>Ga0222697_1001007_pt1 | contig 11282 bp, 12 predicted proteins | sample AntAcemetage1402_FD_179835 | JGI IMG/M metagenome (GOLD analysis project Ga0222697, IMG submission 179835) | Saline water microbial communities from Ace Lake, Antarctica - #1402 | ecosystem: Environmental > Aquatic > Non-marine Saline and Alkaline > Saline | place: Antarctica: Ace Lake... | reverse complement strand
GGTGCTGATACTCTATCTAGGAGGTTAGTAGGAGTACAAACAAAGCTAAAGAACTTTACCAAGCCTTTGGCTAGAAGCGGAGAGATTATTCTAAAAGATATCAGGATAAACTTTGATACGGAAGGGGGATTGGTAGGGGGTTGGCAACCATTGAAAACAGCCACTATTAGAGATAGAGTGAGGAAAGGATACGGTGCAGGACCCATACTGCATAGGACTGGTAAATATAAGCGTTCTTTTAAGGGAGAGATAAAACCTAAAAAGCTAACAATAGACGCTTGGGGTATTGATTATCATAAATACCACCAGAGCAGTGCGCCTAGAACAAAATTACCTAGAAGAAAGACAGTGTTTTTGAGAGCACCGATTAGAAATGAAATACACAAGATATTTCAGGAGTATGTAAGGTTTAACATATAATACTATTATGGCTGGTGTAAAAGGAAAATCAGGAATCTATAAAAGAACTAAAAAAATAAGAGAAAGTCTTAGTAAAGCTCATATAGGAAAATTACCTTGGAATAAGGGAAAGAAACTGCCGCCTCATTCCAAAGAAACTAAAGAAAAAATGAGTAAATCTCATAAAGGAGACGAACATTGGAATTGGAAGGGCGGTATTACATCAGCTTCTAAGAGTCGTAGAAATAATTATAAATACAAAATGTGGAGAACCGCAGTATTTACAAGAGATAATTGGACTTGCCAAAGTTGTGGGGCTCGAGGTTATGTGGAGGCACATCATATTAGAAGTATATCCGCATTTCCAAAATTGATATATGATATTGATAATGGCGTAACTTTATGCTTTGAGTGCCACAAATTAGCAGATAAATATAGAGCAAGATTTAAAGAAGTTTACAAGAAAGGAGGCTAATACGAATTTAATTGCCGACAAAATAGTTGATATATTACAAAAAAACCTAGTTGGGAGGGGAGTTAGGACTTTTAGATTAGGGAATCCAGTTGATGTGGGTAAAAGTGAATTGCCATTGTTATTCGTACAACCATTAGAGGAGAGGGTAACTGCCTTGGATACTGCTAATGATATAAAAGATATAGACTTTCAAATAGGTATAATAATGGACCCCTCCGCAGAATTTGGAAAGTCGGATAAAGAGGTAAAAGAAATAGCAGGGGATAGGTTTTTGATGGAAATTATATCGGGTAGAAAAAGCAACGGTACACCAATGACAAATACCATTTCCTATATACTAAGAAATAATTGGACTATGGGTGGGGTCGCTTTCTATCAGGAAAGTCGTACAGTCTATGGTGTCAGAGAAGTTCCAGACGCATATTATAAAGAAGTACATTATTTTATTACAGCTAAAGCAAGTGTAGCCAATTCTTCATAAGGAGGTGTTTACTCAATGGCTAGCGAAAAAGTTACAATTAAAGATAAAATGTCTATTAAAAAGACTACGGTTAATAAAGAAGGAAAGCCTATTAAAACAACGTACTTCTTTCCTGATGAGGGGAAAAGCGTTGAGGCATCTTCTCGTGAGGAAGCAGAAAAAATGATAAAAAGATAAAAAGTAGAAGTTTATTAGAAAGGTGGTGAAAAAGTTTAATTACTTACAAAGATGACAAAACAAATACAGAGATTAGTAGACCTCGGAATGTGCAGAGAGGCTACAAGAGGTACAGCTGAAGATGAAGCTGACTTTTGGATACCTAAAATTGATTTTGATTTTATACCAAAAGCAGACGTTGCAGTAGATAACTCAAGTCTAGGGATAATTGACTCTAGGAGGGATTCTGCAGTAGTACAGAAGTATGGTGAGGGATCGCTTGGAGGAATAGTATATGACGAATCTTTTGGTCTGTTACTAGCATTGGCATTGGGAGCCTGTAGTTCCTCGGTTGTATCTGATGAGGCTTATACCCACACATTTACTAGGGCAAATACAAACGCACACTATGCGGCAACCCTTTTCGTTAAGGACGAAAACCTAGACGAGAAATATGCCTTGGGAATGTTGAACCAGTTAACGATAAATGCTGTTGTTGATGACTATATCAAGTTCACAGCAGGGTTTATTAGCAAAAAAGGAGCTTCGACTTCAAGTACTCCTGCTTATTCTGCAGAGAATGCGTTTCTACCTAAACATATGTCAGTTGCGTTAGGCGGTGGTGGGGAAACAGCACTAAAATCCTTAAGGTTGACAATCAACAAGAACGTGGAGACTTGGCCTGAATTGGGAAGCGACGAGCCTGGGGATATAGTCAATAAGGAGTTCGCTGTTGAGGGTGAAATGGAATTAGTATTTGATAGTGCTACAGAAAGGGATTATGTGCTTGACGGTACTAAAAAGTCTATTGATATAGTCTTGACCAATACCGACGTTACACTTGGTACTGGAACCCATCCTAGTTTATCATTCGATATTTCATCAGCTTCGTTTGTTGATTTTAGTAGAAGCGGTGGATTAGGAGATGTAGAACTTCAAACAATCAGATTCGAGGGGAATTTTGATCTTGGTACAGCCAAGACAATTAGTGCCATCTTAGTTAATGCTCATCCAGCGTATGTTAGTTATGACGCATTGGCTCTAACTGACGAAATAACGATAGCTGAGGCTGTAGAAACAGCAGAGAGTTAAAGGATTACCTTTCGAGGGGTTAAGTTTATCCCTGTAGCTTGACCCCTCAACAGGGAGGAGGTGTAGAAATGGAACGAGCAAATAAAGAAATAGTACTACCGACAACAAAATATACAGTACAGCTATACGAATACTATCTGCGTGGTGATAGAGTTGCTATCGAGAGGATAATGACCGACGCTGTTGATATGACTGGTGAAGGTAAGATAGCCAAAGTTGACACTGGTTACAAGTACAGAATGGAAGATGAGGCGGTTAAAAGAGCCATAAAGTCCATAAAAGATGGTGATAAAGTACTACCTATTGAGTTAAAAACAATACACGATCTACCAGAGGACGATTATGAGTTTATTAGAGCCAGTTTGCCAAAGGAGTCCGAAAAAAAATCGACTACGAGGCCGTCAGGAGATACCTCAGAGAAACGTCAAAAGAAAGAAGAATAATAAGACCTGATGGAACGACCTCGGCAAATAAAGTACCGCCTGAATACTGGGAATATATTTTACTGGATACCTTTTACAGAGGTAATTGGACTGCGTATATGTTGACACCAGATTATATAGTTAAAAGGATATATAGATTTAAGAATATAGAATCTGAAACAGGACAAACACATGGCAACTGAAAGAAACGACCTACAAATAGTAATAGAAGCTATAGATAAAGCTACTAGAAACTTAGAGAAAATAGATAAAAACCTTAAAGAATTAGCTGATTCTGCTAGAGATACAAGTTCTGCTATGAAAGAATTAACTATTACTTTCAAGGATGCCAGTGGTGCTGTTACAACTCTCGCAATTACAGTAGGTGACGCTTCTAGGGAGTCAAAAGAAATGATTACTACCCTTGCGGGTATAAAGGATTCGGCAAAGGAAGCTAAAAAAGGTTCTGAGGAAGCCAGTACGGGTATGAAGAAGCTCACTGAAAGTGCATTAGCCGCTTCTAGCACATTTAAAATGGCTGGTTCTGGTCTAAAAGGACTTGCTACTGCGGCAACTTCCGCTGTGGGTCCTTTGGGCGTAGTAGCAATTGTTATAGGAGCAGTTGTTTTAGCAGTAGCAGGGTTATACAAAGCATTAAAATCCCTCTCCGACCCATATACAGAATATGAAACAGCAGTAATGGGATTATCTTCAGTATCTGCGGCGTTTGGACAAAGTCAACAAGGGGCAAAAGACGCGGCTCTAGAATTGTCTAGTGACGGGTTAATCCCACTAACTACTACAATAAATGGATTAAAAAGTTTATTAAGTACAGGATTGAGTTTAGATAAAGCAATAAACTTAATGGAAGCATATAAGGACGAGGCGGCATTTGGTAGAGTACAAACTATTAGTTACGAACAAGCTGTAGCAAACTTAGCAGAGTCATTTAAAACTGAAAACGCAATGATTGGTAACTTATCAGGTCAGGTAGAGAACTATAATTACATTATAAGACTTGGTACTAATATATTGGGAATACATAATAGGGAATTAACTGCCGCTGAAAGAACAGAAGCAAAATATTTAGGTACTTTAGAAGTTGCTAAAAAAGCGTTAGGGGATACAGGAAGATATACAGAAACTTATCAAGGGCAATTAGCAAAATTGGAGTTTACTGTAAGAATGATAAGAATAGAAATAGGCACTTATTTTCAACCAATATTAAAACTTTTCACAAAGTGGCTAGGAAATGCGGCAGACGTTACAAGAGGCTGGTTAGTACCAGCTATGGAAGTTCTGGCAAAGGTTATATTAATTGTAGTTTCTACAATAAAAGTAGCTATTGACGGACTTATAAATTATGGAGATATAGCTGTAGGTGTATTTAAATCTATGGCTTCATTATCATTATCCCCATTAGAAGCCTCATTACAAAGGTCTGGACAACGAATGTCTACTGATTTTAAAGACTTTATGGGTACATGGGCAGATATTAGTGACACAACAATATCCGACATAATGAAGAATATGGCTGATATGTATGACGAAACTTCTGATGAAGCAAAACAGGCGGCTGAGGACTTGGCGGAGGCATACGAAAGTTATATGCACTCGTTGGAGTCGTCAAATAAAGCCTACAAACAAAGTTTAGAAGATTTAGTAATAGCACATAGAGAAGCATGGGGGGATATAAAAGAGCAAATAGAGGACGAGAAGAAAACTTATCAAGATTATATAAAAGATAGAGGACGAGATTTTGAAAAATCTATGCGAGATATGGCAGAGAGCCATGAGGAGAAAACCAAGTCAATTTTAGATGATATAGCAGATGAGAGGAAAGCTACCCAAGACGAAATAAATGATATAGCTGGGGAGTGGAACTCTCTAATAGAATTAACTACAGGGGCGGGGGAGGATAGACTTTCCAATTTGCAAGCACAATTAGATAAAGAGGTGGCTTTAGGAGGAGGTGCCAATCAGGATAAAATAAATGCCTTAGAGGAACTAATAAGGAGAGAAAAAAGTGCTTTAGACGAGGCATTGGGTGAGCAAGCAGAAACTAGGGACGAGGAAATTCAGGAAGTACAAAACGATTTAGATGAAAAACTAGCCGATTTACAAGCAGAGTTAGATAAGGAAAACACCCTATATGAACGTAGCGTTCAAGAAAAAAGGGAAGATTACGAATTAGATTTAGCCAACTATAGAGAAAACAACGAGAGAAAACTTGAAGATTTAGAGGAAAAGTTATCAGAGGAAGAAGAAATAAGGGAACGCTATGCCGATGACTTTAAGAAAATAGGCGACCAAATGGCGGAGGACGATATTACAAGACTAAAGAGAAAGAATGAGGAGGAGTTGGAGGAAATGGCGTATCAGTATGAAAAGAAAATAAGTAGTTACAAAGGATACTTAGAAGAAATAGAGACTTTACGGGACGCATCAATCGGAGGGTCGGAAGCAGAGGGTGCTATTGCTGATAGAAACCTCGCCTTTATGAATCGAATTCATGGATTTCAACATGGTGGGGTAATAGCAAAACCAAGTATTGTAGGTGAGAAAGGATATCCAGAAGTAGTCTTACCATTAAGCGAGCCTCAAAGAATGAATAACATTTTGAAATCTTTGGGTATAAGTGGAGGAGGTGGTAGTGGAACTGTTGAACAGCATTTCCATATCGTAGTCAATAGACAATCCGATGTTGATATGATTATGGAAAGAGCCGCATTTAACATGAAATACAAATGACGAAAGATTTAACGATCAACGGAGTGACTATAGGACAGTCCTCGGAATACTACTCATTAAGAGAAGCAAGGGGCTTTGGTAGCGGAGAAGTCGATTTTGTTAGGTTTGAAAGACCAGGGTTTCATGGCTCAAAAGTACCAAGAGCATTTTGGAGAGCAAGAGTTATGAGACTTTTAATAGGTGTAAAGGCTGATTCTATCTCAACGTATGCAGAGAAAAGACGCGATCTGCTAGAAGCCTTTGACTTGCCTAGAGATGGGTTAACTACAATGACTTTTACGACAACCGATTCGCTGGATTTGCAGTGTGATGTTCAGTTAGCGGGACCTATTGACGCACCCTTATTGCCAGGTGAAGTAACAATCGGTGAGATGTGGGTGTCCCTAATAGCCCCAGACCCACTCTTTAAGTCCCAGACGCTAACAGAAACAGATATAACCTTTGCGGCGGGTACAGGGGTTATCAATAACACAGGTGGTGCTCCTATATTTCCAAGTGTTAAAGCCTACGGGGATATAAGTGGAGCTATAACTTTGGAGAATGATACAGTGGGGGGTCGTGTTTTGAGTTTTACAGGTCTTAGTCTAGGCAGTGCAGAGTATATGAATATAGATATGGAGAACGAAACGGTCATTAAAAACGATTTAACTAATTTATATTCATATATAAACAGCGATGATTTTTGGTGGTTAGGTAAAGGAAATAATACAATAAACATCTCGGCCACTGAGGGAGGTTCGGGTGATAAGAAAATCACAATCTCTTACCGAATTGGTTACTTGGGAATTTAAGCTATGGCTGAAAACCTAACAAAAAATTTATCAGATTCCCTTGATATAGAGGAATTTAATAGATTCAATTACTGTACACCAGGGGTTAGACTAACCAAATATGGGCAGTTCAGATATGCCCAAGGTAAATATGGAAAAAATGTAATAATCTGCACCCTCTTAGATATTGAGGAATCAATACTAATAAAGGTAAATGATACGGTATACGAGACACTTGATGACTCCATTTCAATATCGGAATCTATTGACACCAAATCCAGTTTCAAACTTTCCTTAGAAGACTCTGTAGGTATAAGCGAAAGTATTAGTCTGGGGCGTTTTGAGGAACTGTCAGATACATTAAGTATTGCAGAAAATTTGGCTAACTCGACTACGCTTGGTGTTTCCGACTCTATAAGTATAGATGTTACTTTATTGGAGTTTCGTAGGTTAGTAGGAACAACACTAAGTACCGATTGGAAATTTTTTATAAGAAATTCCAGTGGGGATTATATTGCCTCCTTAGTAAACGCTAGAGGTAGATGGTTTAAGGAATCCCTGAATCACGGTGGCTCTGCAGGTTTTATATTAGATACTAACGATAGTTTATGTACCAGTAGTATATTAGCAATAAACCAAAACGAACTTGTCATACATTATAAGGGACAAGACTTATTCGGAGGGCAGATATCTACTATTACAAAGATTGCCGATGGTAACGAGATATATTGGGAAGTTGTTGCCAAACACTTCTTCAATTTACTTGAAAAGAGATTTTGTGGTTATAACAAGTCAACGGGTATAAGTGTGCCTAGAGAGTTTACTACAACCGACGCGGGTGCTATAGCATGGACGTTAATTAACGAATCACAAAACGAAGTAAACGGAGACTTTGGTATAACAGAAGGGACTCTACAAACCTCTCTAAATAGAACTAAATCTTATGAGAAGAAAAACATCGCTGAGGCAATAGTGGAATTAGCTGATAATGATTATGGTTTCGATTTTGAGATAACCCCAGATAAAGTATTCAATGTTTATTATCCTTTTAAGGGTACTACAAAAGACAATGTTGTATTTAGATATCCAGGTAATTGTGAGGGAATGTCAATCCTAGAAAGTGGTTGGGATGTGGTAAACCACGAACTGGGTTTAGGAAGGCACTGGGGCGGTCAGGAGATATATTATGTGGTTGATGACTTAACCTCGCAGGGCAATTATGGTAAAAGGGAGAAAATAGCCTCCTATAAAGACGTTGAAATACAAGCATTTCTAAATGATATGGTGACTGAGGATGTTGCTTGGAATAAAGATATAAATAAAATTATAAAATTCAAGTCATTCATGGATGATAAAACCGATTTATATATGTACGAACTTGGCGATAATGTAAGGGTGGTGGCTGACGCTTTCGATATAAACGAAACTCTTTTTGTATATGAACGCAATATATCTATAGATGATAACGATACAGCTATAGTTAATTTGGTATTAGGAGATTAAAAATGAGGTATCGGCGTGTCCCCAATCTTGGGACAGATTACATACAAACGATTGAAAGAATCAACATTCTTGAACGTATCGTGCAAGCTATTGGTTTTACTCCTGATTTTCCTTATACACTTAATGTTAATGATGCTACTAGGAACAGGGTTTTAATAGGTAAAATCAACGGGGATTATGGAATTAAGATAGTAAATAATGCGGGTGTCACTATTGTCTTCGCAGATGGACATATAACAGCGAGTGGTATAACTACGGGAACCTTAGATGCCAGCATTGTAAACGTAACTAACCTAAATGCTGACAATATCATCACAGGTACGTTATCAGCTACGAAGATAGTTGGAGGTACTTTAGATTGTTCGGTTTTAACTGTAACTAATCTTTCGGCAAGTTCTATTACCACAGGCACAATGGATGGGGATAGGATATCTGTAGGAACTTTGGACGCTGATAGAATAAAAGCCCACGATATTACCTCTTACCAACTTTCCACAGGTGAACTTATAACCGAAACCGCACAAATAAAAGATGCAGTTATTGTGAGTGCACATATAAACGACTTAAATGCAAGCAAGATAAATGCGGGTACGTTGAATGTAGATAGAATACAAGCTAACTCTATTATCGCAGGGAAATTATCAATTAGTCAGATTTCCGATATAAACGTCGATCTAGGGAATATAACCGCAGGTACGATTACAGGGGCTTTGGTAAGAACTTCCTCTGGTCCTAGCAGAATAGAAATGTCAAATTCAGGACTTAAGGTTTATGTTGGTGGCTCTATAGTGGGGGCTTTCGATTGGGGAGGGGCATATTTAGTTTCAGACCAAGTATTCAATTTTGCTGGTACTGGTAATGATCTGGGACAAATATATTATTCAACAGATTTCACTGGAATGACGATAAAGAGCAGTTACCAAATAAATTTGAGAGGGGGTTCTAATGGGGTTTATATCTCAAAGATGGGTAGCACCCTAGACATGAATAATCATAGATTAGAAGTAGACGATATATATAGTTGCGATCAAGGTTTTATCGAAATGCACGACGGACTTTATATCTCTGATGATATGACAATCGACGATGGGGTTTGGATCGGCGGCGATTTAGACGTTCAAGGGGATAAAGATTTCCTCATTCCACACCCAGACAGATCAGAGAGGTTATTAAAGTATTCATCGGTGGAATCCCCAGAAGTTGCGCTATCCTGTCGTGGGGTTGGTAAAGTATTAAAGAATGGGGAAGTTAAAGTAACACCACCAAAACACTTTGTTTTAGTAACGGAACAAGCTGGACTTGTAACTGTAGACCTAACCTCGATAGGTGAAAACAATATATACTTAAAGGAACTGCCAAAGCATTCGGGGTTCGTGGTAATAGGTAAACCAGAAACCAAATTTGTATGGAGATTGACAGCGATCAGAAAGGGTCGTCTTAATAACGAAGTGGAGATAGACTTGAAAGATCAAAACTCTGAAAAAGCTAGAAGGTGGATTGAAAAGACAAAGAGGCACAATAAATCACGGTACAGAAAATTTGAGAAAAAGAAGTTAAATAGTTAAAGGAAAGGAGGTAAATATGGGGAAAAGTAAATCATTCACAGGAATCTTTTACTTGCTAGTTGTAATTTTAGTTATAGCTGTTTCTTATACTTTTGTTCAAAAAGTGTATATAAGAATTGCTTATTACGAAAGAGTTGTAGATGGTATGAGTAACTTTTTACAACAGCAACAGAAAATGTGCATAGATTTCAGCACATACAATAAGTAGAAAGTTAAGAAAGGTAACTAATGAAGAAAGTATGTATTCAAGCAGGACACAAAGGTATGACGACTGGTGCGACTGGCGCACCTGGAGAGAGAACTTGGACTACTAAAGTAGTACCAATGATAGCGAAGTTATTGAAGGAGAGGGGGGTGGAGGTTTATACGACCGATGCGTTCGCTGATAAAGATAATGCGGTCATAACAAAAGACTGGGATTTATTTTTATCGGTGCATTATGACGCTGACGTTTACAACGATAGGGGTGGTTTCACTGATTACCCAGAGCCTTATACTGACTACGCAACAAAGGAAAGTCAACGTATAGCAAAAGGAATAGCTGATTATTATTTCAGCAAGACAGGAATATCCCAAAGACCGAATAGAAGCAATGCCAATACAAGGTTCTATTATATGTGGAAAGCATTGTCTACAAGTACTCCCTGTGTGCTAATTGAGTGCGGTGTTGGTTGGAGAAAACCAGAGGATTACGAAATACTGCGAGATTATGACAAAATAACCCTTATTTTAGCAGACTCTATATGTAGAGTGCTAGATATCCCGATACCTAGTGGTAACAATGATAAGTGCCAGAAGGCAGTGGAAAAACTGGAAGAAACACTAGCGGGTGTTCGTGAGAATCGTGATATGTATAGGGATAAGTGCAAGTCTCAAACAGCAGAGTTAAATACATTAAAGAGTGCTGTTAAGAAAAAGGACGGTGTTATAGCGGAAAGTACAAAACAGATAGTGGCAAGGGACGAAACAATAACCAGTTTAGACGGTGCCTTCAAGGAAAAAGAGATGGAATGGAAACTAGAAAGAGAAACCTACGAAAAAGATAAAAGAAACATGATTTTGGACTTGGCGGCTATAAAAAGCGAGAACGAAGCGTTGAAGAAGGCATTAAAAGCGAGTGGGTGGAAGCTAGTAATAGCAGGTATGGATAAAGTTTTGAGGGATAATGAAGAAAGAATTAAGAAATTCTTAAAAAGGGTATTCGAGAAACCAGAAGGCGGTGATAAAAAATGAAAATTAGTTGGAACGCTTTATGGGAAGCTGTAAAAGAACCCTTACGACTGTTAGCAATGGCTGTAGTTTCTTTTGGAGTAACGGAATTAGCCACGTTGCCCTATGAGTGGATTCCTGTATTAGTCTTAATGCTTAGATTTACAGATAAATTGTTACATCAGATAGGGAAAGAAAACAGCACTACGAAGGAAAAATCGTCTCTTACTGGAGGATTAACTAGATTTTAACGAGGTGGTTTACTTTTCAGCCAAAGAGCTAGCCACCTAGACGATGGGGGAGGTCTTGTTTAACAGGACTTCCCCTTACCACAGCATGATATAATTCCCTTGTTTAGCGGACAAACGTGTTGGCCGTAGTTCAACGGTAGAACGCCGTCTTGTGGAGGCGGATGTACGGGTTCGATTCCCGTCGGTCACCCCAAGCCAGATTAGCTCA
>Ga0222697_1001002_pt1 | contig 11294 bp, 8 predicted proteins | sample AntAcemetage1402_FD_179835 | JGI IMG/M metagenome (GOLD analysis project Ga0222697, IMG submission 179835) | Saline water microbial communities from Ace Lake, Antarctica - #1402 | ecosystem: Environmental > Aquatic > Non-marine Saline and Alkaline > Saline | place: Antarctica: Ace Lake... | reverse complement strand
AAATCTTCACCTGCTGCAGTGACGGCTAAATCATTTACTGTCGCTGAAGATGATTTTTGTAATATCAAAACAGAATTTTGTGCAACATTTGTACTCCAAGTTGATGCTTCTAATTCAGAATTCTCTGCACTAGCTGACACTTCAAGCTCGCTTCCTGGAGCTGTGTTGCCTATTCCTACGTTGCCTGTCTGTAATACTGTGACAACAGGGGTAGTAAAAGTTGTTCCGCCAACAGCAGTAGAGGGAGTAATTTCAAAAGCATTGTTCACATTTACATTTTGTCCCACGAGCCAACCGTAGTGAGTACCAGCATCAGTCAGGATTATTCTTCCACCACTACCACTATGAACCTGTAAAGGACCTGCAGGAGTAGTTGTGCCGATTCCTACGTTGCCTGTGTTGTCAATGTACATATCATAATCTCCACCAGCTTCAGGTCCACCTGTTTCTCCAGTGGCAATGCCAAAACTGTTATACACAGACAATACAGTATCTACCGCAGTCACGGAATCTTGACGAAGAAGACTAAATATATGGGTTGGAGTAGCACTATATCCTAACAACCCCTCACCAGGAGACGAAACATCAAATTTTATATTACCTATTACATCTAGTTTTTCTCCTGGACTTGTAGTCCCAACACCAACATTTCCACTAGCATCAACAATAAAATCGGTATTATCAGATGAATCAGATACAGCAAAAGCAGGGCGCGTGCCATCGCCTTCCGCGCTAAGCATTGCCCAAGGAGTAGTTGAGCCAACACCAACACCAAGAGAATCTACTCCTCCGGTGCCATCTGCTTGGCCATACATTGTAAATAAATTTTGGCTATCTATCTTATAAGTAATGCTCATTGCATCGCCGTCGGAAGAAGCCGAAGAAACTGGCATATTAAACCAAGTAATAACTCCTGCATCTTTTGTTGCTTGGAAGCCATCGGCATTTAAAGTGGAATTTAGAACAAGTTCATCGGAAGTATTTTTTGATAAAAAGTTTACAAAACCAGTTCCAGCATTATTGTGGAACCTAATTGAGGCATCGGCATTTAGACTTACTCTATAGTTATCATCAACCCTTAATATTTCTGATGTAGATGAGCCAATTACAAATGAATCAGTTGCATTAATTGATTGCACACTAAGTAGAGCAGATGGGGTGGTTGTGCCTATTCCTACATACCCACTATCTTTAACAATAAACTTAGGAGTAGAAGAACCAATAACAAATGAATCAACTCCAGCAGGATCGTTTATGCCGAGTAATCCGCGAGGGGTGGTTGTGCCTATTCCAACGAGACCTCCTCCCTCCCCATTTATAATAACCTCTCCTATTGAACGTATTTCTAAATCCCCCCTTCTTTCAACCGTAGCAAAAGTAGAACCTATTGTTTGTATATATGCATCATAGACTCCTGTTTCTGAAAACTTAATCCCAGAATAAGAATCAGTTGAAGGATGATTTAATTCTAAATACTTACCATCACCATAAATCTCCACTAACTCTCCTGGCTCCGCAGTCCCAATCCCCACATTTCCTGTATCTTTAATAATCAACTTAGGAGTAGAAGAACCAACAACCAAAGCATCAACTCCAGCAGGATCGTTTATGCCAACCAAACCACGAGGGGTTGTTGTTCCTATGCCAACTTGACCGCTAGCATCAACAATAAAATCGGTATTATTTTCAACATCGCTTACTAAAAATCCTGGATTTGTTCCTTGTGATTCAATACTAAGATGCGCCCAAGGAGTTGTTGTTGATATTCCAATACTCCCGCCAAAATAACCAGTTCCTCCAGCAGAATAAATTGCATAATTGCCAACACTTCCTTGAGAAATATCATCTATATATATTCCATAAGCATTTTCGATAGAACCAGCTAATTTTAATGTAGTAAACCTACCTGCATACGCGTTTGTTATAAGAGCAGAACTAGCAGTGCCAGCATTTCCAGCCCTAAAACTACCTCCATAAATATTCTCTGCTGTAACCTGGCTTCCATAAGCCAAAGCATCAAACTGCGCGCCAATCACATTCCCAGAATAAGTAACAACATTATCTTCTACACCATTAAGATTTGCCTCAAGCGATAAACCACGATACTCAGCAGAAACACTTCCAGAACCATCAATTGCAACAGCTACACGTTCTCCTATTTTTGTTCCTCCAGAAGCAGTGCCAGTAAATGAAGGCTCTAAATTAAAAGCAAATTGATTTGAACTATTTCCAACTTGCGAAGACACAAAAGAAAAAGGATCGCTTGGAGTAGCTGTGCCTATACCTATATTCCCAGATGTTTGCTGAACAACAAAGTCATCTGTTCCAACTGCTAAGCCCCCTGTAGAAATTGTAGAAGTTGCTGTTGTTGATGTTGCTGTAAAATATGGCATAGTCATTAAGCCATATGCAGTAATATTTCTATCGAACAAAGCTGAACCAGCAACAGAGAATAATGCTCCGGGAGTAGTTGTACCTATTCCAACATTTCCACCACTTAAAAACAGTAAATACTTCGCCTGAAGAATCGTTTAAATTAAATAAATCACCAGTACCTTGCTGATAAACTGCTAAAGTTGTTGATGCTGAGCCAGATTCTGTAATTAAAGCTAAGGCTGTTGATGTTGCAGATGTTATTCTTGCTGTTGTTGTTGATGTGATTGATGTTTGAGTTATGTCTATTGCTAAGTTTCTACCTGATTGAGTTAAGGTAAACGCTGGAGAGGATGTAGCAGCTCCTGTTAGGGTCATTCTGTCATGCGTTGTATCTACAACAAATGTATCACCCATGTCATCTTTGATGATGAATGCTCTTGTTGATGAACCAGTTAATTCAAGAGGAGTTGAAATAAATATGCCACCTAAAGCAGTTAAAGCGCCAGTTACTTGCAGAGTTCCGCCTATAGTAGTATTCCCGGTTACACCTAAGCTAGATGCTAGAGATGCTGCCCCTGCGACAGATAGTGTGGATGATAATATTGTTGCTCCTGCTATTGTTACTGCATCTGACATTTCTACTTCTCCAGTGAAAGTGGATGCTCCACCTACTGTTAGTATCTGGCCTATATAAGAATTTTGAGAAGATAAATCACTAAATGAACCATAAGGAGCATTTATTGATGAACCTATAACAGGGCCAGTTGCTATTATAGAAGAAGCATTAATTGGGCCAGTGTTTATTGAAGCAGGGCTAAAAGTTCCTCCAATACCAAGGTCTCCGCCTATTGTTACGTTTCCAGATAGGATTACGTCTTTTACTACACTTAACTTACCCCTGATAACTGCATCGCTATTAACTGAGATAGGAGCATTAAATACTACTCCATCTATACTTGCTTTAAATAGAGGATCGTCTTTATCGGTAAATGATTTTGGAAGTACTTCTATGCTGTCGGTTATTATTGCTGCTTTAGATACTAAGCCAGATACTGCTTCTATTGTTTTAGCTACAGTTAAAGTGTCGTTTAAAGTTACTGCGCCATTTGCTGTTAATATACCTGCTACAGTAAGTGCTCCTTGAGCATCTATTGGGCCAGTTATAGTAGCTGAATTATTTACTACTAATTTTGTATTTATTCCAACTTGCTTATTAGATGCTTGCAAGCTACCTGTTCCAATATCTAAAGTAGAAGATGTAATAGAAGAAGCGTTTATGCTACCTACTTTAATTGAGCCGGTTTCTGATAAAGAAAATACTATGTCTCCACTAGAGTCTAATGCTTGAAGGATTGGGCCTGCTCCGTAGTTGATTAATTGAAGAACTGTTTTTTCTGGGGAATCCTGATTAGACACGCTATTAACTGCCTCAACTATTGCAACAGCTGGCTGCATATCTATTATGCCAGAAATTAAGGTATCATCTTCTGTGCCCTCTTGGTTAGCAGGATTTGTAACCCAAACATCATTAGTAGTATCTCTGGTCTTAACAGTAGCCATATAAGATCCTGCTGGCTGTAAAATTTTAGTTAAATCTATTTTAGAATATATATTTGTAATTGATTTAGATATTTTCTCTAAAGGATTTATAGCTACTATGGTCGCGCCTATTTCGGAACTTCTGCCAGAAAGACGGGCTACAATGGATTCACTACTGCTTGGATTTAGGAATGATATTATTTGGCGAATTGGGTCAAAAGATTTATCCAAAGAATCTACAATTTTATCAGCAGTGTCTTGAGTGGAAAAATCCTTCTTAATTGTCTCGCCTGCTATTACACCAGCATTGTCATTGCGAGGAGACGTACTCGTTGACGTGGCAATCCCGTCCTTACCGCTCTGTCTGTCCTCATCGCCATCTGCGTCGTTCACGGGATTGCCGCGGTCGAGAGTACTCTCCCTCGCAATGACAGGGTTATTAACAACAAATTCCTTGGCAACAACATACTGGTCAATCGCATTTTTAGCCGAACCAAGTGGAACAGTGGCTATTCCAAGCAAAGGTGTGGAAAGGAGATGCATTGACTGCGAAAATGTTCTTTTTATTTCTTTTTTTGCGCCTAAAACATTAACCTTTGGAAGGTTATTAAGTTTTCCTTGTCGGCCAAAGGCCGACCAGCCTCTGGCTGGTATCTTATTAATTGCTTTTAGGGTTGCGATCTTTTTAAGTTGATATCTTTTGCTTATTTGATCGGGAATATTTTTAATTACATCCAATTTTGCTAAAACAGAAAAGTTTTTAAGATTGTCAGCTCCTTCTGCAAAATCAGCTAAATCTGTGGTCATAACCATGGACGCAATTTTTGTCTGTGAACTTTGGATTACACTTGTGCCTGATTTGCCTAATTCATAACTCTCAAATCCTTTATCATATACCCATGCTGCAATATTTTTCGCGAATTCCATATTTGGTAGGGCTAAATCTATGTTTGGCAGATCTAAATCTATGTTTGGCAAGTCTAAATTAATACTACTGATATATCTGCCAATTGGCGCATTTGAAAGCGCTGCTATTGCTTGGTTTGCTTTTTCTGATGCCCAATGAGCCATTGCTTTTGGAGAACCTATAAATACAAATAATAAAGTTATAGTTAATCCAACTGCAAGCAGTTTTGTTGTTAATAACCCTAATCTATGCGCGAATGGCTTGTGGATTTTAACATCTAAAATATCCTTACTTTTCTTTTTAAAGATTTTATTTTTAAATTTTACAAATTCGCCTCTTTGATTTTTAAAGGCACGCGAAATATTAGAAAATTTAAATGGTTTTCTTAGTTTTGTTGGCTTGAACTCATCGATTTCATAACCCTTAGGAATACCATAATCATAACCTTGATCTGCTCCGCTTTTGTCATTGCGAGGAGACGTACTCGTCGACGCGGCAATCTTAACATCGCCATAAGGATTGTTACCAGTATCAAGCCCTGCCACGTCGTTAAGATTGCCGCGGTCAGGATTACCTTCCCTCGCAATGACAGCAGTATTTCGTATCTCCTTAGCCGAATGCAATTCCACATATTCATCAAGCCACTCTGCTCGCGTATACCAGCTTCTTCCAAATTTCTCACCCTGCAATTTTCCCTGCCTAATTCGCAATGACAAATATTCTGCTGTGTATGACACCAGATTTTGCTTTTCCACGTCAGATAGTAAAACAAAACCATCCGGAATATCCTGATTTTTTTTGTTTAAATTTTTGTTTATGTGGGACATGGGGGGGAAAATGGTTACACTGTTAAATAGTTAAATTGTTGTTTGGCTATTCTCCCTCCCCAAACAATTTAACAATGTAGCAATTTAACCATTTCTTTTATTTATTATAACACTTTTTTAGATTTTTGTATGTATATCGGCAAGGAATTTTGGGTAGTTTTTTATAGGAAAATGGGGATAAATATGGTATTTGTATTTTATGAAATATGTCAAATTTTTAATTCTTCTTCTCACTCCCCCTCCTTTACTAAGGAGGGGGCCGGGGGGAGGTTGTGTGGATTATTGAGCTGTTGTTATATTTATTTTTCTAGTGTTTATAAAATCTTAAATGGGAACATGATATAAGTTTATAGTTGGTTATCCGCGTCACCTCCCCCCGACCCCCTCCTGCGTACATGAGGGGGAGTGAAATCTGGGCTGGGTTGCCCCTCTTGCCTACTCCCTCACAATGACAAACAATAAAATTTATTTTTACGCTTGTATATATTTAAATATATATTTAAATATATACAAAAAAATATATGATTTTTTAATTTTTAATCTTTTTTTTACTTTTATTTTGTAAAAAATTTTTCTTTGAAACTATTTTACGCTTTATCTTTCGCTCAATTTGCTTTCTAGCGCTTCCTGCTATTTGACCTCCAACACGGGCATCATCTTTTAGGCGAGGAACGCCTTTTGAATCTTTATTTGTCATCCCGACCGAAGCGTACTCGCGGAGTGGAGGGATCTATTTTTATATAGTATTGTCTGTTAAATCAATTAATTCTGGATTCTTAATTTTTATTAAATCTATCTTCTTTTTTCTATTCCAATTTTTTAATTGCTTTTCTCTAGATATAGCTTCTCTGATATCAGAATATTCTTCAGTATAAACTAATTTATTGCATTTATATTTTCTAGTATATCCTTTGATTAACCCTTGTTTATGCTCGTTTATTCTTCTTGATAGGTTGTTTGTTAATCCAATATAATTTGTTCCTGTATGACTCATCATTATGTATATATGAAATATTCTCTGAAACATAGAAGAGATCCCTCGACTACGCCAACGAGTACATTGGCTTCGCTCGGGATGACAATAATTTTATTTTCCACATCTTGAATGGTTCTGCTTTTTTGGATGGGATTGACTGGATGATGCGGAAAATACTCTCCAGATTAGCACAATTCATCTTTTGTTTTCCACCTTTAGTTTCAATTTCAAGGGTATGGACAAATTGTCCATACCCTTTGGATAATTCTTGATCTCTGCGACGCATTTTATTGATGTAATCTTTCACATTAACGCTATCAATAAGCGCTAAAACAACATCTTCCACCACAAAATACCATTGTTTTTTATATAAAACACGACGCACTTCTTTGTGTTCAAAAACTACAATTTTTGTTGGCTTTTTTTTCATATTTAAAATTTACATCAACTGTTCCCAAAATGGGAACAATGGGATTATTTCAACTGGTGACAGTTTGTCACCACTTCACTTCCTTCCTCACGCAATCTTTGCGCTAACTTATTCCAGTATTTTCTAGCTGTATAATTGTCTGACTCGTCAATCAATACTTGCACCACATCAACAACTGAAAACCACCATTCTTTTTTATAAATAGTTTTTCTAATAGTTTCTCCTTCAAAAATCGCAATTTCATTTGTTTTTTTGTGTTTTTTCATAAAAAATTTTCAAATTTTGGAAACTCATAAAATTTTTTTGATGCGCATTGACATATTCTTCAGGTATGCTATACTGCCTTTGTTAGCTTTACGAAGTTAATGCTCCAAACTTCCCGGCTCGCCACAAGGCGGGTGCGGGAGTTTTTATTTACTAATATAATCCCGCAACTTCTTAAAATTAATGTATTTTGCGCATTTGATTAATTCAATTGAAATACTATATTTTGTCGCCATAACCAAACATTTTTTACCATATTTCAACTTCATAAGCTGTAACAACGGCTCAAAATCACTATCTCCACTAACCAAAATTATTGTATCATATAATTCTTTGTCTTCTAAAACATCCATTGTTAATTCAACATCAAGATTTCCCTTATGAAAACCTTCTTTTTCAGGCACATTTCCGGATTTAATAAATTTGATCTTCTTGCTTCTTACAATATATCCTATCATTTCTAAAAAATTCAAAAATTTTGTCTGTTTGCGAAACTCAATATCACGCGCCGTATAATAATATACGGTCTGTAAATCAACTTCAGTTTTTAAATAATTTAAAAAATTCTTAAAATCAATCTGCCATTTCAGCTTTTTCTGCGAATGATAAATATTAGACGCGTCTATAAATACTGATACTCTTCCTTGTGTGTATTGTTTTATCATAAATTTGATGGAATTGATTGGATTATGCGGAATATGCCCTCAAAATTAGAGGTGTTTATTTTGCGTTTTTTACCATCTTTAGCAGTCATTTCAATTGGGGTACAAATTGTACCCTAATTCATAATCTACTCCTTCTTCTTAGCTCTCCATTTCTCCAATTCATCTACCCTATTCTTCACTTCAACAATCTGCGCCCGTATATCTATTATCTTGGCATCAAAGATGCGGACTGTTTGGCTGTCATCATACTGGTAAAACATCTGGATGAACATCATTCAGGATAACTCCAAGCTCTTGCTCCAATTTCTCACGCAAGCGCCAGGAATTGCCGTGTTCCGCGTACGCGATCCAGGAGCGCAATGCTGCGTCCCGGCACTCCTCATCTATTTGGCCTTTCTCAAGCAATTGTTCATTCCGCTTGGTTCTACGTACAAATCTTTTAACTGTGCTTTTACGGAGCAGGCGGTGCCGGCGGAAAACGCGGTAACCCAGAAAATTAATGCTTTGCTCTGCTGGAAATACCGTGGCTTTTTTTGGATGCATTGTTAAACGTAATATGTCCCAAAGAAAAACGCGGATTTGTTCCATAACAAGATGCAGGGATTTTTTATCATCGCCCAGAATCAGGAAATCATCCATATACCGAACATAATATCGCTTGCAAAGCTTATGTTTGACAAACTTGTCCAATTCATTCAAATAAATATTGGCAAAGAGCTGGCTAGTTAAATTGCCGATTGGGATGCCGGCATAGCGGACAGTTAATAAATCCTGATAAATTATATTCTCGTAACTGCTTTTTATTATCTCTTTAATCAGCCATAAACAGCGCGTGTCACCAATTTTTTTGGCAATAAAATTATACAAAATCTGATGGTCAATGCTGGCAAAGTATTTGGAAATATCGCATTGCAGGCAATACAGGCCGCGCGATTTCCTCTCTCTCTCTCTCTCTCTCTCTCTCTCTCTCTCTCTCTCTCTCTCTCTTATCCACGCGTTTGCGGATTGCAAGAATTGTTCCAATCGACGCACTGCTTTGTGTGTGCCTTTTTCTTTGCGGCACGCGTATGAATCAAAGATAAACCCTTGGTCAAAAATCGGCTCAATGATATTGCAGACCGCGTGATGGACGACCCGATCCCGGAATGGCGCCGCCTTTATTTGGCGCTTCTTGGAATCGTTCACTGTGAACTCGCGATAGCCGCCAGGCTGATATTTCCGCGTTAATAATTCATCGCGCAAGCAAAGCAAATTTTCTTCCAGATTATACTTGAACTCCAGCATTTCCTTGCGAAATCGCTTGCCTCGCACTGCTTTGCGAAATGCCAAGTGTAAATTTTCAAAAGAACAAATTTTTTCAAATAAATTGTTGTTCGTTTTCATAATTGAGAAGCCCAGCGACCCAAGAAAGAAATTTCGCAAATTTGATTCTGTTAGATTGGGTTTTAAAACCCAATCTAACAGAATCAAATTTGCTACTCTCACTTTCTTAGGATACAGGCTTAATATTTTCTCTTTCAAAATATGAATAGAGAAGGAATAAAATCTGGGGTTAATTTGCTCTCTTTCTATCGCCGTAGCAGATAAAAATTCTAGCTTATAATGACCACTGAAGCGAGCGCACCGGAAACCGATGTTCGTGTTCACGTGCGACGGCGCATTATTCAGATTCAACGTGAACACGCCGGCGTTCGACGTATTGTTCCAATTGCCGCCGCGTTTGAAGGCGCTTTCGATTTTATCCCTTTTGCTTCGCTTAATATAAGAAGCAAAACCAAAAGCGCCTAGCTGAACTTTCTGCGCCATCCGCCCAGCAACCTACCAATTTCAATTAATTGTTCAGACGCGAATTCATACTGCTTTATGCTTATTAGTTTATAATCCTTACTCAGCCGAATTAATACGATTATTGTTTCATGGATGACAAAGCACTCGTCAATGCGCTCTTTTTTATCATCTCTGGCAAAGTTAGCTCTGATAATTAATTTTAAAAGCGCGATTACTTCATCTTCTAATTGAATGCCCAAACTATACTTATGCGCCTTTGCGAATCGTTGTACAGTGGGCTTGAGCCAAAAAAGGAAATCGTAAATTTTTTGATAAATTATCAGATCATGTAGCATATATATGCAGATTATCCGCGCTTTTTTTACTCATACTTGACTTATATTCTAAATATGCTATACTGTGTATATCACCATGAGAGGGCACACCAAGGGTTAGTCCGAAGGTTTCTCCCTCTTGCTTAAAAGCCGTATTTACGCGGTTTTTTTGTGCCCTAATTTATGCTGAAGATTATCAATATATACAAAAAATGGCCTAAATCTTCTCAATAATGCTGAAAATCGTCTTCTATTGGGAATAACCACATATTTAAGTTTTTTATTCTCTTCAAGATATTCAATCAAACAATGAAAATCACCATCTCCTGAAATAATAATTGCTTTATCATAATTTTGATATTCAATCATTGTGTGAAGAACTAATTCAGCATCTACATTTCCTTTGATTACAACTTCTTGCTCATGCTTATATTCAAGCGTGGGTTTAAAAATAACTATATAACCATTATTTCGCAATGATGCATATAATCTCTCATTTCCATGTACATAGCCGATAAATAAAAAAGCTTTGAACACATTATACTTATCGCGTAAATATATTCTGAATCTTGCAAAATCCAAATTCCACCCGCAATCACGAATTGCTAGATTAAGATTCTGGCTGTCTATGAACGCGTAATTGTTTTTATTTTTCTTCATATAAATTTCCAAAAAAAATTATTTTTTAGATTTTTTTTAGATTTCAGATTTTTAGATTCCAGATTTCAGATTAACCCCTTTAGCGAGCGCACCGGAAACCGAGGGGCGAGTCCACGTGCGACGGCGCAGAATTCAGAGCCAACGCGAACACGCCGGCGTACGACGTAAGGTTCCAATAGCCGCCGCGTATGAAGGCGTGATAATTATGGTCTCCAACACCACAGGTGTCATTTGCTTCTACAGATGAATAAGCGCAGTCTGAATCAGTATAAATTCTGCCGATTCCGTTTGTGGCTGTCCATAAATGCGACTGTGGCCTTATATAGCTTAAGCCCTTGTAATTCTCAACAGCAGTATATTCTATCCAGCTTTCGCTGGCAGGCAAAGGCATTTCCGAGCGGGTTGCTTCAAGATGGCTGGCTGTGGTTGTTGATATAATATAGTCATCAGTCCATTCCCAAACATTTCCGGCAATATCCCATATAACATTGCCATTTGACAGAACATGGGTTCTTAATTGAGATTTATTTTGGCCGCCAGCGGAGTAT
>Ga0222697_1000997_pt1 | contig 11331 bp, 19 predicted proteins | sample AntAcemetage1402_FD_179835 | JGI IMG/M metagenome (GOLD analysis project Ga0222697, IMG submission 179835) | Saline water microbial communities from Ace Lake, Antarctica - #1402 | ecosystem: Environmental > Aquatic > Non-marine Saline and Alkaline > Saline | place: Antarctica: Ace Lake... | reverse complement strand
GCCCAGGGTTAGCGTTTCACGCCCGGAGAAAATCCGTGCGATCCGCTCCGGGGTGTAGTTTCTCCCATCGTCATTGCCGTCCAGCCCGCACGGTTCGAGGGCTATTACATCAGCTTGGGCCAATTGTTTGTTGATTAGCATTTTTCACCCTCTTCTTTTTGCGGCGTCGCCGCATCCGCCCGCGCCTGAATCTCGTTCAACTCTTGGTCGGTCATCGGCTGTTGTCCTTTTTATCCGGTCCGATAATCCAACCGTCCACCGTATTCACCTTGTGCCCGGCTCGGCATTGGCCGTTGATTTCTCCGCACGGGGCTAGGTCTTCAACACAGCACCCGCACTCATCGTCGTACCAGAGCCCGTCGAACCCGTTGGCCCCAAGGTACTCCGTCACAATTTCAAGCACCGTTTTACCGCTCATCAAAAAACCTCCCGCCGGTACGAGAGCCCGGCCACTAAGTTTGCGTCCTGTTCACTATCGAGTTCCGCCCCGGCGTGGAGGCCGACGCGCCACAAGCGCACCTCGGCGAGCGCGCGGGCGCGGAGCGTTTCATCGGGCCAGGCGTAGTCAATCGTCGCCACGCCGTCCAAGCCGACCCGGCGATACCACGGGGTTGTGTCGACCTTCGGCGCGTAGCTCAGTTCGTAGTCGCGAACGGCGACGTTGATCGGCACCGCCACCCCGTCGCGGTCGGCAAACATGAGGTCGACCGTCTCGGATTCCAACACCCCGCGCCGCTGCCGTATCCCGGTGATCGTGAGCGAGGCTTGAAGGTCAAGGGCGAGCGTCGTCTGTGCCCCGGCGTCGAACACGTCCGGCGTGCTGAACTCGTACCAACTCGTTCTCGCGGTGTAGGCCCCGGCCGGTGTCGCCGTCGATGCTGCCGGTGATTCGACGGTGCCGGTGAGGTCGGCAAGTAGTCGCGACTGTCTGTGGATCTCGATGTCGCGTGAGCCGAGCGCGTGGCGTAGCCGTTCAAGCGTAACGGTGTTCGCGTCGTTCAGCGCCCGGAGCGTCGTCACGGTTGACCGGGATTTCCGGATAACTGAATTCGCCGTCACCAGCGCCCGCTCTGATTCGCTGAGTTCGCCGCGAAGCTGCCGGGCGATGGTGTCCAGTTCGAGCCGGCCGGCGTGCTTGGCATATGCCGCATAGGCGAGGAGCGCCGCAAGGGCGATGATCGCGGCGGTGGCAATGGCGACGGCGAGGCGGTTCACCCTACCGCCCCACGACCCACGCCAGGACCACCAGCGCGCCCAAAATTGAGACAAACGAGAGGTAAACGAGGGCTTTGCCGGGGTCGTTCATGCCACCACCTTTACGTCGACGTACTCGCGAACGCCGGGGAACATCGCCGGTAGTTCGTCCGGGTCTTTGACCAACCGCCATTGGAAGATGTCCCACAGGTTGTCCGGGTCGATTTCAGCAATCAGCAGCCGGATTTCCACAATGCTTTCCAAGCAGTACGTGTCGGCGATGACCAGCGAGGGCGGTTGCGTACCGTGGCCGCAACATGAGGACAGCGTGACAATTCCGTTCTGCCACAGGTGTTCAACGACCGGCACAATCTCCGCGTCGATGCAGATGGTTTTTTTGTTTTGCCTAAACGGTTTGATGATCTCCGGACACGGCAGAATGACGGTGTTTTGCTTGTCCGTGTCCAGATTGCAGTTCATTTCGGATTTCTTGATTTTCATTTATTCACCCCGTTTTACCGTATCGGTCGGCTCGTTTACCGTTGACGAAAACCATTTTCTTCCAGCCTTCGGGGATGTGCGCCACGATGGATTCCTCGAATCGGAACTGCCACCAGAGTTTAGCGAGCGCCTGATAAAACAGCCGCGTCACCGCCGACGTAGAGATTCCCATCGCCTGTCCGATTTCAGCGAACGACATTTCTGGAACAATGCCGAGCCCTGTTTCGTACAACGTGCCATCTGGATCGTTCATCTTCGATACTCGCTTCGATGTACGCCGCCACGGTTTGATCTCGGTGCTGTCGGCATCAAAGATCATCTTGCCGTCGATGGGGCGTGGTGTTCCGGTTTTCATTTACATTCTCCGTTCAAGAGGTTCGCCCGCCTTGACGAGCCGCCGCACGCTGCACAGCGCGCACTCAGGGTCACACCCGATGTCGAGGTACGGGCAATCGCTGCACCGGCTGTCGATTAGGCCGATCAGCGTTGCCATCTTGGCGCGCAACACGTCGGTCTCTTCCTGCAACTGTCGCTCGCGATCGGTTTCAGTCGGCGTCATTGGCTTTGCCCTTCTCGTAGACGTATAGACCGTCGGTGATGAGCCGGAGAATCGCCGCGCCAGACATGTTGAGGACGACGACGGCGGGTCTGGCTTTGCCGCCCCAAGAAACTTGGTGAACGAGCACCGCGCGCTTGTGCTTGGCGAGGTTGGCAAGTTGGGCCAGCGAGTAGACGCGCATCATTTGCTGTTCTCCTTGTGTTTATTTTCGCTTTCGATATCCGGGAAATTGGAGTCGCCGCGAATGATTTTTGCTCGTTTGGGGGTGCGAAGTTTGCGAAGCGCCCTTGCTTCAAGTTGCTGGGCTCGACTAACCGACACGCCCATTTTCACGCCGCAATCACGCAGCGTTGCCTCGTTCCAAAACCGCTCTCGAATCACAAGCGCTTCCCGAGGAGATAACGTATCAAGCGCGTCCTCAATCCGCTCTTTCGTTTCGGCCAATAGCATCCGCTCTTCCGCGCCACTAGCCAAAGCCCGCGCCTCTTCCAACCCAATCGCAAAATATGCCGTGGCTTTTCTCAGCTTTTCTGTTGCCAATTCGCCGGGCCAAAAATAGTCAATGTCCTTATCGAACGCCTCAAGATAGGCGCTGGCAGAGTCGCAAATACAGCCATCTTGTCCTAAGGGTGACTTTTGCAAAGTTTCGAATAGCCCGACGTGGGCCATTGAAACGCCCAAATACTCGGCAAATTGCGCTTGCGTCATCTCCATTTTTTCGCGGACAGCAACTAGTCGATTGTTTTTTAACGAAACTTTGACGCGAATCTCATTCATTTTCTTTTCCACACCTCTCGGGATATTTCCCCCACACGCGGCGCGTCACTTCTTCGGCGGGCGGAATCCCATTGTGTGAAACAACCGGGATGCCAAGCTCCCTCGCCAGCTCGTATTCTTTTTGTGTGCCCGTGCCTGAGATTCCCGCGATGTCGGTAGTGAGGACGACGATGTCCGCCCGGCGCACCAACTCCAGGTAGCCGTCCAGGAAGTTCTTTTCGTCAACCGGGCCGGACATGAACGCAGAGTTGAGGTGCGGGCAGATGACGGCGTACCCGAGGAACCACAAATTCCCGGCCACATGGCGAGCCCGTTGGATGTTCGCGTACACCCCGGCGTGCGTCTCAGCGCGGTACGGACCGGCCACGTAGGCGACGATGGCGCCAGCGGCCCGTATCTCGGGAACGAAATCTTCGTGGGTCGTCGGGGTGTATTTCTTATCGGTCATGGGAACATCCTTTCTCGGTCAATTCTTTCCGCTGAGTTGTTGAAGCAACGCGGCAAAGTAGCGCTGCCAGAATGCGAAATTCGGGTTGAATGGTTGGTTGTTCATTGTTTCCCTTCCACGCCGGACATCGCGCCACGGCGCAGGCTGATAGTTGAAAACACGTCGCGGCGAAATTCGCTGTCATTCCACCGCGCCACCAAACGCGCCTTGTCGACGCCCATGATTGTGAACCCGCACATCGCGCATGAAGCGACAGCCGACCACGGCATGACCTGCGAGGCGCGCGTTTCAGACGATCCGCACCGCGGGCATGGGGCTGTCAGCCCGGCGGCGTTGTCCTCGCGATAGCGGCGGCTGTCTTGGATCATCATCCCTCCGCGTGTTGCAGCACGAACGGCCGCGAAAGCAGGTTTATCGGGTTGGCTTTGGTTTCGTTGGTCAGAACGTGCTGGGCCGATTCGTCAACATCGTTGATGCTCAGCGAACCGTCGCGCACTGAAAGCTCGGCATGTAGGAGTTGCGCAATCGCGGTGGCGTCGGCCACATCGTCGCGAGCCGTCTTGCCAAATGCTTCGGCATCAAAACCCCACCGCCGCAACGCCGCAGCGCGCATTTCCTCTTTCCTGGCATCGCCGCGCTCCGCCGCAAACAGCTTGACAGACTTCGGCGAATAGAGCCGAAACGGGATGCGGTTTTGGAAAAGCCACAACTTCACCATCCCGGTGAATTCGATGGTGTAGAAGCTCGGGCCGGTCATGGCCGTCGCGTAGTCTTCGATGGCCACATGCGACGGGCGGTGCTTCTGAAAAACGAAAACCATCCGCGACGCCAAGTACCGCAGGCGCTGCATCCGGTATTCCTCTGTTTTCGCCGGTAGTTTTTTGGGTTCGGGAACGAACCGCCAACGCCCAAACATCCCAACGTCTGCGACCTTGCTTGCCGCGCAGTGAACCTCTTCAACCGCCGCCTCGCCACCTTCCCGCCGCAGCGCCACAACAGCCGGTGAGGTCAATGACAGATCGCACCCGAGGATAATTTCACTCACGAAAACTTCCTTTCCCCTTGCTCGAATCTGGTAAATGCAGGAAGCCAAACGAGGCTGGCCGTGCCGGTTTCGCCGTTGCGGTTTTTGGCCACGTTTGCCTCCGACTGAAAGCGGTCGTCCCAGCCTTCGTCTTCGGGCTTCATTTTTTGGTAGTACGCATCGCGGTGTAGGAACCACACTTGATCGGCGTCTTGTTCCAAGGATCCCGACTCGCGAAGGTCGGCCAGCATCGGCCGTTTGTCCGAACGGCTTTCAAGCCCGCGTGACAGTTGGGCCAGCGCGAGAACCGTGCATTTCAGTTCCTTGCCCAACGTCTTCAGGCCCAAACTGATTTCGGCAATTTGCTGCTCGCGGGGATCGCGGCGACGGGTGGGTTGCATGATTTGCAAATAGTCGACGACCAACAAATCAATGCCGCCGTGCTCCTTGGCGAAGCGCCTAGCCGAAGCCCGCACCGCTTGCACCGTGAGCCCGGACCGATCGTCGATCACAAACGGGAGTTCGCCCAACATGCGGCTCGCGTCGGTCATGCGGTCATAATCGCCGTCGGTCAACCGGCCGTATTTCATCGCGACGATGGGCACCCGCGACACGCTCGACAACAGCCGGGCGCCAAGCCGCTTTTTGTCCATTTCGAGGCTGTGGAACAGCACGCGGCCCTTGCCGGTCATCGCCACGTTTTCAGCGACATTGAGCCCGAGCGCGCTTTTCCCCATCGACGGACGCGCGGCCAGGATGATGAACGTTTCCGGCTCCAGCCCGTCGCAGAGCTTATCCAGGTCCGGGTAGCCGGTGGTGATTCCCGGCAGCGAGTCTTTCGCGGCGTGCCGTTCATCGACCCACTCCAGCGTTTCTGATAGCGTCGGGTTCAGGTTGGTGTCGTGTTCGGCCTGGCGACGCACCTGGACTTCGCCCATGAACACCTGCGATCGGTCGATGATCTCAGCCGCGCCAAGCGGCCCCTCTTCTTCCGTCTCGCTGCCCGACATCGCCAAGCCGTAAATGCGTTGCGCCGCCTCCGCCGTGGCTCGAAGCGCGGCCTTGTCCAGGACAATCGCGGCGTGGTGCTCGATATTCGCGGAGGTGTAAACCTCATCCTGAATCCGGTCCAGATATTCCGCGCCGCCGCATTCATCCAGCCAAGACCGGGCCGTCAGTTCGTTGCGTAGCGTCACCGAGTCGATACCCACGTTGCGGTCCCGAAGGGCGCACAGGGCGGTGTACAGCTTCGCGTGGGCCGGGACATAGAAGGCGTCGGCTGACAACTCATCCCGCACCGCGTCCAGGGCTTCGGCGTTGAGGAGGATTCCGCCAATCACCGCCATTTCGGCGGCTTGATCGTGCGGTGGTACGCGGCGGGTGGAGTCAGTCATTTATTCACCCGCGCCATTCTCGATTGAAGCTCCATCACATCGCGGTCGAACGTGCCCATTTTGCGACGTAACGAATTGACGACGGGGACTTCTGGGAACATGACCGGAACCAAAACCTTGAGACGCCCGGTCCGGCCAAATCGATGCGCCCGCCTGACGGCTTGATAGAACTGCTCGAACGAATATGTGTAGCCTGAATACGCCATGCGATCGGCTTCGGGCAGGTTCACACCAAAACCGAGAACGGTTGGCTTGCTGATTAGGTGGTCATACTTACCAGCCCTCCAATCGGCCATTGCCACAACGCGATCCTCAACGGGCGTCTGGCCATTGATTACAACCGACCGCTCAAGCAGTTGGGAAAACATCTTCTCTTCGGAGTTGCGAGAACACCACACGATGGTCTTGTGTCCGGTGCAAAAGTCGACAACCGCTTTTGTGCGTGGCGAATCTTTGTCAGATCGAAGAGCGCCAAACACAGCGGCGCGGAACGCCCCATCTTCCGACGTTGGGAAAAGACCAAGCTCCGGCGTTGGGGCCCCACCTCCATCAACCGACAAAAACAGATAGTCCGGTTCTTCCATCATTTCTGTCATGCACGAATAGCCAAGCGACGACGGGCTCTTGATGTACGTTGCCCACGTCGCCAGGTATTTATAGAACGCCTCGCGAGCCCATCCTTTTATCACCCATTTGTTCCCATCCTTGCGGAAAAACCGGGCATAGAACTCCTTCGATGTTTTCGCCAGACCAAGGAAAACGGCCTGGCTTGCATATTCCTCTTGATCGTTGGGGGCGGGAGTTGCTGATGCAGTGAGGCGATACTCAACCGAAGACGACAAGGCGCATAACCAATCACGCGTTGCTCCAGTGTCATTTTTCAGAATGCTGGCTTCATCAATAATAATTCCGGCAACGCCGGTCATGTCGATTTCACGCCGCGCTTCATAATTGAGAATCGCAACGCCGGATTCCCACGGTTCGCCGCGGCGCAGATTTACCGGTTTCGTCCCGTGCCACCGCTCGCTTTCGCGGATGATTTGTTCAAACACAGACAGCGGACAAAGAAAAAGCACCTTGCCGATGGTCGCCACTGAATACGCCCATGCCAGTTCGATTGCCGTTTTTCCTAGCCCACAATCAAGTAACGCGGCATAGCGCTTTCGGCACAACGCCTCGCGGGTGACAGATTCTTGAAAGTCGAGGAGGTGCGGCGCGTCAACCATTTCGACGCTGTGGACCATCCCGCCAAACACCGCCGCGTAGCTCAATTCATCGGTGATAACAGTGTCGCCAACAACGCGGTATTGAGGAAGTGCTTTGCACTGGATGAGCTTGCGATACCCATCTTGTGTGTCTTCAATCCTAATTGTCACTTCGGTCATAGCACCATCTCCATTTGTTGGTCGCGGATGCGAATTGCGCGCAAGCAGTTTTCCACGGCCAAGTCAAAATATTCTTTCTTCAGCTCAACACCGATCCCACGACGCCCGCGTAAAAGCGCTTGATAAACCTCGCTGCCGATCCCAAGAAATGGCGTGAACACCGTTTCTCCCTTGTTGGTGTAGAGCCTAACGAGGCGGTCAATTAGTCCGAGTTGAAGGGGACAGATGTGCCGTTCGTCGCGCCCATCGCGTGCCGCGATCCTGTTGAGCGTGTCGGTTTCTGATATTCCGCCAGCCTTTTCGTGCGCCCCATACCATGTTGGGTTTGCCCATTCGATCCACTCATCCCGCGTGCATTCCGGCTTCACCCGCGGAAGGACGCCCCCCGGCTTTTTGAAAACGAGAACGTAGTCGGCCAAGGCAGCAGAACTTTGGCGGCTGTCTTTCTCGAATTGCGAAAACGTGAGGGTAATCGAGTGGTTGATGATGCTTTGTGACTGAGGGTTTTTGTTGACCGTCCAGCGGCGATAAAACGTAAACCCGTTTTTCTCCATGACGCGAACAATTTCACCCGGCAGATCCCACGCGCCAATGTAACCGTCCGCTTCCTTTTGACGCGACACGTCTGCACAATGAACACAGACGTTAGATCCTGGTTTCATCACTCGGAATAGGTGTTTGAACGCAAACCCAAGGTGAAGCAAAAACTCATCATCGCCGTCGCGGCTATTGCCGATGTCCGCCAGGTGGTCGGAGTATGTGAATAGTGACGAAAACGGCGGCGAGAATATTGCCAAGTCAGCCGACGCTGGTTCAATGTCTTCGTCCATTACCGGCACACAGTCCCCATGATATAGGGTAAATTCTTCGTTCTCAAATCGTGTCATCTCACGCTCTCCAATCTTGCTGCGATGGTTTTTTCCAGCATTTCCGGCCTGACTTTTCCAAGCTCATCGAAGTGCGAGGCCAACCGCCCCACGGTTTTCGCGTCGGTCCCGAAAAGCTCCTGCATCCTGTCGGCGTGTTTGGCCAGCCCGCCCCGCATTCGCAGCACCACCAACTCCGGGAAGTGCGTCGCGATCCGGCCCGCCAGCCCAGAACCGTTGCCGCCGACGTTCGGTTGCTTGGGAATCCCGTCGACGTACTCACGCCACGTTTCATCCGACCCGTAGAAGTTCGCCGCCGTCTTGCGCTTGTCGGCCGGCCGATGTTGCGCGTCCATGTGGTCGGAGTAATTCGCAAAGGCGGAAACCAGATCGGTGAACGGGACTTTCTTGCGCAGGTGCCGCTTGATGTTTTTCATCGCCCGCACTTTGTCGTGCGAGTTGTTCCGCGATTGCCACGCCTCGTACAGCGACTTGGCTTTGAGTGCGTCCGGGTGAGGCCCGTCGGGTTCGGCGAGGATGTCTTGCCAGGGTGTGGCGATCTTGCCCGAGACTTTTAGATCGATTTGTTTTTCACCATCGACATGGGCGGCGGTCGGAGTATCGGCGCTGTGGCCGGGCTTGTCCTCGTGCGCGTGACGTGCGCGCGTTTTGCCACTCCCTTCCTCTTCCTTCTTTCCAGGAGGGGGTGTGTTAAGTTCTTCTTTACTCTTCTCTACTCTACTATGGGGTGTTACATAACCGTTACCTAACGCGTTATGTAACCCGTTAGGTGTGGCGTTATCATCGGCGTTACTGTCACGCTGTTTGTCGCGAAACCGGCGCTGGCGATCACGGTTGCTTTTACGTTCTTGCTCGGACTTCGTTAGGTGCGCCCCGGTGCCGCATTCTTCCCAATCGTGAATGAAAAGACCGGATTCCCCGCAGTCGTCGAGGAGCCCGTGCTGAATCATCGCCTTGAAAAACGACTTGGTTTTCTGCGTACTTAGCTCGACGACGGCCTGAGCGATACCGAACTCAACCCCATTAGTAGCCAATGAGCGCACGTTGCCGTCGCGGGCGTTGTCGAAAGCCCAAAACCAAATCTTCTCCACCCGCGGCCAGACTTCAATCGGCGTCATTTTCATCGACGCCGCCACCGCCAGCACCTTCGGGTGTGTCACGATTTGCGGAGAAACTTGGATGTATTTGGCTAAGTTCTTCGTCACTTTTTCCCTACCACTTTCCCTTCAGTTTGGGTTAATTCTGGTCGGAAACTTTCAAAAACAGCGTCGAAATGTGATCGGCATCGACCACAAAGGGCTGTCCGTCGCCACTCAAAACAGCGTCCGGGGCGTCGCCGACGATCTCCGTACATGTCACTTTCCCGGTGTCCAGTGCCGCCTCGATGACGTTGAATTCCGCGCCGACGGGGTAAGCGCCCATGTCTTCAATCAGGCGGATCGTGTCGCCCTTGTGGAGGTCTTCGATGGACAGTTCGGCGGAATCTTCGCCAGTCGGGTCGGCCAACCGGAAGCGCTCTTTCAAGTCGTCAAACGTGACAGTTTTGGAAGGGTGTTCGTCGCGCAGCGCATTCAAGTCGAAGAGCGTCACTCCGTCTTCGCCGATGGTGATTTCATCGATTTCAAACACGTTGCCGGATACGTCCACCACCATGTCTCCGGTGTCGGGCTCTTCGGTGATCGGCACGAGTTGGTGGATCTCACCGTCGATGGTGATCTCGGCCGGGGCGTTTTCGGTGTCGCCGTCGCCTTCAAACAGGTCGGCCTGGTCTTCACTGGCGGTGGCTTCGCCCTCTTGGTTGGTATCCTTGCCGAAGAGATAATCCTGAATCGTCACCTGCGGAGCCTGGGCCGCGATGTCGGCACCCTTTAGGGCCCACCACCGGTCGGCTTCGGTCGTGCTCGCTTCGATCTGGATTTTCACGTTGCCGTCTTCGTCGCCAGTTACTTTTTTCACCTTGCCGCGAGCGACCGGGAATATCTTGGAGGTTTGCCGCGTCAAGGCTTCACACTCTTGCTCGTACAGGTTGAGCGCGATGTCTGCCCCCTGCCCGCGGGCCACTTCAAAGAGCTTTTCCATCGTGGCGTTGTTCAAGAAAATCATTCGCATTTACTCCTTAGTTTCCGGCTCGGCGGCCGGTCGGTTGGTTTTGTTTGCCGGGATGTCGAGCAGGTCGTCGGCGTCGGCGACATAGGCGTCTTCGGTCATTTCGGTGGCGTCACCGCTTTGATCGTCGTCGGCGGGGGCGTCATCGGCTGGACCGCCCCACCCGCCCTTGTCGAACATTTTCGGGATGTGGCGGAGTAAGTTTTTATCGGCGTTCAAAAACCCACGCACGTCGTCTTCCGAGCACGGCAGCACGCCGAAGACTGAATCGCGGTGGTGGTAGCGAACGAAGGCGCGGTTTTTCTCCGTTTCCGGCGTTTCCACCTTGAGCATCGTGCCGCCCATAGTCTGGACTTCACTGACGCAACCGGCGTTTTTGTTGTGACCGAACAATTCGACCACAGCCCACTGCCCGTGAAATTCACTTTGGCGTTCTCGCTTTTCGTCACACATGGATTTGCACTCCTTCGGGAATTAGGTTGGTCGGGATCTCGACTTGGAAGATGCCTTGCTTCCCGCGAACTGGCAGCGGCTCTTTGAGTGGCGCGGCTTCAGCGAAAAGCCAGGTGTAGCGATCTCTCATCGCCCACCGGCTGAACTTGGGCGGGAGACTGTCTGTGGCGTTCGGCGACGCACACCCAACCGCGTGAACCAGCCCAATAAGCTGCGCCCACGGCTGCCAAATCGAGAGACACGGCAGGGTGATCGCGTCGCTCATGCCCACGCCTCCAGGTGCCGCTCGGTCTTCGGAAACTCCATGACCGCCTGGCCCGTTTTATCGCGGAGAAAGACCACCTTGCGGCCGGTGCGCAGGAAGCCGCGTCGTGTGGCGGAGACGATCTGCGGGCAACGGGTCACATGCTTGACGAACGTGGCAGACACGCGATCCTGTGAAGCCTCGTGCCGCTTTTCGTCGCATCCTGGGCACGTGCCGGTTTTGGTCCAATCGTGATCCGGGAATTTCAGGCAGAAGGCACCGTCGGCCGGTCGTTTCTTCGGGCTCATTTCTCAGTTTCTCCCGTTGCACTCAACACCTTGATAGTGTGTTTCAGTTGC
>Ga0222697_1000994_pt1 | contig 11345 bp, 15 predicted proteins | sample AntAcemetage1402_FD_179835 | JGI IMG/M metagenome (GOLD analysis project Ga0222697, IMG submission 179835) | Saline water microbial communities from Ace Lake, Antarctica - #1402 | ecosystem: Environmental > Aquatic > Non-marine Saline and Alkaline > Saline | place: Antarctica: Ace Lake... | reverse complement strand
AATACCAATATTCATCCCTAACTTCTTCTTCTAATAATGATTTTAACTTAGGATTATCATCCTCTATCTCCACATGGGCTCCGCATGCGCGAGCTTCCCAAACCGCTCTTTCTCCGCCTCCCACAATACTTGCCGGGATATATACATTCTCAGCTAGATTAAAAATAAGCGCTAATTGCCAACCTTCCACCTGATCGCTGACAGCTACTCCATTTAGCAACAATTCATTGAAGATATCCATTGACTCTTTTATATTATTCTGTTGAATTTGTCCAATACAGAGTCGGCTACCTTCTTTTTCTATAATCTTATCATGCCTCTTCCAATTAGAGAAAGAACCAGGAGAAACATAATCATATAAGGGATAATTGTCTCTGAGAGTATATTGTGAGCATTCATCGGCCTGGTATTCAAAAAATACTTCTGAATTTATACCAAAAGCCCTAATTGCGTTAGGATGCCACTCAACTTGAGGAGCAAACCACGTAGTTTCATAAAATAAAACTTCATAAGTATCATCCCTTCTTACTGGAAAAGCATTTCCGCCAATACAGAGGCCAAACTTCATTGATGCTTCTGGAAGCTTGTCTTTTAAAGAAACTATAAACTTATCAACTGGCGATTCAAAACCCCCCCATCCCAATATAAAATCATAAATAGAACACGAAAAAGTTGTGTGGAGGTATATATTTTTAAAAGTGACCTCAAACTCCCCACTAGATCCTAAAACATCTAAGGCTGCACAAAGTCCATCATTCCAGCCCTCTTCGAGCTTTGTTTCCATGTAATAGAGAAATAAGATTTGCTTCATGGCAGGTATTCAGGTGGGGGAGACGTTATCCATCTCCCCTGCCCTATATCCAATATAAACAATCTAATCTAGCTTTGCAATAAGAGCTTCTGTAACCGCTGCTCTTTTCATTGAAGGCTTTAAAACTCCTTCAGCAATAGCCTGTTTTCTAAGATCTGCCCATGGCATAGCATCTAATTCTACAATGTAGGCTTTCTTCATGGTCTTAGCCTTAATCTCTTTCAATTCCTCATTTAGAGAACTATTCTCTAAATCTAACTCTTTCTTGATCTGTTCTTGGTGCTTAGAAGCTTTAAAAGCTTTTAGATCACCCATAAGATCCTCTGAGACAACGCCATAGAGATCAAAAGCGTCAAGCTCTTCTCCATCCTCTCCAACAGCAATACACATTCCGTCCAGAATCAACTGCTGCGGATCAGTCATGTCTATTGTTTCTCCTACTTGAAGCCCTAGGTTTTCAGATGGCTTCCACTCTGTTTTAAGTTTTTTAACCAACATATTGGTCCTTTCTTACTTTTCTGAAGATTTTCCATCTTCGATAATTTTTACAACTCTCTTCTTTAATTCTTTAGGAATATCCATCCCACTTACTGTTAAATAACTCTTCCAAATAATCTTTGCATGTTCTAGAGACATTAGTCTTCCATCAGCTGCGTCTCGTAGAGCCACGGCTAGAAAGTGAAGATTCTCGGTAATCACATTCTCCCAATCACTGATAGCTTTCTGCAAATCAATTTCTTCTAATATTTTTTTACTACTCATACTAATTTCCTTTCTAACAATTCTTGTGGGGTCAATCTCTGATGAGGAGGAGACTCCTGATATCTTTTGTTTGCGTACCTAGCATTAGATGCACAAACTCTACTACAATAGATTGGCAAATTACGTCTAGTATCATGAATATTTCTCACGATCACTGGCTTACCACACGTTGCACATGGTGCTGTTTTGCTCTTCATTACGACCTCACTTTCTGATTAAATATATTAGACCACGTTTCCGCAACCTTACTCCAACTAAAATAGTTTTTAGCAAATTGCATCATTGGTTTTCTGATTTCTTCTTTTCTGTCTTCATCTTTCATCAATTTAATCAACTCATCGAAGTATTCTTTTTGTCCTGCTGGATCTGTGATGTCCACATCAACCTTAACGCCCCCCTTGACTGTTTCAGAGAGTGCAGCATAGTCAGTGGTAAAAGGAATAGCTCCAAGAGCTTGCGCAGTCATGGCTGAAATACAACTGATCTCTTCGAAACAACAAGAATAGACCCATATATCGCTCTTTGTTAATTCATTGTGCAGTCTATCGTGTCCTACTCTACCATGTTCAAAAACTCCTGGCTGTTGCATAAGATCAATCATTTTAGATTTCCATGCCATTCTTTCTGGGTTTTTTGCATGGAATTTATCAAATAAGTTCCAACCATAAAAAATATGAAGCTCTGCATCTGGCACAGCCCCTATAATATGATGCCAATTATTGAGAGTATAAATTAATCCCCTATCATATGAAGAGATATAGATTAATCTATTTTTTTGTCTTTTATTCATTTAAAATCCTTTCACCATTTTACAATTTAAATATGTTGGAGTTTCTTCATGACATTCTTCGCATAGCGTGCGACCATTCTCAAGATCCCATAGCTCACCACAAGCTAATGCCTCCTCATAATTAGTAATTTTATTTTTTCTAATTAAAATACCAAGTGGAAAAATATGATCGGCGTTAAGAATAATCTTTTTTTGCAATTCCTTACTCCATCCACCCGGCATATCACAGAAAACACAAGTAAACCCGTCTCTTTCGAAAACCATTTTTCTCCAAAGCTTATACTGTTTACTATGGCGAATAATGGCTTGGATATTAGATTTTCCTTGATAATTATAATGGTTTTTACCCCTAATATTCTTACTCATCCACTTGCCTCGGCAATTCGCACTACAGAACTTACCCCTACCATTTTTAATACGACACCGTTTTTCATAAAAAATGCTACCACACTCTTTACAAACACATTCTGTTTCAGAAACACCCCCTTTCCAATTGGGGTTATTTATTCCTCCCACATCAGCATGATTAAGACTAATATTTATTCTCCATTCTTTGGTGATAACCTGATTCTGCTTAATATCACTCATTAATTTGCGGTGCTCTTTTGTTCTAATGTATGTTTTTCTTTTTTTCATTGCGTAAACTCACTCATATCTACTATACCATTTGACGATACCCAAAATTTTTCATCTGGTATTTTTTTAAATTCTCCATTGTCATTCATTCTAAAAAGATTTTTGTGGAATTCAGATAAAACTATAATCCGATCAATATTTTCAAGTCTTTCTTTAGTGAAATCAGAATTGTTTGGACAATCGTGCGTCCACAGCACAGTGAATTTTGCCTTTGGTTTAATATCAGCAAAACCAATACCCCTCCATAGAATTAGAACATTAAAATTATCATGAGGATTAAACTCATACCACATTTTATAATCTACTCCATTAAATTTCCCAGCCCTTGCCCCAGGATTACCATATACAGTGACCATCCAACCAAGCTTAGTTAGTTCATCCGACATATGTACTATTGCTGTTTCACTGCCACCCAATCCAGTTTTGATACTATCAGGTGTCCATTCTTCAAACCCTGGTCCAGCAACGATAGAAATTTCATTCTGAGCCCACGTGCGTGGGGGTAAGAATGTTCTTCGCATTTCAGCAGTAAATTTCTCTTTCTGCATATCCTTAGAAAAAGACTTGATTAAATAAGGAATTTTCTCTTGTTCATCAATCTGTTCAAGATATTTTCCTAAGAAAACCGCACTCTGACAAGCTTTATTAAATATAATCAAAGAATTAATGGTAATAACTCTCTCTTTAGCTTCTTTATTCTCTGGGATTAAAACAACCATTCTCTCAGCAGCTTTTTTAGCTATTTGAAATTTTCTGTCATGTAAGGCAAGCTGAATAGTTGCTTCTAAAGCCTGTAACTCAAAATCTCTAGGAGTGGTTGTAATGGTTGAATTAGGCTGTTCCATATTCGTCCCAATAGTTAGATAGTGCTTAGCTTTATCCCATTTATTCAATTTAATATAAACAAAAGCTAGATTAACATAGTAATTGGGGAATTTCTCACTCTCATCAATGGCTGATTTATAAGCATCTTCTGCTGATTTAAAATCTCCAACTAGGATGGCAATTTCTCCAATCAGGCTCCAAGCAACAGATCTTTCTTCTGCCCATCCAGATGAAGAAATATAATCTTTAGAACCAATTTCACCTTTACCATCAAGATAGGTATGAAAAAATTCCAGAGCTAAAGCTATATGCTTCTCATATTCTTTTCTTTTCCCCTTAACTCCATGAATCGCCTTAGCCATATCAAAATATGATTTAGCTAAATACATTGTTATTCGTGGGTCTTTACCTCCATCCGCAACTCTAGTTTTTTCTAAAATACGAATATTTCTTTTAATCCCGGCATTAAATCTATCATTATCTGAAAGATGAACCACTACTGGTTCTTTTAATAAGATTTGGCTACTGTTTTCCAATTTTTGATTTATTAATGTTTCATGTAATGGAGCAACCCATTTAAAAGTTCCATCATTAATAACGATACGCTCTCTTTTCTGTTCGGTTAAAATTTGTCTTATATCTCCATTTTCATCAAGTTCTACCTGATACCAATATGGAAGAAAAACTGATTTAATGCCAGTTTCAATCATCTTATCAAATATTTCTCTAATCAAATGTGCATCAATCCAAATATCATCTGCATCTTGCCAAATAAAATATGAACTACCTCCGCGTGGTAATTTATCCATAGCAAAGTTTCTAGCCATAGAAAAATCATCCACCCATTTAAAGAAGGATATATTAGCTTGATACTTTTTCTTGAGAAACTTATAAAGCTTTGAGCTTTTACCAGGACTTCGTTTATTATAAGTGATAGTAATATACACACCATCAACTTGGTCAAAAACTGAATCTATTGCGCGCTCTACTATCTTGATAGGCTCTATTTCAGCCAGTATCATCGATAGGTAAAGCTGTGGAGACTGACTGTCTGCCATAGTGCTTTCCTTTCGGTGCCGACAAAGTGCTGGCTTTACAGCCTAGCTATAATTGTTCAGCTTATTTTTTAATTTTACTAAGAAACTTCTTAAAAGCCCCACCCTTTTCTTGACTTGCGTCAATTTTGGTAGCTTTTTTAACTCTCTTAGGACTTACTAATTTCTTTGATTTAAAAAATCCCATGTTACTCCTTTAGAAATCAAGTATATATACTTGTTTCTTGTTTTGGTTTATATATTTGGTTGGATCTCCACCAAGCGCAGCAACTGCCTGAACAAATAGATCAGATGTTCTGTTACTAGATGGTGTTCCACCGTTATCATTAATAATATTTCTTAACCAATCTTTTTCAAGATCGTTAAAACCAGTATTTCTATTACCGCCAATCGAATCGAGCCAATAGCGTCTCTTAATATTATTAAGAGGCTCGCTAGGAACAGCACCGCCAGCCTTTTCTACAAAATAGCGTCTCTCTAGTTCTGTTAAGCTTGTTCTAGCCATTAGACCTTTTCTGCTACCATAAAGAAGGGATACTTCTTGGCGAACTTATGATAAAAAACTTTATCAAAAGGTAGCTCTTCCGCCGTATACTGCGTTCGAATCATCTGCATTAATCGATTCGGAAAAGAAAGCATAAACCTTCTTTCCATATCGCCCCCACCAGTGGTAGTAGCGAATTCTTTGTCTTGCAAAGATCCTCTGTACTCATCTAGATTTATATTAATAGCTTTAACCTCATCTGGGACTTTTTTTGCCCAAAGAGTTAGAAGTAAATCAATTACTTCCCAGCTATCTTTCTTTCTTTTAGCTTCAACAATCTGGTTCACCGCTTCTGTGTCAGAATAACTTCTAGGCAACCCATTTTCATTTATATATAAATCATTCATGTTTTAAGAGCCCTTCAAACCCGATCGGGGAAAGGGCCCTTGATTCTCTGTGTATGTAGCTCGGAGTTTGAGAATTAAACCCCCGTTTTGTCTGCTACATAGATTAAACTATTAGCCTTCAATTGCGTAACCAGTTCGTTTTAGATCTGCGCCTTCGTTGATAACTTCCACAGTTAGCTCAGTTACCCATTGTCCTCTGTCAGAATCACCAACTTTCGCCAGTTCTTCAAACATAGGTTTGTCTAAGTAAGCCACCTTGTGCATATCTTCACGAAGCCCGTAAACGGTAACTGTTCCAGATGTAGCTCTTACATCTCTGTGAGGAAGAACTTTATGTTCTCCAGCACTTGATGTATAAACTAGGATATCTTTAATTAGTCTGCGTTCACTTGCGTCAATATAACGAGTTGAATTACCACCGAAACCTGCGATAGCCTGTTTGATTTTCATCGTACATAGTACGGTGTCAAACACTTTATCTGCGTTAACAGCGGTCCATGCGTCATTAGCCATGTCATTAAGCTCTTTTTCTGAGAAACTAGTTCCAGAATTTCGAGCGGTAACAACAGATGTAATGAAAGCATCGACACCAGTCATAGCTCTGGCTACGCCAGAGGCTCCTGATGCTGCTGTTGAGTTCAAAATAGACCATTCCATTTGAAGTTTCAAGGCTCTTAGCCCCTCTGCTTTCTGGAAGGCGTATGGATCACTCATACCGGCAACATTAACTCTTCGTTCAGTTCTAGAAACCTGGATAGGTTTAGTAATGATTTGAGTAATATTCCCAGTTCGGCTTGGTTGTGTTAAATCAGCGTAAGAAGCGTCTGCACCTTCAATAGATATACTATTGCTGGTGGGACGATCTACGGAATAAGTTAACCATTGATGGTAAGTTTGATCAGCTGTTGATGTGCCAAAAAGTGTTACTAAAGGTGTCTCGTCTGGACTTACGTCCCCGATAACATCCATTAAATCTTCTCTTCTAGCTCCATCGTCGTATGTGTGTAAACCCCATGCCATAATCGTTTGCCCTTTCTTCCGCACCTACTTGCCCTAAAGGGCCAGTACGGTGGTTTCCTTTAAGTTCACGCCTTTTTAACGTGATCCGTTGCGAGAATCCTTTGAGCAAGAGCATTAATGTCGCCACGTCTAGTTGCTAGCCTAAGCTGCTTCAACTCGTCAGAGACGGTTGGACTAGGAGCGTTTTGGGGCTGAGAAGGAACCATCGTTCCAGCTTGCGCCTTGGCGTTACTAACCTCTTTCTTTTCTGTTTTCTCTTCCTCTGGTTTTACAACCGGAGGGGTTGGAATAATATCTTTTCTCACATAATCAGCGGCCTCTTTAAGAGTTAAGGTTTTACCATATTCGTTTGCGTTCATCATCGAGTCGTACAAAACAGCTCGCACCGTCTTATAAAACTTTTGGTCAAATTTCTCGTTCTCTGGTTTCAACTCTGGATAAGCTATAAAAGCATCATCCTTTTGTTGTTGAATCCTTCGATTTTCATTCGTCTTAATGTAGCTCTGAATGGTATCCTTAGCTTTAGTGGTTTGAGATTTCAAATCTGACATCGCTTTAGTAAGCTTTGTCTCATTAACGTATTTTTCACCCGTTTTAGGATCAACCTCAACAAAAGATTCTAAATCGATATTAGAGGGAATGTCTTTCGGAGTAGACTTAGGAGCTGGTTCTTTTTTAACCTGCTCTGCTGCTCTTCTAGCGCCATCTAATTCTCTTTGTAATCTCTTATTTTCTTGGTTTACCTTCGTGTTACTCGCCGTCAATTTTTCAAATTGTTCCTTCGTTCGATCGCTCGCCTCGGGTTTAATCTCCTCCACTTTATTAGGAGTTCCTGTCTGATTTTGGTCAGTAAGAGTATTATTATTGTTTGCAGTTGTTGCGTCCATATTTTTCCTTTCTTTATTTATGCACAGATTTATACATGCAGGCGTGCATCCCTGCCATAGAAAATATAGTTACTGCTAACTATGTTAAAGATCTGACAACTTATTGTTATATAACTTGCCATCTCGAATTTCGAAGCCTTCGCCTAGAAATCCCAGATTGCATTTTATACATTTTGCGCCGTCTTCTGTTAGTTCAAACTGATGAGAACATTTCTTCATCGGTTTAATTTCAATTCTTTCTGTTTTTTGACCCTTCCACCACCCGTGATAATTAGGGGGCATTGGTGGTAGTTTTGTTGCCATCTTATTTTATTGTTAATGATCTTGTACCTACTTCACCTCTTCGTTTCTTCTCTAAATATTCTGCTCTATTAATTGATTCTTGAATCCATTCAACTAACTCTTTAGCATTGTTAGAAGCATGAAAGGCATTGAGCTCTCTCCACTCCCAGGCTCTCTTATCCTCAACTTCGCGAGGATCAACCCATGAATGAAAAGATAAACCATCTAACTTTTCTTTTAAAATAGCAAATCCCGGAGTTTGGGTCATTTCATATAACTGCTGACCTTTTGCTCGCTCTGCCATTTCTTCTGGTTGCAAAACCTTTTTTACATCATCTTTCTCATCCATTTTGACCTCCTTTTGGTCCCATTACCTCATTAACAGCAGAACTTAATGCTTGTTGATTTATATCTTCCTCTGGCTTAGCTCCAGCTGGAGAAATTGGCCTCCCCTGTCTTCCACCTAATGGACTATCAGCGCCCAATGGAGATTCTCCAGGCATACCCTGAGAAGGTTCTCCCGGCATACCTTGTGCTGGCATGTCTTCAAAATATCTCTCAGCTCCCTGAATTCCTAAATCTTCTAACCAAGTTATAAATAAATCTTTGAATTTAGGCTTACTATTTTCAGAAGCTAACAAAGCAACCACATTTGGATTTGAAGTTAACATTGTGATAGCTGTTTCCTGAGCTTGCTTACGCTGTTCATCATTATTAACAGCCATAGATTCAACATCAATATAGAAATCATATTGCCCTAGAATATCGTCTGGTTCTAGATAAATACTAGCTCCAGTTCCATTTTCATCAACACTCATCTTAGGAACAATATTGGGCTCTTTTTCATCTCCAATATTAACACCATATTTAGGAATCATATGATCCTTAGCAGATGCATCTTTCCCTAACTCTTCATTCTCATACATTAACATTACTGATTCATCTGGAAGTTCTTGATCTCCCAAACCTTGTTCTTGCATAAACTTCATTGTGTCTCGCCCAACAATTCTAAATACATAATTCTTAGAATCTTCATCAGAGAATAACAAAGCCTGGTTCATTGAGTGCCATAACTTATATTGTCTCTTAATAGCTTCAGCTAAGAAAATTTGATTAAATTGATCTCTTGAATTTCGTTGCTGAGTTAATTCTTTAACTTCTGTTGCTGTTTTATCAGTCTGGAATGGCTGTACATTAGAAACACCTAAAGAAGATTCTCCTAAAGCGTTCATCATAGCTGCCACTAAAGCAGAATAAGTATTATTGAAATATTGAGCAGCGTCTGAATTAGTTTGTACAATACGGAAATCCGTTTGTGGATTGTTCATCATCCAACGCGCGCCCTTACCCCATTCCAAAGTATGTTGTTTTACTCCGGGGCCAATCGCTATTGGAGAATAAAGATTCTGATTAATCTCATCTATATATTGACAAAGTAATGCGTTAATTGCTTTTTGTAATCCCTTAACAGGTTCAATTTCAGATATCCCATATATATCATCATCTACTGAGTAATAACGCAGCATAGTGATTGGGATCTGATTGTTCTTAGCAGGATTCTCAATGTCTCTCAACATAATTCCATGCTTGTAAGCAAAAGTAATCCATCTGTCTTTTCGATACTCAGTAACTAATTCAATTGTCTTATATGCGGGATCTTGGCCGTATGGGTCTTCAGTTATCCCGGCAATTTCTCTGTCTCTTGAACTAAATTGACTTCTACGATCTCCGCCTGCATTTACAGTATCATCTGAACCAACAGCTGCTTCTAATTCTTTTAAATTCTCATATACAGGCTTTTCACCCCTACCGGCATCATTAACATTCTTAAGATCTTGCAAAGTCGAAAACTGTCTGAGTTGAAACCAATTACAGTCTTCAATAGATGTCGCTGTAGGATCTGGAGCACAGTTCCTATTATTTAACACCTTCATATCTGGCCCATCAAATAAGACCTTTTTCCCTCCATCGGCAGTTTCATAGCGCCACGGACAAAGAGCAAAAGCTGCCCCATATTTACGAGCATTCATATCCATCTGTGCCCACTTAGCAATCATCGCTCCCCCGTTGGAAGCCATATCCCACTGATAAGAAAGAAGCTCATTGTTTAAACGAGCCTTTAATAAATCAGACCCCTCACGAGGAGTCACAACACCCTTGGGTTTATTTGAAATTAATCTAGAAGTTTTTTCGAAAATGAAAGTAAAGATACGAGGATCAAAAAGAATAGCATCGTATGGCCAATTATTCTCATCAATCCACGAACGAAATAATTCGTCTGCCTCTTTAAAAGAGATACGACCAACAATGTTTCTACCAGTTTCTCTCTGCTCGGTAATCTCAAAGCCAATATCGTAATGATGCTTGACTGTCTGTAACAGATCTCTTTGGGAGTCTGCGTCTGTTTTCTTTGGTTTTTTAGCCATTATGTACTTAAAAACCGACCAAAATTAAATAAGCGATTGTTCACTTACTTGATTCTGATCGGTTAATGGAGTTGTTCTCCTATGAACCTATATTATATTTTATATGCTAACACTCTAGTTTTTGTAAAGTCAAGGAGCAGGTTTAAAAATCCGCTCATTTACCTTATCTTTTTCTTGCCCGTTCACAAATTTAATTATTCCATCTTCAATTAAAACATGGATATCTCCATATCCTGTACCAGATCCAATATTAACAAGATGTCTTGCCAATTTATAAAAAGTAGTCACACTCAAATTATCCTCTAGGATCATTTTATTCAAAACATACAAATCTGGACTAAGCTTCTTTAATATCTCAAAAAAAGCTTTCTCATTAATATTTTGTTGTGCGTGGTAGTCTTGTTTATCTGGTTTGATCACTTGAAACGCCACTTTTCCCTTCTAGCTGCTCTAGTTTTTTCATCTTCATCCCAACCAAAGTCATAGTCTGGCGTTAGTTCTTGAACTTGCCACGCCCCAGCCACAGCTATAACTAAGTCATCATGTCTGTTGCTACTAGCCTTTGCTTTACCCCGGATAATCTTAAAAGCCTTCATTTGTTGAAAAATCTCTTCATCATAGAATAAGATACTTTTCTGTCTAATAGACAATGCTAGATCATCAAGCATTTTTCTTCGAGTTCCCTTAAGTTCTCCAGCAGAGATATATCCAGTAGTTGTCCACCCAATAGCTCCCTTTTCATATGTGCCAGACTCTTTAGCAGTAAAATCCACCATCCTAAAAAGATCTGGATAATTTAATTGTTTAAGAACATAGATGGTGGATTGCCCAGTGTTTCTCTCCACAGCTAACTTAGGCCATATCCCAGTCTTATTGTGTATCCAAGAACAAAGGTAATATAAATCATATCCAAATTGAGAAGACTCCATCTTAGCATTAAATACAATCGGAATATCATAG
>Ga0222697_1000984_pt1 | contig 11428 bp, 24 predicted proteins | sample AntAcemetage1402_FD_179835 | JGI IMG/M metagenome (GOLD analysis project Ga0222697, IMG submission 179835) | Saline water microbial communities from Ace Lake, Antarctica - #1402 | ecosystem: Environmental > Aquatic > Non-marine Saline and Alkaline > Saline | place: Antarctica: Ace Lake... | reverse complement strand
TTATTTCTTTTGTTATACAGCAGGGCAGTTAGTTAAACAAGTTGCCGAACGAAATCCCGACAAGAACTTCTACTGTATTGGAGCCCATGGACACGAATATAACCGAGGCGAATGGATTAAGGAAACGGACAATCTTACAACTATGGGTTTCGTTAATAACTACAATCAACAAAAGTTTATTATTTTAGAATTTCCATTTACTACTGACTAACTTATCGCTTTTTGCCTGATTATCTGGTTGCCAAAAACAAAATAATTTTTTTCTTGACTTTCACATAGTTTTTGATACATTATATTCAAATAAAGAGATTATGAAAACAAAAATATTATTGCAAGATGCTATTAAAGCAATTAATGATGAACCTGAATATCCTGGGGAGATGCCTCAAGAAATGAAAGAACTTTTCACGATGGCTATAAAAGCAAATGACAATATTGGTATCATTAGCGAAGCCATGAGAATTTCAGTTAGGTTAACAAAAATTGGGATTATCAAAAGACTTGAGCAAAAAATATTGGTAGAAAAATCATGAAATATGCAATCGTAAAAGTTAACGGGTGTGAAATGGCTATTATGTTTCCTGATCCAATGCAACATGTAACATTCAAATATTTGAATCCTATTTCAGCAGGTGAATATGAGTTATTTGTTAAAGAGGGAAAGATTGAATGTCAAGTTTGGGGTGAAAGTATTTCCTTGGACCAAAAGAGTCGTCCAGAAGATAAAGACATAATTCTACACGGTCTTGAATTTGAAGGATAATCATGTCAAAAAAAAGTAAATTAATTTATTTATAAATAATAATTTTCTTCTTGACTTCTTCTTAAAATCTGCTACATTGTTCTAAGAAAAGGGGAACTATGAACATTTGTGAAAAAGCCACCGACCTGTTTAATAAAACCTACGGTAACTATCTCACCGCCACTGGGATTGAATCAAATGGCAAGAAAATCAAGCTAAGACTTTTCAAAAAAGGCGATATGATTTGTTACTTCCGAAAGAACAGTTGTAAATACGGATACCACCTTGAGGATTGCCACCTTGCCGATATTCTTCCGATTACTCACTACAAGACTGAAGCTCAAAAATGGGAGAGTGGCTGGAAGAAAGTTAAGGGCAAACTGGAAGTGTCAGGGCTATGGAAAGAAGTGATAGAAGAAATCAATGTCGCTCTTGCCATTGGCTACGACAAAATGCAAACCGCTTCCAAGAAATACTGGGAAATAAAAAACGAAAAAGAAAAGACTGAATTTTTCAAGACGATTGATGCAAGGCTGATTGGCAAAAACGAAAAGGGTGAAGAATATATCAAGTCCAGCCTGGTATGGAATTATGCAAAACTTCCCAAGGTAGAAAAAATGCGTTTCTACAAGAATAAGGAACGCAATGAAGTAATGCTTTCTATGATTAAAAAGTATATGGACGAAAAGAAAACGCTCCATTTAAACGGCAGAACTGATTACGACATTTCCTTTGAATATGCCCCCGAAAAAGGTAACAAGGCGTGGTATTCAAAAGAATTTAAAGGCTGTGGAAATGGCCATTACTATCTTGTCTTAGACGCAACGCATACAATTTTTGTTGAAGATGATTAATTTTCTTCTTGACTTTCCCTGCAAATCTGCTACATTGGTATTAAGAAAAGGGGAACTATGAACACCAATCAAAAAAACGAAGTTGTTTTAAGTTTAATTACTAAGCAAAACAATTATCAAACCAATTTGGATGTTTTTTCTCAAATAATTGGTCAAGAAGAAGCTAAAAACAAATTAACTTTTTTTGTCAAATCTCATTCTGAAAAAACTCCATTCCCAACTCTGTTATTTACTGGATCTCAAGGACTTGGCAAAAGTTATACCGCCCTTCAAGTAAGCAAGGCTCTTAATAGAGAATTTATAGAAATAAATTGTAGCAATTACGAAACAACTAAAGAGTTTGTGGAAAAAATATTGATTGAGAAGATTGCAGGAGAAACTCCGAAAACAATTTTACTTGATGAGGCTCAACAACTTTCTTCTGATATTACTACTATTCTATTATCCTTGCTAAATCCTAATGACAAATATTATAATTATCTTAATTATAATGGTCTTAAAATTAAATTCGATCTGCACCAAATTAATGTCATTTTGGCTACCACAGATGCTCATAAAATTTTCAAGCCCCTCTTAAACAGATGTAATGAAATTTATTTTAACAAATATACTAATAAAGAATTATATGATATGCTAAACTTTTATCTTAAAACAATTAAATTCACTTGCAATTTTGAAGATATAACTTATGCCTGTAGGGGAAGGGCAAGAAATACTTTTATTCTTTCTCAAAATATTAAAAGATATTGCACAATGAAAAATATTGATTATTTAGATGATAAGGGATGGGATGAAATTAAAAAGGTTTTTGGGATTTATTCTTATGGATTAAATTCTCAAGAAATAGACTTTTTAAATATCTTAAATGAAAATCATTCATTGTCTTCCAAAAGTATAGCCTTAAAAATGGGAATCAATCTATCTAATGTTGAATCAGAAATAGAACCCAGACCTATGGAAATTGGACTGATTGAAAATACATTAAAAGGAAGACAATTAACTGCTAAGGGTAAGAAATATATTAAAGATATGAAATTAAACTACCAAGTAGCATCATAGAAAGTAAAATAAAATTAATGACAAAAGAAAAGAAAAATTGCGATGTTGAAATGCGGTGGGTATGCCCTGAATGTGGATTGCAAAATTTCGTAACACTTAGGGAAATGGTTAAGAAAATGGAAAGCAAACGAGATATGGAAGAAGGAAACACCTTGGAAATTCCTATCTGCGACGACTGCTATAACATAATGGAACTAGATGAGGAGTATATGTCCAAGAACTATAATGTCTATATTGGAAAAACATCAATGAAAGAAACAGCCAAAGTATTAGGGGAATTCTAATTGTGGAAAAACCAAGAAAACAAGATCGCCGTCTTGCCCTTTATTACCTGGCTGGCTGGGCAACCAATTACGCTGGTAATCGTTCAATGCCCAAACAGTTACAAATGGCTTTCAAGGAATTACATCTTGAATTGCTAAACCGTGCCAAAAAAATGGAAAGAAAGACTAACACGAAAGTTGTGAAAACAATAAAAGGAAATAGTTATGGCAAGAAAAATTAAATTCTTTAGTGAACTATTCAGAAATAAGACCGACAAGCAACTCATTGATGAAGTTCAGGAACTAAACATCAACATTGATATTGCCGGTTGCTTTGGTGCAAAAGACTGTATCTTGCGTGAACGGATTGATAGCGAGTTATATAAGCGTGGGTATGACAGCCAAAACAGCATTGAATACTATAAGAGGAACAAAGACTAAACTTTGTGCTTGACTTCTTCATTAAATCTGATATGCTTCTTATCAGAAAGGGGAAAGAATTATGAACCTAATATCATCAGGAAAACCTTGCGGAATGATATTGCTACATCTTTATTGTATCAATCAGGACAAGAAAATCCGATGGCATGTGTGGGGAATTATAAGGGAACTGAAAACTTTGTGTTTGTCTGCGGTAGGTCTGAAAAAAACTAATAAAAGATGGGCATATTAATAAGGAAAATGTAATATACTATTGGTCGCTGGCTTGACCGTTCCCAGAGGTAAGAGAGAAGGTCATAAAAATAAGATTCGCCAATAGTTATTTATAAGGAGGACACAATGCAAATTAAAGACCTAATAAAACACCTAAAAGGTTATGACCCAAACGAAGATGTAGCCTACGCAATTTGGCGCACCGAAGATGTTGACCAAGTTATTCTCGACTACTACCCCAACCACAAGCCCTTAACCCAAGAACAGAAGGAAGATATTATCGCAAGTATGGATCGCCACCACGATGCCAACATAGGTCTTAACTGGGACGTCATGCAATTCTACGTTAGCGAGATGATTTCGGAAGAAGAAGCGGAAGAAGCTGAAAAAACGGAAAAAGAAAGCAAAAAGAAATCCAAGAGAAAGGCAAAGAAATGAGCGATATTGAAGAAATGGATGCCCAAAAAGTCAAGGAGATTAAGCAAATCTTTAGTAAACTTTTTAACGAACTCAACCATATGGGCAACGAAAGTAATGTTCGGAACGCCTTATCCGAGGTGCTTGGCGAACAACACCGAACACTCCAGCAGAACTACTTTCGTGATGTAATTGTCCCCTCCATCCAAGTTTTTGCAGATAAGTGGGATAAGCACCTTATGGATTTGAGGAACGAAGCCAGTTGCGAACTCGCCAAGAAAATGCTTCCGGTAGTAAAGGATGCCCCATTACCATTTGTATAAACTGGTAATGAAATCTGTTTCGTTACCAGAATAAAAATATTTCATTTTATTCTTGACTTATCATTCAATTATGTTATTTTTTTATTAGAAAAAAGAAACTATGAAAAAATACAAACGCTATCTATTGCTTAATGTTGAAGATGTTATTGAGAAGGGCGAGGGAAGTAGAGGACTTTAAGGACTACTGCCATGACTACAATTTGGAACAAGCCGACCTTTACAGGGTCTTTGCCATTAATGGAACGGACTACAAGATCAAAGGTTTATCTATGCGAAGTAGGAAGCTGCCTATCCTTGCGGTAAGCCTCAAGAATGGTAAGACCTACAAACTTCCCGAAAGGATGGTGCAGAAGGCTTTGCACAGGACGGTAAAAAAAGAAGTCCCTCAATGGAGTCCGTTAAGTAGCATCCCGACCCACTAAATGATATACATATAAATAAACAACGCACTGAAAGGTACACATGATGTTTGTAATAATCGAGTATAATGACATTACCTACGTCAACTTGGTAATTGAATCTGATGGATGCGGAACAGTAAAGGTTTTTGACACAGAACCAAAGGCAATAAAATGGGCAAAGAAGAACATTGCCTTTAACTACAAGATTGTAAGACTATATTAAACAACCCACTGAATGATGTGTGTATAAATGGATAATTTGGATAAAAACGGCTACGAACTTTCAGAAGGAGACACTGTGTTGTGTGATGGAAATCAGGAAGGTGTGGTAACTAAATTTGGCGGCATAGGTATCTATGTTCGTATGGATGATGGAGTTGAAATAGATTGGAATAATGACCAAGTAGAAAAAGCATAACCACTGAATGTAGGCGTATATAATGAAACAAACAAGAGAAGCAGGAAGAAAAAGTGATTATTTAGTGCGTTGGGCAATGAAAAGAATCAACGCAGATAACTATGATTCGGTTATGCAGACCATAGCTAAAATGCGGAAAAAAAGTCTAAAAGAAATCAAAGAGTTAGTTAAACACTAAAAGGAGATACATTATGTTTGGTAAATGGTTATTTATTTTTTTATCAGTGACGGCTATTTCTATTGCGTGTGCGGTAATTTTCAGCACAAGTCACAAAGATTCAATGGCACAACAGATACATGAAATCAACAACCTGTATCCCTTTGACAAAGAAGCAAAGTCAAAGCTCGTCTCGGAACTCATCCGCAAACATCAACCTGCCACCAACTCTCCCGTATCAGTGCAACTTGAACAATAAAGGGTTTCCCTGAAGCCATTTTGTATATGAGCCAAAGGAGAAACTCATATGAACATTAAGAAAATAAAAAAGGCTCAGAAGAAAGTGCCACCCATCCAAATACCTACCGAACCAATAATGCCTCCCGAACAGGTTACACAGGAATACGAAGACGTTACTGGTTTGACAAATGCCGAACTGGAACGAAACGATCTTGTTCATAACGAAATCTTTGACCTCATCAGCCGTCTTAATCCCAAAGGCACAGAACTTGAATGGGATATGGAAATAATTGGTGAAGTATCTGATGCGATTGAAGATTACCTTGTCGCCAAAGGCATATGCACAGCTATGGAATTCAGTCCCTATAGAGAAGTCTAAACATTAACATCGCAGTAAAAGCCCGTGTCCAAAGAAGGATGCGGGCTTTTGTTATTACCAGTAAACCTTTTGTCCATGCCATTCCAAGAGTCGACTGAACCTGGTTAGTATGTGCTACATCCTCCTATTCATTTTCATCTCAAGTGGTAGTTACTTCACCGTAAACACATCAAAATTGGGCTTCTATTACCTCTAGAAAGTATTGTAAATACATAGTAATCATTTAGTATAGATCATTTATTTTAAAGGGATGAAACCCACGACTCAGATGGGAGGAACTCTGGCCGCCCGACGATCCAGGATCAAGATCATCAGGCAACTTCAATCCAACAAAAGTTTACTAATCTTTAAGATAACTAAAAAGCCCAATGAAATCATATAAATAAAACCAGTAAAGTTTTTTTTGGGGGAACTCAATTCGTGATCCCATCACTAAATTTTCTTCAACGCAGCGTTGAGGATACCATAACGCGTTGTTGTAACTATCTATATTGCAATGAGTTATAAATACTCTTCCGAGTTCAGATGGTATCCTGCCACCATTCCGTGCTGGCTGTGATTCCTATATTATATTATATAAGTTGTTAATTGATAACTAACAACAAAAAATATGCACGCATAAAGTTGAGCTTTTGATCCACGAGGAGATCGTCGGTCGGCCTGGCCAAAGGCGGGCGTTTAAAAATGTTTACTAAAGAAAAACACCTGAAAAACCCAATGAAATCAGCCTTTTAAATAACTTCCATCATTAGTAAACTTTTAAAGTCGGAGAAGGTTGCCTGCTACGAACCCTGGCTCGTACTAATTATCTCCTGAAGTTGTTTTTTTATAAGTATGACATTTACAACAACTTACATAATATTTTTTGATCCTGCCACCGGTAAAAACACATCCACTGCCTTCTTCATCACGTCATCATCATCATGCCACCACTTGTCACTTCAGTAAGTTGACATAGGAAAGAAATGTTTTCATGTTCTATTTTTTACTTGACTTTTACATAAAATTTGATATGTTCTATTTTAGAAAGAGTAAAAAACCATTAATCAATCAGGAGAGGCTATGAAAATCAAATTGACAAAGCAAGTTGAAAAAAGTATTTCACAATTTCACAAAAACAATCTTCCAATTGAAGGTGATGAAATTGTAGAAATAAAATGTCCTATTTGTGGTAAAGTTTATCGCCATCAGGGAAGTGAAGAAGATTACAAACCATACAATAAACCTTGCAAGCATATTATTCTTCACATAGTTTATGGTTTTGACGAAGCTATTGTTGATAAAGGAAATATTTACAAAACTGCTTTTTTAATGAACGAAAATATTTTTGGTATAAATGTCGAATCAATAGCCTTGGCTTTGTGTAAGCAAAAAAATCCCAATATAATTATTAAACGTTATGGAGTGCATAACGCCTGTTGCGGAGAAATTAGTAACGACACAAACGAGTTCATTGTGTTTTCGAAAGAGTAGAATATTTTTTTTATTTTTTACTTGACTTTTAATTATAATCTGCTATCTTATTCTCAGAAAGCAACAAAAACCATCAACCAATTCTACGGAAAGCAAATCAAATGAACGAAGCAAAAAACACCGCTATTGAAAACAAAGTTTCCAGTATTGAAAACACTCCAAGTAAAAGCAACATTAGAAGCGACATTAGTGGGCAAGGTATGCAATTAGCCAAAGTAAATAAACTTACTAACTTAACTGTAGTTTCTTTACCTGCCGAACAGTATTTTTTTGAAAAGGCACTCCAAGCTCGTCTTGCTAACAACTTTGGTTATTTAGAAACCATTCCATCAGTTAAGTTTCATTGTGCAGAAAAGGAAAAAACAATATTGAAAAAAGGTATCCTTCACCGCCCTGACGATTGCACCATATCTTGTATGACCATTGAAAAATTACTTTCCAATTCAATATATTTCAACAAGGCTGGTTTCGGACGCATCAATAAATTCAAAGGTGAAATGATAAATAATTATAATTTACTTTGGGCTGATTATTGCAAACATCCCGATAAAAAATCCATTGACGAAATTATCAAGATAGCTTCTCATAACCAAATGAAAAATGCATTGTATTATGTCACCTATTCACTCTGCCGAACAGAATACCTTGCTATTATTAAAAAGTTAAAGGGTAATGCTACCAAAGGAATCCAAGTCGCCATTGAAAACTATATTTTGAATCGGTTTCAGAAGTATTGTAATAAAAAAGCCAAATTGGTTTATAGCGTTATTTATATGGGTGGCGTAAACTCCACTATGATTACAGTCGGAATCCATATCGGAAATAAACGTATTGATATTGTGAAAGAAGATAGGCGGGAAAATAAATCCCTAAAAGCAAAAAATAAGAGCCTTTATAATTCTGCTAAAAATGCTAAAAGAGTTTGGTTCATTCAGCCCCGCAAGGAAATAACTGCCAAAAAGTCTTACGGAAAATCCAACCTAACCCTCAAGGACAGGGAAGCAATTTCCATTACTTATCAGGCTTGCAAGAAACTTGGCATTAGCAGGAAAGGTATGTCCAGAATGATTGTAGATAAAAAAGCCTTTGTCAAACGTAAAATCTCTGTCCAACAAATATCTGCCGTTATTTCTTGGCTTGACTCTCCCAAACTCCGAGCCAAGGCTGTTAATTAAGTTAATTATTATCTTGACAATCAGTAAAATCGTGGTATATTTTCCTTAAATAAATAGAAAGGAGGTGAAATAAATGAATAAAGCGAAAATCAATCGCATTCGTAGTGCCATCGTTGACCAGTGCTTGACAGAAGGTATTAACAACACTGATTATATGTATGTTATGGTTGTGGAAGCCCTTAAAACCATCAATAAAAATTCGGTGGCTGGACATAAGGCTGCCGTAACAAAAGGACAAGACTTGGCGTTTATGCGATAAGAAATAACCACCAAAAGGATTATGAAACCCCTGCCTGATTAAGTTCAGGTAGGGGTTTTGTTTTCACCAACTGTCAGCCACCTGCGACCACTCGCTTTGCCAGGCTGCCTGAAGACTATTTTCCAAATAGTTTACTAAAGATATAACACGACCAGCCACCTACAACCGCTCGCTCCGTCAGGGCCTGAAGACTATTTTCCAAATAGTTTACTAATGATATAACACGAGTAAACCTTTTTCCTACGCGACTAACTTGCCTCACTTGCGTATCCTGAACTTCGTACAAATAATTATTTTTTTAATGCTTGACTTTTAATCGTAATCTGATACTATCTTATCAGAAAAGGGAAAAGAATTATGAACCTAAAAAACTTCAAGCAGACAATGATAAAGAAAGCCATCAAGAAAGGTGGCGTGTGGGAAAACTTCGGACAGAAAGAATTACGGAAGTTGAAAGACGAATACCATCACAACCCCTATGCCAGTAAATATGGCAACGCAAAAGAATACGAAATAGACCAAGCCATAAGAGAACTTGATAACTGGGTGAGCCATTTTGATTTAAGTCAGTTAAACAATTCCAAGAAGGGGAACTACAATGAGTAACGCTATGCAAATCAAATTGTCCTCAAATCATGCTGGCAGAATTATCCTTCATCTCATCTGTGCTAAAAGAGACAGGAAAATAAAATGGCATCTCAAAAACATATTGCGGGAGATTTTATAATGGACGAACAACAAAAAATGATGCTCGCTTCGATCGGCTTGAGTGTAGCCCCTCTCAAACATATGGATACTATTAAAGAAGGTGACATTGTGTTTGATGATTTTAATGTTCCTATGTTTAAGGTTGGACCCAATCACGCCAGACTCGGAACTGAATATGACGCTAATATTGATATGCCCATTTATAGGGTGAAAGAAATAACTCCAACAAAAATTAAGACTTGACATTTCAATCAGATTGTAGTATATTTTTATCAGAAAAAGGAGAAAAACCATGAGTAGATTTTACAAAATGGAAGTCAATGTTCGGGAAGTGCAAAAGAAAAACATCAAAAAAGTATTGAAGGTCTGTGAAGAATACTGGGATTTTGAGGAAATTGAAAACCATCCAGAACCCAAAGGTAAACTCCATTACATCTACGGCGACGGTTATGGAAATCTCTGCGGTGGTATGAGTGAAAACGAATTCGCCAAAAACCTTGCTAAACAAATCAAAAAGGTGGACAAGAAATGCAAGGTTAATATCGGTGCAACCTATCTTGAAGCCCCGCCTCAACTTATACCTATAACTAAAAGGCACGCCAGTGAACATTAAAGCCATCCAAGCTGAAACAGAACGCCATGCCCAAATCATTAGTAAACTAATTGGTCAACTCAAGAACCACATTCTTTCACTTCCTGATAACCCTCGCATCAGCCGCATCAACAGTAAATGTTTTACCATTAGTTCCAAAAACCTCGGCAATAATTGGAGTGCCGAACATCACGACTTTAAGAAACAATATAACCTTATCGTCAAGGAATTGGAAACCAGTGAACCCGCCAATATCTTCAAGAAATTCCAAACCATCATTAGTGAAGGAAAACTTGTTACCCGTTGTTACTGCGGTGGACAGATGACTAACTCGCACACGCTCACCCTCCATTCCGATGTTGTATCTCACCTACGCAAGCTCGCTGATATGCCTCCCACTGATTGCCCTAACTGTCACGGTGAAAGAGAATGGGTTGGCAAAGGTATTGAAGCCAATTGCTACTTCTGCGGTATGACTGCCACTAAATAAAGGCATATATGAGCAACAAAGGTATCGGAATCAATGAGTGTCCAAAACACGGAGAGTATTACGCTGACGCACCTGATAGCCCCTGCCCCGCCTGCGAAGATACTCCTTCTTGGATTGAAAAACACAGCGTCAACTGCTACTTCTGTGGAAAACTCTTTGATGAAAGAGAAGGGCAACCTGCTGACCCTTTTAACAACAACGACGGCGGCGACATATGTCCTGACTGCCTGAAGGAAAAAGCCCCACTAAAAGAAGACTAATTTTCTCCTTGACTTATCTCTGCAATATGCTACTATAATCTTAAAGAAAGGGGAATTATATCATGGACAAAAACTACTACTGGCAACAAAATGGACGAAGAAAGTCTAAGTATTTGTTAAATTTTCACGATGGAGTCTCAACTCATAAAGATGGTAGTGAGTTTTACGACCTAAGAATATTCTCAAATAAAAAGAAAATGGAAAAATTTATTAAGGAGTTGTCGAGAAACGGTTATCAAGAAAGGTAGAATCTTTTTATGAGTGAAATGAATCTTATTTTTAAGGAAGATGTAAGAATCGGTGAAAGGCTCTACACATTCTTTAATAGTGGAGACATAAGCGAAGCTCGCCATATATACGCTTATTTTTTTGGCAACCAAAACGAGCTTGAAGTTGAAATGGAAAAACACGACATTGTATTCGTTTATGCTGATAAGGGATAAGTAATGAATCATAAACCCTTTATCCTTTATGGATGGGCACTAGAAGTAATCGGAGTTACTCTTGGCTTCACTCAAAACTATGCCTATGGACGCCATGATTTTCCTACAACAACTCCCGAAG
>Ga0222697_1000979_pt1 | contig 11474 bp, 10 predicted proteins | sample AntAcemetage1402_FD_179835 | JGI IMG/M metagenome (GOLD analysis project Ga0222697, IMG submission 179835) | Saline water microbial communities from Ace Lake, Antarctica - #1402 | ecosystem: Environmental > Aquatic > Non-marine Saline and Alkaline > Saline | place: Antarctica: Ace Lake... | reverse complement strand
AAATGCCCCAATTGTGGGGCTATAATGCAACTTATGTTTAGTTCTAAAGAAGTTAGTAGTGATTTACCTCCACCAATATACAATAAACTTGTTAATCTTAAACCTTATATTAGATTGGCACAGTTATTAAATTAATAAATCCCATCACGAAGTGATGTATCTTGTTAAATTATGTGATTTTTAGTTGTCTTAGCCCTTATAAACACTAATATGTTAAAGTGTATAGTTAACTTTATAAATATTTCTTATCATTAATATTTAATTCTTGTTTTTATGGATTTCCTGGGGTACGTTTTCCGTAAAAGCAAGGATTACATTAAACTAATTCTATCAAATGATATATTAAATCATTAATATTAATGTAATTAAAAACATATATAAATCTATTTTAACTAATATTATAGTTTAAACATAAATAATAGGTTAAAAAATGATTAAAGAATTTGATTTACAAGAAATATTTAATAAAACAGGATTAGATAATGTATTTAATAAACCATTAATTGTTGAAGAAATAGAAAACCTAACATACCCTATTAAAAAAGAAGTGTGGGATAATTGGTTTTCTTTTGCATTTTTAGCTTTTAAAAAAATAAATTTAGAAAATATAAAATCATTAGCATTAATTGGAACTGGACCAGGAGTAGATGCTATTGGTGGATTAGCTGTTTTTAAAAACTTAGAAAAATTAATAATTACAGATATTAATCAAGAAATATTAGACATTGCAAAAAAAAATATCCAAAAATTTACTAATATCGAAGTAATTGCTCTTAAAGGTAGTCTTTGTCAACCATTAAAATACAATAATATTAAAGTTGATTTAATATATGAAAATCTACCAAATATACCAGATACAAATACTATTGTTAAGAACTATAAAGCATCATCAACATTTGATCCTAGTAAAACATTTAAAGGTAATATTAATTCTAGTTTTAATGATTTATATAAAGAACTTAAAAAATACTTATTAGAATCACATTTTGGAACATTAATTGAAGCAAAAGAATCATTGAATGAAGGTGGGTCATTAATTTGTTCTATTGGTGGTAGAGTACCTTATGATTTAATTAAAAAAATGATTGAATCAGTAGGTTATAAATTTGAAGACTTAATATCTGGATTTAAACTACAAACAGAACCATGGGAGGTATTACCTGGATATTCAGATGCAGAGAAAATACATAATGTTAAGTTTACTTTTTATAAATATAAGGAATCTATTAAGTTATTAGAAAAAGAAAATTTAGAAAACCCTTTTGTTAAATGGACAGGAGATAAACTAAAAGATTTCTTAAGTGAAAATAGATTAAATATATCATCAATAGATGCAGATAATATTTATAATAAATTAAAATCTAGTAATCATGATCCATATTGTAATTTTGGACATGTAATACATATGTTTAGAGTAATAAAATGATATACTAATGAAATTAGAAACTAAGGGATTAATTCTAAGAAAACCTAAAAAAAACGATTGGAAAGACGAAGTTGAAGGGGACTAAATAATCTAAAAGTAACTAAACATTTAAATAAAGTTTATTATCCATATACAAAAAAGATGTCAAAACAATATATTTAAAAAAATATTATAAAATGTCAGAAAAAGAAAATGGATTCATATCCTTTTTATATAGAATTAAAGTCTAAAAATAAAGTAATAGGTATGATAAGTCTAAAAGTTAATTTTGATTATATGCTTGGGTCAACAGGATCTTGGCTTAATGAAAAATATTGGCGAAAAGGTTACATGATTGAAGCTAAAATTATTGTACATGAGTTTGTATTTAATAAATTAAAATTAAGAAAAATGGAATCAAGTTCTAATACTACTAATGTTGCATCAAATGCTGCCTTAAAAAAGATAGGTTTTAAGAAAGAAGGATTAAAAATAAAAAATATAATTTCAAAAGCAACTGGAAAGATACATTCTAAAAATATATATGGTTTATTGAAGGAAGATTGGGAAAAAGCCTTACCTAAGCTTAAAAAGTATAAGTGATTAAAATGAAATATAAATTTAACAAACCACTAATTGAAGGTATAATTACATCAAGACCTAATAGATTTCTAATGAATGTAAATATCAATAATATAACTAACCTATGCCATTGTCCATCAACTGGAAGAATTGGAAATATAATATTTAAAGATATTCCATGTCTATTATCAAAATCAGAAAATAAACTAAGAAAAACAAAATATACTGTTGAAGCCATATCCTTAGATCCAATTTCTAAAAAATATAAATCATGGATAGGAATTAATCAATCAAAAGCTAATAAATACATAAAATACTTTTTTGAAAATAATTTATTACCAAAGATAATTAAAAAACCAATAAATATTAGATCAGAAGTTAAAGTTGGTAATTCTAGAATTGATTTACTAATAGATAATAAATATATTGAAATTAAAACACCATTAATTAATCTACCAACTACTAAACACACACTTAAATCTAAAGAAAGTAAATTTAATTCATTTGATAGACTAATCAAACATTATGATGAATTATCAAATAACGAAGGTATGCTAATATTATGTTATATGTATGATGCTGAAAGATTTAAAGCACCTAAATTAGATGATGATAATAAGATAATCCATTTAGCTGTTAAAAAAGCAGAGTCTAAGGGTGTTAAAAATTGGCAAATAAATTTTAAGATAGATAAAACTGGTATTAGTCTAATAAATTACTTTAAATTAAAAATATTTTAAATATTTAAATAAAATACTTTTGGGGTTTTGCATAAAGTATTAAATTGTAAAGTGATTTCCTATGAATAGTGTCAAAAACACTGTATTTTGACACTATTGTGTTAAATAGTGTCAAAAATGCTAACTTTTTTGTGAATAGTGTCAAAAACACCATATTTTGACAGTATAATTAGAAAGGTATATATATGATATTGGTTATAAGTTAAGTATGGATGATAATATATTTACAAATCCAAATGGAAAATTAATAAATTTAAAAGAAAAATATAAAGTATTTATACCTAATAAACTACCTATTAAAATAAAATATACAGAAAAAATAATCAAAAAAATAGAAATTGCAAATAATTATTTAGGTAAGTTATCTGGATTAGTAAATAATTTACCAAATCCTGATTTATTTTTAAAACCTTATCTTAAAAAAGAGGCTGTTTTAAGTTCTAGAATTGAAGGAACTAGGTCATCATTATCTGATGTTTTAAAATCAGACTTAGATAAGAAACATTTAAATAATGACTTAAAAGAAGTGTTAAATTACATTAAAGCACTTGAAGTTGGACTAAATGATATTAATGAAAGTAATATCTCCTTAGAATTAATTTTAAAATTAAATAAAATATTATTAACAGATGTAAGAGGACATAATTTAGATATTGGGCAAATAAGAAATGTTCAAAATTGGATAGGAACATCAGATAGTACTCTAGAAACTTCTATTTATAATCCACCTAATCCAGAAGAATTATATACATTATTAAATAATCTAGTACATTATGTGAATTTAGAAGATGATATGTCTTTTCTAGTTAAATCTGCATTTATTCATTACCAATTTGAAGCAGTCCATCCTTTTATTGATGGAAATGGAAGAGTTGGTAGGCTATTAATAATATTATATTTATGTAAATCCGGATTGCTAGACAAACCTATACTTTACTTAAGTGAATATTTTGAAAAAGATAAAGAAAAATACTATTATCATTTACTAAATGTATCTACAACAAGTGATTATAATAGCTGGATTGAATACTTTTTAGATGGAGTAATAGAACAATCTATAAAAACTATTGAAAGAGTTAAAAGATTATTAGAATATAGACATATTACTAGAAAATACCTTAAAGAAAAAGAAGTTAATATTAAAGCTATGAAAATATTTGATTATTTGTTTTCAAACCCATATATTGATGTAATTAAGGGTAAAGAAATATTACAAACTGATGATTATACAACTAGTAAAAGAGTAATATTAAAATTAGTAGAATTAAATATATTAAAAGAAGATAAATTTAAAGAAAAAAGATATATTGCTGAAGATATAAATAGAATTATTTTAGACATATAATTTGATATGATTTATTGGACATATATAAATAAGATGCAGACAATATTTATAATAAATTAAAATTTAGTAATCATGATCCAGATTGTAATTTTGGACATGTAATACATATGTTTTGAGTAATAAAGTGATTGAGATGGATGTTAAATTAATAGTATTTGATTTAGATGGTGTTTATTTTTTAGATAGTCATTCTAATTTTAAAAAAAATATGCAAGAAAGATTTGATTTATCTTTAGAAGATATTGTAAAAGTGTATTTTTCATCAGAAAAAATGTCAAAAGTAAAAAAAAATAAAATAACTTCTGAAGAATTTTGGAATTGGGCTATTAAAGAATGGAATATTAATACCACTAGAGAAGAATTGTTAGAAATATTAGTAAGTAGCTATAAAGTTAATGATAAAGCTATTGAATTAATTAAAAAACTTAAAGAAAAAGGATATAAGATAGGTGTTTGTACCAATAACTTTGAAGATAGAATAGATATTTTAGAAAAAAAGTTTAATTTTTTAAAAGATTTTGATACAGTTGTTTTATCTTATAAAGAAGGTATATTAAAACCAGATAAAAGAATATATGATAGACTATGTGAATTATCTGGATTAGATAAAGAAGAAATTGTTGTATCAGATGATGATTCTTGGTTAGTTGATACTTTGGATAATCTAGGTTTTAAAGCAATACTTTACAAAGACTTTGATCAATTTCAAGATGATTTAATAAAATTGGGTGTAGATGTTTAAAAAAAGATAATCATGAATCTAAATAATAAAAATTTAGTAGAAATGTGGGGCTCTTTTATTGATTGGAATAAAAGATATAAAACAGATATGCCTTTTCTAACCAAATTATTTAAAGAAAATAAATGTAAAAATATATTTGATGCTAGTTTAGGAGATGGTGTTAATTCCATTAAACTTATTAATAAATATAATGTAACTAGTAATGATATTGATAAACTATTTATTAAAAAAGCAAAAGAAAATGCAAAAAAGAATAATGTTAAACTAAATATCACTAATTATGATTGGAAAGAACTAAATAAATATATACCAAATAACTCTTTTGATTCTATTATTTGTTTAGGTAATTCATTAACATATCTATTTACTAAGAAAGATCAATTAAAAGTTCTTAAAAACTTTAAAAATATTTTAAGAAAAGGTGGTCTATTAGTTATTGATGAAAGAAATTATAAGTATATATTAGATAATAAAAAAAAAATATTAAATGGATATTTTAAATATTCAAGTAAGTATGTGTATTGTGGTAAAAAAATACATGGGTATCCAGTTAAGATAAATAATAAATTAGTAAGAATGGAATATTCTGATGAAACTAATGGTAAGAAAGCATATTTAGAGTTATATCCTTTTAAGAAAGGAGAGCTTAAATCTCTTTTAAAAGAAGCTGGATTTAAAAAAATACAACAATTTTCTGATTATAAGGAAGGATATAGTTTAAAAGCTGATTTTCATCAATATATATGCATGAAATAGAGATTAAATTTAAAATTATTACCCACACATTTTAATTTAGATTTGTGTGCCTAAATATTAAATTAGATGCTATATAGTACTAAAAGTATACATTTTATATCTAATTAGTACTAAATAGCACTATTTATGTTGTAGTAACATTTATTCTGTGATTTGTTACCCTAACAATATCTAAAACACATTATTTTAGGTGAATACTTTTTAGAATATACCCCCACACTTTATAATTAATATGTGGGGTTAAATTTACCCCCACACTTTAAAAACATTTTGGTAGGGTAAATTAGTATGAGAGTAATTAAAAGAAAAATTAATAATAAATTATATTATTATTTAGAAGATAAATATAGAATTAACAAAAAAACTAAACAATTTTACAAATATTTAGGAGTTAAAAAACCAACTTCTAAGAAACTAAAAGAAATTGAAACTAATTTTCAAAATGAAATTATTAAAAGATTATCAAATACCAATTATTTTGTAGAATATCTAACTAAAAAAGATTTAATTAAATCTTTATTGTTTAATGAACAATTTATACAAAAATATAATTTATTAACACCAACTAAAAAAAGAAAATATAATATTGATTCAATTGTTCATTTTACATTAACAACATTAACAACTGAAGATGTAGATGTAAATATTAAAGATGTGCAAACAGCTTTTAAAAAAAGAACTAATTTATCACAAAGAGAACAAATCTCTAAAAATATGATAGATTCTGTTAATTTAATACATAAAGATAAATCCCAATTATCATTAGAATTAATTAAAAAACTACATAAAACAGCTATGTCAGAATTTGAAACTAAAACACCTGGATTATTTAGAACTAAAGGAGTACATATTCTAGTTACTGATAAAGACCATCCATTAGGAAGACAACTTAATCATAGAATACCATTACATGGTAAAATAATAGACTTATTAAAAGAATTTATTGAATGGTATAATACTACAAATATTAATCCTATTGAAAAATCAGCAATAGCTCATTATAAATTATATAAAATACATCCTTTTTTAGATGGAAATAAAAGAATATGTAGATTAATCTTTAATAAAGCATTAATTGATAATAAATTTCCATTAGTTAATATTTCTGATAAAAAAGGAGATTATTTTGCTCATTTAATTACATCTGTTGAAATAAATGAACCTAAATATTTTATTGATTTTGTGTATAAGAAATATCTAAAAGACATTAAAGAATTTTTAAAGTAATTCTATATATTTAATTCCCATATAGTAGTTTAAAAGCAACTATCTCTAATTCTATTGATAACCTATGAATAAAATAATAAAAACAGCTAAAGATTTAATTAAATTTAAATCTATTACTGGTAATTCCAAAGAAATTGATAAATGTTTAAAATATATTATTGATTTTTATAAAGATGATAAGATAATTTTACAAAAATTTAAATATAATAAAATAAAAAGCATACTTATTAGTCTTAAATCTAAAAATCCAAAAATAATATTACATGGACATATTGATGTTGTTCCTGTTTTTAGTAATAAACAATTTTTACCAATAGTTAAAAACAATAAACTATATGGTAGAGGATCAAATGATATGAAAACAGCAGTAGCAGTCATGATGCATGTACTAAAAGATTTAAATAAACTAGATATTGGGCTATTAATTACTACAGATGAAGAAGTTGGTGGATATAATGGAGCATACTTCCTAAGTAAAATACTAAAGCCAGAATTTATAATATCAGGAGAAATAACAGATCTATATATTGGTAATCAAGCAAAAGGAGTTCTTCAATTTGAACTAACTATTCCAGGAAAAATTGCACACTCAGCAAAACCATGGGAAGGAATTAACCCAATAGATAAGTTAGGTGAACTAATAAGTGAAGTTAAAAAAATAAATACATCAAAAAAAGAATATTATACAACAATTACTATTACAAAAGCAAATTCAGGAATAGCAACTAACCAAATACCTCCAGATTGTAAGATATTTTGTGATATGAGATATATTCCTAAGGATAATCCTAATAAATTTATTAAAAGATTAAGTAAATTTGGAAAAATAAACATTACTGCTAAAGCAGATTATGCATATTGTGATCCAAATAATAAATATATACAAGAATTACTAACTATTATGAAAAATAATAAAATCAAAAGTAAAACATTTAACAAACATGCAGCATCTGATGTTAGACACTTTACTGAGAAAAACATACCTGGGATTGTATTTGGACCTAAAGGTAATTGTCCACACACTAAGAATGAATATGTAGATGTAACATCAATTAAACCATATTATAATATATTAAAAGAGTTTTGTAAAAATAAGTGAAATAATTGTTTTTAATTAATTTTTAACTAAATATACCTTATACACATATTTTTAAATATATCCTTCTTCTATATCAACTATAATATATAGTTTAAAAGGAGTTTATATTTATGAAAAAAATTTATTTAATATTTTTAGGTGTACTTTTAGTATGTTTGTTTTTACCAACAACCTATGCATCTGTTTGTGGTAGGACAATAGATACTTATTATGTTAATGATGATGGTGATGCAACTGGTTGTGCTGGTTATGATTTTACAACCATATCAGAAGCAGTTGCAAATGATAAAACATGTGCTAAGATTATAGTGTGTGATGGAACTTATAATGATACATTATTAATATCTGGTGCAGATACTTTAATAATTGAAGGAGAAGCAGAAGGAGAAGTTCTTATTTCTACAAGTTATAATGGAACTATTATAAATATTGTTTCATCAGAATTTATGAAACTTAAAAATTTAAATATTAATGCTTCTAATGGTAATGGTATATCAACTAATGATTTAGATAATTTTACTTTAGAAAATATACAAATACTAAATGCTGATGTAACACATGCTACTGGTATAGGTATTTACAATTCTAGTGATTTTGAAATTAAAGGAAACTTTTTAATTGAAAGTGTAAATGGTACTGGTAATACATCTGGTCTTAAAATACAAAACTCAACTGGAGAAATAAATACAGATAGTTTTGAGATAAAAGATGTTACAACTTCTGGTGTAGATAGTGATCTTTCTGGATTAGTAATCAAAAGTAATAGTACTGTTGATATTAAAACACCAATAAATATAAACCAAATATCTAGTACAAATCATTTGACTAATGGTATATCAATAGATAGTTCTATAGTTAATTTTGATGATGAAGTAAATGTTGGAATAATATTTGGTGCTATTGTTAAGGCCATAAAAATAAGTGATAGTGAGGTTAATTTTAATAATTTAACAAATATTAATTTAGTTGTAGCTAATAGTGGAGCTGGAATGGGTGTTGAAATCACTGGTAGCTCAGATGTGATATTTGAAAATGATTTAACAACTGAATATATTGGTTCTACTAGTGGATCATATGGATTATGGGTTGTTGGATCTAATGTGCAACTTAACACAGGTTATAATTTTTCTAATTTTACTCCTGCTGGATCAAATGGTATATATGCAACTACAAATAGTGATATATTTATAACTAATCCACACTATGAAGGTGGTACAAATGATATTGTTCCATTTTATTTGAATTATGATTCAAAGTTAGAATTAACTGGATTTGAGTTAGACTTTGCAGTAAACACTTGTTTCTATTTAGATAATGAGGCACAAACAATAATAAATAATTCAAATTTAAATAATTGTACAAATAAACAAATTGATGCAGTTGATTCAAATGTATACACCTATGATACAGCCATTGATAATTCAAAAGTATATCTTTCAGGAGATAATGATGGTTTTATATCTGAAAATTATTCTATTGATTTAGATTTTATAAACCAGACTAGTGATCCAATAACTCCATATAAAGTTATTTTAAAAGCAATTGATCAAACAGACCCTAATAATTATAAATATATAGAAGAATATACAAATAGTGCATCAGAAAGTGTAATGATTACATATCAAGAATCTGAAAGAATAAGTGGTGTTTCAGATATAAAAGTATATCATGACTATAATGTTATAGCACAGAAAAACCAATATAATGAAGTAATACATGAAATTAATTTAACAATGACACCAGGTGAAAACTTTACAATACAACTGGGTGAACAATTTCCTGAGAATGTTTATGAAATGCATGTAAATAAAGAAGGTAATTATATTATTGAATCTTTTATTGCTGAAGAAATAGTTTGTTCAGGAACAATTGATGGTGTTGAGATTTATGGTTGTTATAATATAGATCAATCATTTGAGTTTATGAATGATCCAGCAGTGAATTATTCAGATCTTTTATTTAGTGTGCCATATGATTGGATGACTACAAATCTAGTGCCAACTAATAATGTTAAGATGTATCACTATAATGGTGCAACCTATGAGCCTTTAGAAACAATTGTTCAAGAAATACCTGATTGGTTTTTTGGTAGAATTACTGAATTTTCTGAATTCGCATTTGGTGGTGAACCAGCAGGTTGTTTAATAGATGATGATTGTAATGCAGGTTTTTCATGTACTGATCAAATATGTCAATGTACTCTAAGCTGTGAAGATGGATTTGTTTTAAATCCTGATGTTTGTGAATGTGTTGAGGAAGTAACAGAAGAATGTACTTTAACTTGTGATGATGGATTTGTTCTAGATGAAGTTGATTGTGAATGTGTTGAAGAAACAACAGAAGAATGTACTTTAAGCTGTGATGATGGTTTTGTTTTAAATCCTGCTGTTTGTGAATGTGTTGTAGAAACAACAGAAGAATGTACTTTAAGCTGTGATGAAGGATTTGTTTTAAATCCAGATGTTTGTGAATGTATTGCAGAAACAACAGAAGAATGTACTTTAAGCTGTGATGATGGATTTGTTTTAAATCCTGATGTTTGTGAGTGTGTTGAAGAAACACAACAATCAGAAGACCCTGATAAAACCACACAAGAACAAATAAATGATCAATGTGATATAACTTGTCCAGATTATACTACTTTGGATGAAGAATATTGTGTGTGTGTTGCTAAATCACCAACAGATAATAAAACACTATATATTGTGTTAATTATAATTGCAATTATTCTTGTTGGCGGAGGAATAGCTACTGCAATTCTAGTTCCAAAACATAAGCATAAAAAATCTAAGAAAAAGGTTGAAAATAAATCTAAAAAGAAAAAATCTAAAAAAAAAGTTATAAAAAGTTATAAAGAGTACGAATAGTACTCTCTTATTTTTTTATTTTTTTTAATGTCCAGAGGTCTCTATCTCGGTTGGGATAAAACTAAAAAGTGTATTTTACTGTAATACGTATGAACATCAATTAAACCATATTATAATGTGTTAAAAGAGTTTTGCAAGTTGCAGTAATTTAATGATAGTATTTATAATAATTTATATGATTATCTCTAAAAGGATACTTTTCCCATACTTCTTTAGGATCTTCCTTAAGAATATTACCTACAAATCTTTGATTATCTTTATCTTGATAACTTGGTTGAGCAAATAAGTCACCATTAGTGTATAATAACACACATTGACCTTCTATTTTCCAATCAATTATCTTAGTTAAACATTTGTATTTTAATATAAATTTAGAAATATGATTATCAATTTTTTCAGGAGAAACATACTCTTTATCATATATTTTTTCTCCTCTTCCATTAGGCTTTAGTGTAAACAAATATAATTTACTTATATCATATTTTTCACATAATTTTAATATATCTTCAATATCATTTATATTTTTAGATAGAACAACCATAATCAACCCAGAAGGAATTTCTAGTTCTTTTGTAAGTTTTAAACATTCTATTAATTTTTTATTGTATATAAAGTATATTTCTATTTTTCTACATTATGCGACATGTTAAAAACATGTCACACAATGGTTAAATGTGCAAACATTTAACAATAATAACTATAAACCTAAAC
>Ga0222697_1000978_pt1 | contig 11494 bp, 15 predicted proteins | sample AntAcemetage1402_FD_179835 | JGI IMG/M metagenome (GOLD analysis project Ga0222697, IMG submission 179835) | Saline water microbial communities from Ace Lake, Antarctica - #1402 | ecosystem: Environmental > Aquatic > Non-marine Saline and Alkaline > Saline | place: Antarctica: Ace Lake... | reverse complement strand
GACTATTTTTATTATATATTAAATCATTAAAGTCAAAAAAGTCAAATTCATTACAAAAACTAAAGATTTTTGTGTTTTCTTTGACGGGTCACATAAATAAATTAAATGATGAAATTAATTAATTGGGAATTTGAAAACAATACTACAATAAGTAGAACAAAAAAAATTAAAAAATTATGAAAACAGAACAAACAAACAAAATTAATAAAATAGAAAATAAATTTTTATCATACAAAAATAATGATTTAGTAAAAATAGATTTAATTAAAAATATCAGGATTTGTAATAATAAAGAAGATTATAGATATACAAAAAATAATTGGTTTCAGATTATATTTAATTTGATAGATGATTCTAATAATATATGGAATTTTGATGATGAAAACACAATGGAAAATATTTTAAAAAAAATAAAAAAAGAATTAAACACAAAAGAATTAAATACAGAAAATACCATGAATAAATTAGAAGCACTAAAATATCTTTGTGAAACAACACAAAGATCAATTGGTGGGATGGAATTTTTTTATTTACAACAAGATATTATACTTGAAAATAAAGAAATATATTTGAAAGAAGATATAGATATATTGATTAGGAAAGTTGAAAGTAAAATATATTAATTATTTAAAAAAGTGGCGAATTTAAAATGATAATTAAAATTATAGAATGAAAATTATTGGATATGATGATATGCATAATTATAAAACTTATTATAAATCACAACCTATAAATAAATCACTGCATAGAATAGCTTTTAGTAATGTTTATCAAGATGATGAATGTAAACAAAAATTAAGAATTGAAAAATTAGAAAAAATATTAGAAAAAAAATTAGAAAAAATATTAGAAAAAATTTAATTCTGTTTGTTGACAAAAATAACAACAAATAGAAATATAATACATAAAAATTAAAATTAAAATATGAAATATGAATATGAAACCAAAAGTAAAAACATCTGAAATAGAATTAATTGATGGAACAATAGCTATTATAAAAGATACTAAAAAATATAAAGCTCTTAAATCAGAAAATTATAATTTCTTTTTTAATAAATCAGATGGATTTTTCTGTCGTTGGGGTAAAGGAGATTATTCTACTAAGAAAAAAACTATAACTAAACAGGAATTAGAATTATTTTCTCTTTGGTCTATCATCTGGAAAGAAAAATTTAATCTTAATGAATTTGTAAATGATCTTGATACTGATGGAAGTCTTGATGTAACTTCAGTTGAAATTTTAGATTGGGAAATTTCTGAAAAATGTGATTTCGGATGTGCATTTTGTTATAAATCAAATGTTTCAAAAGGGAAAAATACATCATTTGAAAGTTTTAAAGAAACATTTCATAAATTATCACCAAGTATTATAACTATTGCTTATGGTATTGGGTCTATTCATTTATGTCCAGATTTATGGAAAATCTTAGATTATACAAGAGCAAATGGTATTATTCCAACAATAACTATAAATGGTGACGCAACTGAAGAAGATTTAGAAAAATTATCAAAAGTAGTAGGAGCGTGTGCAGTAAGTGTTTATGATAAAGAAAAAAGTTATAATTGTATTAAATCTTTAACAGATAAAGGATTAGAACAAGTAAATATTCATGCAATTATTACAGAAGAACATTATTTATCAACAATGAATATTTTAAATGATATTAAAACTGATCCAAGATTATCTAAGCTTCGGGCACTAGTGATGTTGAGTCTCAAGGAAAAAGGTCGTTCTGTTGGGAAATATCATAAATTATCTCAAGAAAAATATGACACATTAATGAAATTTGCTATAGAAAATGATATAGGATTTGGGTTTGATTCATGTAGTTCTGCTAAGACATATAATTTTGTTAATAAAAATCCTGAATATAATTATATAAAAACATACATAGAACCCTGTGAATCAAGCATTTATAGTTCTTATTTAAATGTTTCATCGGAGTATTTCCCCTGTTCATTTTCAGAAGGAACAGATGGTTGGGAAACAGGATTAACTATTAAAGATGATTTTATGAAAGATATTTGGTTTAATCAAAAAACTCAAGACTTTAGAAAAAAAGTAAAAAATTGTAGAAATTGTAATATAGCGTGTCCTATTTACGATATTTAAATCTTTTTAGAAACTTAAATCTTTTTAGAAACAATATCAATATTATATTTTTTTAAAACTTTATTAATATTTCTACGTTCTAAAGAAAAATATTTAGATATTTGTGTTATTTTCATTTTATCTATAATATACATATTAATTATTTTATCTTCATTTTCTTTAGATATATAAATTTTCTTAATTTTGATGCCTTTATGTTTTAAATATGTTTTGATTTTTTCTAAACTATAATTATATTTATTTGATAATTTTTTTATGGAATAAAAATTTTGAGTGTAATCAAATATAATATTATTTAAAATATTGTCTGGGATTTTTATAAAATTTGGGTTATTTTCACCATATTTACCATACATGCTATTATTTTCACCTTTATGTACATTGTTATTTTTTAAATGTTTACTCATTTTTTCTTTTTGTTCATTAGACCATTTATTATTATAATTAGGATTGTTTTCCCCAGTATTTTTTATTGACATTTTATTTTTATATTCTTCTGTATAGTATTTATGTTTATGTTTGTTGTTCTTTTTTGTTTCTGCACATTTTTGTTTTCTTTCATCTGTAAATTCAACACCAAACATTGGATTATTTTCTCCCTTAGATGTGTTTCTCTTTTTCATTGTTTCACTAATTCGTTGTTTCCATAATTTTGTTTTTTCATCTGACCAACCATTTCTTTTTAATTTTCTTTTTTGAATAGTTTTTTTGTTTAAATATTGTCCACCCGAATCTATATTATATCCTATTTTTCTATCTGTTGATTTTAATAAATTAATCCAATATATTTCTTTATTATTTAATTCTTCTAATGATTCACAATATTCTAAAATTTCTTTTTTAAAATATTTTTTACCATATTTTTTAATGCTGGATTTTAATAACATTCCACTTCCAAAATATTTATCTTTTTCATTTATCTTTTGATAATGTTGTCCAACATATATTTTATTATTTATTATATTTATTATTTTGTAAATATATAAAACATAATTATTTAAATCCATTTATTTAATATTATTTTTTAAATGAATAAATCATTTAATCTTTTTCCATTGTTATTTTTTAATAAATCTTGATATATCAACCATTCTATATATTTTGATTTATTTGTAATTTTTTCATTTAATATTTCATTCATAGTATTATCAACAGAAATTGAAATAATACTTTTTGTTTTCTTTCTTTTCATAATATTTTTTATTAGGTGAAAAGAAAAAACAAAAAATAAGTGTATCAATAAATAGTGATTTGATAGAAGTAATGAAAGATCATTTAAAAGATAAAAATGTAAACAGATCAAAATATGTTGAAAATTTGATACGTAAAGATATGAAAGAACGAGGATTTGATATTACCCCAGATTTTGAAAAATAAAAATTTATTTTAATTATATATTTCATAGATTTTATTTAAAAAATCATCATTTTCAATTTCTTCTTTATATTTTATATGAAAATCTTTATTTAATATATAATTTTCATATCCTTGTTTAAACCAATCATTTAATTTATTTTTAATTAATTCAAAATTATCAACAAATATCAAAATATTAGAATCTTTCATAAAAGAAAAATAATTATTGTTTTCTGTTATAGAATCAACAGTAATTTTTAATTCAAATGAATCATCTTTTTTAGTAAACAAACAAAAATTAAAATCTAAAATTGATTTTAATATAATTTTTTTACCAAGACCAATATTTTTAAAAAAAATTGGTAAATCAAAAGGAAAATGAAATTTATTAAAATTATCTCTATTAATTTCAACATCAAAACTAATATTCATTTCTTCTCCATTAAAATAATTATCATTTAATTTTTTATATAATAATTCATTTTTCATCTTTATTTCTTTATAAAAATTTATCAATGTAAAAATTAAAGGATCGATATTTTTTCCAAAATTAATTATATAATTAATATTATCTTTATATTTAGAATTATTTAATTCTATATTAGATAAATTTATATTAGTCAATAATATTTTTATTTTATTTATTTCTTCTGTAAATCTTTTTAATGTTTTTTTGCTATCTTTAATTTCATCCAGATAATTATCATAATATGATAAATCTTCTCCTTGATATAAGGACATTTCTCTTAAATTATTAGTAAATTTTTCAAATGTTTTCATGATTATATATATATTGAATTTTAGAAGTCAAGAAATAGTTTATTAATATTTCCAAATTATTTTTAAACTATTAAATTTTATTTTCATATAAAAATTGATTATGATTTTGAAAAATAATATATATAATAATATATGAAGAATTTTATAAATTTGTTAATAGAACAAAAAATAAAAAAATTCCCATTAGAATTAATTAATGAAGGATTAATTAAAAGTATTGATTATGATATTTTTGAAAAAAGATTAATATTATTATTTTCTAAATATAATAAATTCATAGATATTCATATAACTTATAATGGAATTAATTTAAAAATTAATAATGGTGTTTTTAATAAACATTTATATAATAATTTTATTTCATTATTGAATGTGTGTGGGTATATTATATCTTATTTTTATTATGATAATGATAAAGAAATAGATACTCACAATAGAACAATAGATGAAGATGATATATTTAATGTTAATTATCAAATAATTAAAATACATTTAATTAAAAAATTTGATGTAGAAGAAGTTGGTATACCAATTATATTATATCATATAACAGAAAAAATAAAATTAAAAAAAATTTTAAAAATTGGATTAGTTCCAAAATCAAAAAATAAAATAGAAAATCATCCAGAAAGAATATATTTATTAAGTAATTTAAATGAAACATTATCTTTAAAAAAAATATTTAATGAATTATATGATAAAAATTATATAATATTAAAAATTGAAACAAGATTATTACCAAAAATAAAATTATATAAAGATCCAACATATTTTAATAATTTAGAAGATTATGAAGATATAACTAATCAAGCATTATATACTTATGATAATATTCCAAATTATGCAATATCTAAGTTGATATGAAATATGAAAAAAAATATAAATAATCAAAATAGTCAAGTATATACTTGGATGAAAGAATGGGTTAATTTAATAAATAATAATGATGATAATTGGTTAGAAATTGAAAATGTGGGTAAATTTAAAGAATTAAACTTTTCAGATGAAAATAGTGTAGATAATAAAGTAAAATTTACTTATAAAAGTGTTATATGGGATAAAAAAATATTAAGAATTGAAAAAATTAAAAAAATATTAAATAAATTATGAAAAAATTAATCATATTAGTAATATTGATATTAGGATTTACAATTCAAACCTATTCTCAATATAATAATCAAAATCAATCAGATACAAATAAAATTGAAATTACGCAACAACTTGTTGCACAAAATTATTATAATATAGATTGGAATAGTAAAATGAATTATAATTATTATATAAATAAACAAATAATTATCATTTCATATATGAACATGTATAAACCTAATTTAAATAATAATATTAATAATGTATTATTAGATCCATTTAGATGGTGGAAATTTTATAATTTTTATATTAAAAAAAATTAAATAAAATTAAAATCCATATCACAATAATAGTCATATGATGAACTACACACAAACTAAAGATTTGTGTGTTTCACGTTTCATAGACTTCTCCAACGAGAACGCCTCACCGTATTTTTGTTTAGAGTCCGATTTCTGTCCCAGAAACAGACTTAAATATTTTAATATTTTTTACTTTTTATGATTTTACCTACAACAAGATTTTTGTCGTAGAACCATTATCATACGTCAAAGAACTAAACTAAATTTATATATTAAAGTAAATTAATGACTTTTTTCCATTTGTGGAAGTCAAATTCATCACAGAATCTAAAGACTTCTGTGTTTTCTTTGACGGGTCATATAAAAGTTTAATTTTTTTGTGTTCATTTTTTTTTTGTGTTCATATAAGTCATTATCAATTATTTTATGTTTTTAGTTGATTTTTAATATATAATATATAATGTAGAAATATAAAAGTTTTAAAATGGGTAAAAGATTAACGAGAGAAAATTTCATAAAACAAGCTAATAAAATTCATAATAATAAATATGATTATAGTTTAGTTGATTATAAAAATAATAAAACAAAAGTAAAAATAATTTGTCCTGAACATGGAATTTTTGAACAACGAGTTAATAATCATTTACAAAAATCAGGTTGTCCAAAATGTTCCGAGACAAAAAAATTAACTGTAGAAGAATTTATAAATAAAGCTAACAAAATTCATAATAAATATGATTATTCCCTTGTTAAATATATTAATTCATTAACAAAAGTAAAAATAATTTGTCCTATACATGGAATTTTTGAACAAACACCAAATTCCCATTTAGCAAAACATGGTTGTATGAAATGTGTAAGAATTTCCACTGAACAATTTATAAACCAAGCTAATAAAATTCATAATAATAAATATGATTATAGTTTAGTTGATTATAAAAATAATCATACTAAAGTTAAAATAATTTGTATGAAACATGTTGTTTTTGAACAAAGACCAAGCGATCATTTAAGAGGGTTTAAATGTTCTCAATGTAGAAAAGTGGATTTTAATGAATTCATAGAAAAATGCAAAATAAAACATAAAAATAAATATGATTATTCTTTAGTAAAGTTTAATTGTATAACAGATGAAATAAAAATCATCTGTCCAAAACATGGACTTTTTACTATCAGAGCAAATTCTCATTTAAACCATGGTTGTCGTAAATGTGGAGATGAATATAGATCTAAAGAATTTTTAATGAAAACAGAAGATGTCATTAAACAATTTAAAAATACTCACGGAGATAAATATGATTATTCATTAATGAAATATCTTGGTAATAAAAGAAAAATAAAAATTATTTGTAAAAAACATGGAATATTTGAACAAAAACCAAGAGAACACAAAAATGGTGCAGAATGTCCAAAATGTAGAGAAAGTAAAGGCGAAAGTAAAATATCTCAAATATTAGAGAAAAATAATATTAAATACCTTAGAGAGAAAAAATTTAAAAATTGTAAAGATAAACAACAACTACCATTTGATTTTTATTTACCAAATTATAATTTTTGTATAGAATTTGATGGAAAACAACATTTTGAATCAGTTAAATATTGGGGAGGTGAAGAAGGATTGAAATATACACAAAGTCATGATAAAATAAAAAATCAATATTGTCATGATAATAATATTAATTTATTAAGAATTAAATACGATGAAAATATAGAAGAAAAATTAAATCTTCAATTGTTTTATTGCATTTGAAAACCATCTTGGTATTAAGGCACTATTATATTTCAATAAATCTGAAAAACTACCATCTAATACAAAAGTATCTGCCCAATCATCTTCAGAACGAACTGACCGCCCACTCATCTGGATAAAATCAACAACAGTCTTAAAATTATACCACTCTTTTTTTGTTTTTTGTCTTTGTTTAATTTTATTGCTTCCTAAAAATGGGAATGGAATTTTCATAATAATTTGAAATCTTGATAATTCATCTTTTAAATCAATTCCAGACATCATTGATGGGGAGACGATTACACTTGGTAATTCAGATTTAATATGTTCTTGCAGTGCTTCTTCTCTTGTTTCTGGTGTATGAAAAATTAATCTTGAATCAAATAATTTTTCTTGTAACCAAATAGCAAATTCATAGGAACCGCAATGAATTATTCCTTTTTTATCTTTATATTTTTTTAATATTTTTTTAATCCAAATTACTTGATTTTTAAAAGATTCTTCTTTTTGTTTCCAAGTCATTTTTCCTAATTTAATATAATAAATAGGTCTATTTTTAAGTGGGAATATAGAAGGAGTTTCAAAATATGTTGATAAATCATCATCTAAACCATTAATAAAAGAAAATATTTTTTTATCTAAAATTGAACCAGACATAAAAATAACATGGTCATATTTATCAAATATTTTTTCTTTAAGATAATCATTACCCCAAATTGGTTTTGCATCTAATACAATACCAGAATACATTACATCTTTTTTATTTTTAGTAACATCTAAAATCCAATTTTCTGGTTTTTTGTCATATTCTTGAATTAAATATTTAAATTTGGTTATTTGTGAATTACAATGTTCCAAATATTTAGCATATTCTAATTTGATTTTTTTATTAGTATTTTCTTTTGCATTATTTAACCAATTAATTTTATCTTCAATATCTTTTAGAAATTGATTTTCAATAAACCCAATATATTGATCTATTCTTTTCATTCGAGATAGTTTTTCATCATAATGTTCAATTTCAACCAATTCAAATCCATATTTTTTTAGAGATTTTGCAGATATTGATGTTGAAATAAAATCACAGAAAATTGATTCAAAATCATGTGCTTCATCAATAATTAACACATTACTATGTCTTTCATTAAAAATTGGTTCAACATGTATTGCTAAAGTATTAAATAAATGAAAATTAGTTAATCCTATATCTGAAGTAAGCCAATCTTTTTTAGCTTTTTCATATGGACAATCATTTTTACAATGTGGTCCCGCAGTTTTACAGATTTCAACCCCTTTCGAACAATCAGTATCATATGGATCACAGAAATAATTAGAACGACCTTTAAAATTTTTAATAAAAGGATAATCATTAATATATTGATTTTGTAATATTTTAGAATTTGTTAAAATATCAAATTTAGCTTTTGAATTAATTGAATTTAAATACCAATTTATAAACATAATAGTGAAGTATGACTTCCCGGAACCTGTCGGCATATTTAATAAAATATATTTATTTGCTTGATTTATAGATTCTTTCACAAAATTAAACCCATCTATTTGTTGTTTTCTAGGCACTAAATTTAAGGGATAATATATTTTTAAATTATCTTGAATTTTAATCATATGTTATTATATAAATATAAATTACTTTTGTTTTTTAATATTGACAAATATCATTTAACCATTTATTTTTACACGAATTTCTATATGCTCCTCTTGAATATTTTTTGAAATCACTTCTACGTTTATATTTTAATGCTTCTATTTTACATTTTTCTTTAGTCCATTTTTGTTCTTTTTTCATATGTAAACATATTTCATCTAACCAATTATTTTTTCTAATGAAAGAATACATAGTTCTTTCATTAGTACAAAAATCTGATTTATTTTTATAGTGATATGCTTTTTTTTGACATTCTTCTTTAGTGTATTTTTTAAAACTTAAACAACCAGGAGAACCACCTTTATATTTATTTAATACATTCCAATTATTTTTCTTATATTTATTTATAAAAAATTGTTCTTTAATTTTTGCATCTTCGATATTAATATAATCAGTTAATTGTTTTAAATTAAATTTACTTATTTTTATTTCTTTATACACTTTTCCTTTTGATGTGTGGTATTTGTTTCTTTTTTTGAGGTTATATGTTAACCCTATATATGCACTCTTATTTTCAAATTCGTATACATAAATACATCTTTTATATAAATTACCATATGATATCATGTGTGAACATATTTCATCTAACCAATCATTTTTCCATGAAGCATTATATGCTCCTTTATATTTTGTTTTAAATTCTTTTTTTGTTTTAAAATTTAATGCTTCTATTTTACATTTTTTATTAGTCCAATAACCATTTGGTTTTATTTTTTGAATCATGTGTGAACATATTTCATCTAACCAATCATTTTTTCTTGTAGCTTCATATGCAGATCCATTTTTATTTTTAAATTCTTTTCTAGAATTATATTTTAATGCTTCTATTTTACATTTTTCTTTAGTCCAATAGTTTCTATGATTTCGAATTATTAAATTCATATGTTTAGTTATTTCATTAAACCAATTATTTTTATGGGATAAAGTATATGGTCTCGAATATTGTCTAAATTCTTCTATTGTTTTACATTTTAATGCAACTTCTTGACATTTTTCTATTGTCCAATAATTTCTTGGTTTACGTTTTTTCATTTTTCGTTTGATTAATTTTCATTTGATTAATTTTTTCATTTAATTGTCCTTCAACCCATTTATTTATTTTCAATCCATTTATTGCACAATGTATTTTTATTTGTTTATGTAATTCTTCTGTAATTTTTAAATTTTTCATTATCTTTATATCCTTTTATCTTTTATATATAAAAATAAGAACACCAAAAAATGTTTTTGTTTTTTAATATATAGATTAATGAAAAAATATTTGAGATTTATAAAAGAAGATATAAATATAAAACAAATCTATCAACCAGATGAGATTAGTTGTGGTCCAACGTGCATTAAAATGACATATGATTTTCTTAAAGGGAATTTAGCTAAGATAGATGATATTTGTTCAATGTGTGAAACAGATGATATAATTGGAACACCACCGCACAGAATGATATTAGGTTTAGATGAATTGAAAATAAAATATAATGAGAAAAATGGATTTGATGAATTACATACTGCAATTGATAAAGGTAATCCCTGTATATTAAGAACATTTACTCAAAAAATCCCACATTGGATTGTTATAATTGGTTATGATAAAGATAAATATATTGTGAATGATCCTTGGTTAGGTCAATTAGTTTATAATGAGAAGCAGTTAAATGATATTTGGAAAGACCGAGACCATTATTTCTTTGAAATATTGTCAGAATATGATCAGTTTTATACATAACTGCAACAGAGGTTTAAAAAAATAAATTTGATTATTCCTTAGTTGAATATATTAATTCACAAACAAAAATAAAAATTATTTGTTCTGTTCATGGAATTTTTAAACAAACTCCTAATAATCATATTAGTAACAAAAGAGAATGCCCAAAATGTAATAAAAAAAAGATGAATAAACAATTTTTTATAAATAAAGTTTCGATAATTCATAATAATTTTTATAATTATAAATTAATTAATGAAGATTTAAATTCAAAATACAAAATACAAATAATTTGCCCAATACATGGTATTTTTGAATTAAGACCAACAGTTCATTATAGGCAAGGATGTCCAAAATGTTCACACAAATTAAAATATTCAAATACAATAGATTTTATTAGAAAATCTAAACAAATTCATAAAAATAAATATTTATATGATTCAGTAAAATACATAAATAATATCACAAAAGTTCAGATATATTGTAAAATACATAATGAATTTTTTTATCAAAAACCAGCACATCATTTAAATGGTAGTGGATGTCAAAAATGTAATATAGAACAACAAAAAAACACAAAAGAAAAATTTATAAATATTGCAAACAAAAAACATGAGAATAAATATGATTATTCCTTAGTGGATTATATTAATTCAAAGATGAACTACCCACAAGCTAAAGACTTGTGTGTTTCACGTTTCAGTGACTTCTCCAACGAGAACGCCTCACCGTGTTTTTGTTTTAAGTCCGTTGTTCA
>Ga0222697_1000977_pt1 | contig 11495 bp, 13 predicted proteins | sample AntAcemetage1402_FD_179835 | JGI IMG/M metagenome (GOLD analysis project Ga0222697, IMG submission 179835) | Saline water microbial communities from Ace Lake, Antarctica - #1402 | ecosystem: Environmental > Aquatic > Non-marine Saline and Alkaline > Saline | place: Antarctica: Ace Lake... | reverse complement strand
ATTTTCTTCAAGTTCAACAAGAACTAAATCAATTTTTGGATTATTTGTTCCAATTTTTTCTTTTAATTTTATAAGATTTAAGATATTATTTTTAACTACATCAAATTTTAATCCACGCCTAATTTTTTCATAAGTTTCTTTGGTATAGCCATCAAAACTAATAGTTATACAATCTAGTTTAGATTCAATAAGTTTTTGAGCCCAAGAGTTATTTAATAAAGAAGCATTGCTGTAAAACGATACATCTATTTTCCTTTCTTTAGCATATTTTATTTTTTCAATTAATGTTTTATCAAGAAGAGGCTCCCCAAAAAATGAAAGAGTAACATATTTTATTTTTAATTTAACACAATTATCTATTATTTTTTCATATAAATTCATATTCATTGTTCCAATATTTTTAAGTTTATGATGTGGACACATTATGCAATTTGAATTGCAAGCATTAGTAACTCCAATATCAAGCCCAATAGGAAATTCTCTGTTTAATCTTTTTATTGATTTCTTAATTTTTTTATTATAAAAATAATTATACAATTTGTTATTTACAATAAAAGAGGTTGATAAAAATTTTCTACCTAGTTTATAACCAAAATAATTACCTCTTAATGTGTATAGAATTTTTTTTATCATTTTATAAATGTCTCTTCAAGTTTCTTTATAAAATTTGTGGATGAAACTTCTTTAAGATTAATTTTTTTAGGCACAACTTTTGATTTTAAAAATTTTTCAAGACCAATATTTATTTCATTAATCATTTTTTCTTCTGAAGGAACTTCTTTTATTTTATGAAATTGTTTATTTTTGTTTATTAATTGAACATATCCACCCCTATCAACAGCAATTAAAGATTTTCCAGTAGCTAAAGCTTCAAAAGGAACAATTCCAAAATCTTCTATAAATGGAACAAAAACAACAGCCAAACAATTAGCATAAAGATTCATTATTTCAATTTCATTTAAATTAGTTTTAATTTCCACATTTTTTGTTTCATTTGCAAGTTTTTTCACTTCATTAAAATATTTTTCATTTTCTATATTTCCAGCAAGAACCAATTTATATTGGGGATGATTTTTAGAAAATATTTTCCAAGATTTCAATAAGATATCTTGCCTCTTTGGTTTATTAAATCTTGAAACATACAAAAAATAATTCCCTTCGTTTGTTTTTAGTTTGTTAAATTTTTCCACATTAACAGGGGGATATATTATTTCAGTTTTTTTATTTTTTAAAAGACCTTTTATTCTTGCTCTTTCTAAACTTAATTCAGAAATAAAAATAGCTTTATCTATCCTTTTCCAGGCAATTTGTTCAAGAATTTTATAAAATTTTACAGCAATTAAATAAAAAAATCTAGAAAGAAAATTTTTATATCTGTTTTGAAAATTCCAATTGACAATGTCCTTACTTGCAGCCCTTAAAGGAGTATAAATATATCCATATGTTTTTTTAGGTTTATAATTTCTAAAAGTAATAAATTCTGCAACTCCTGAAGTAGAAATTAAAAAATACTCGTACTTTTTTAAAGGTATTTTTGAAAATAAACTTATAGGTAAGAACAAACTTTTTAACAAGTAAGTCCTTGAAATTTTTCTAAGAATTTTTGGAGCAAGAACATTTATTTTAAATTTTTTAAATTCTTCAAAAGTTTTGCTTTCTTCATAAATCCACGTATAAAGTTCTACATCATATTTTCTACTTTTTAAAATTTCCAAAACTGATTTTTCCGAACCACCTCTGCTTTTAATCCAAGGATGAAATAATGCAATTTTTTTTCTTTTCATATTTTTAAATTTTTTCAATGCTTTTAAAATTTTCGAATTAACAAAATTCTTTTCAACATAAAAAACTAGCTATTTTTTACCTAAAAACTTATAAATACTAGTAACACTAGTATAATATGAAAAAAGTGGTTTGGGAGAATAAATCAAATAAGCAATTATGCATAACAATCCCGAAAGGATCCGGAATAAAAGCAGGAGAGATTGTTAATATCGAAAAAGAAAAAGTAAAAATAATTGTTTATAGTTTTGTTGTTGCAGATTTATTTCATTATGGGCATCTTCAAGTTTTAGAAAAAGCAAATGAACTAGGAAATTATCATATCTGCGGTATTTTAACAGACAAAGCAGTTTTAGAGTATAAAGATAAACCAACTACAAGCTTTGAAGAAAGAAAAGCCATTATTTCTAATTTAAGATGTGTTGATATGGTGATAGCGCAAACTACAAAAGACACGACAGAAAATCTAAAAAAAATTCACGAGCAATTTCCAAATTCTAAAATAATCTTAGTTCATGGTTCTAATTGGGATAAAATTCCTGGAGAAGAATTTGTAAAAGAAATTGGGGGTGAAACCATAAAACTCCCTTATTATTCAAAACTTTCAGATAAAAATGTAAAATAAGGGCTAACAAAAATATAAAATGGAACAAAAAGAAAAAATAGTATATGCTTATGTTGTAGCAGATTTATTGCATATCGGGCACATTAGAGCATTAGAAAATGCAAAAAATTTGGTAGGTTTAGAAGGAAAATTAATTGTTGGGGTTCTTTCAAATAAAGCAACAATGGAGAAAAAGCCAAGACCAATTCTTTCTTTTGGAGAAAGATTTGAATTAATCAAAGCACTAAGATGTGTGGATTGTGTTGTTGCTCAAGATACTTATTCTCCAAATGAAAATATTAAGAAAATCAAACCAGATATTTTAATGGAAAGTGATAGCCATACTGAAGAAGATTTAAGAGAAACAGAAAAAATAGCAAATGCAATTGGATGCAAAATTCAGATTATGCCTTATTATTCAGAACAAAGTTCAACTAATCTTAAAAATTCTGTTGCAATCCAATGGAATTCAAAATCAAGAATAAATAAGGAATTAAAGGACAATTCAGATAGAGATGGGCAATACTAAATTCTGGAATATTTGGTCTTCTTATGCTGTTTATTATTTTGGAAGAGTTAATTTATCAATAGTTATTCCAATATTGTTAGCAACTTATGGGTTGTCAAAATATCATTTAGGATTGGTTGCAAGTGGATTTTTTTTTGCATATGCTGTAGGACAATTTTTACACGGACAAATTTCAGAAAGATTTAATCCAATTACATATTTAGCAATTGGATTAATAGGTTCAGCTGTAATGAATCTTCTTTTAGGTTTTTCTTTTGGATTCTTTTGGATTCTCCTTATTGGAGAAATAATGGATGGTGGTTTCCAATCAATGGGATGGAGTTCTGCAGTAAGAGCAAATGCCGAATTATCTAAGAAGAGCGGAACCAATCTAAAAAGAAGCTCATGCATTTTAGGCACTTCTTATCAAATTGGAAATTCTGCTACTTGGTTGATTTCTTCATTAGTAGTCGGTTTATTTGGATGGCAATGGGGCTTCTGGGTTGCAAGTGGGTTTATGTTTTTAAGAGGAATATCTTTGTTAAATTTTGCGCCATTAGTTCAAGTGAAACAAGTAAAAGCACAGCCAATATTAAGTCAACTAAAAAATACACTAACCTTGCCAATAGTTGTCGCAGGAATTGCAATGGCCTTCTTAAACATTATAAGATATGGGGTTATAGTGTGGATACCAACATACTTAATTGAGGTTCAAGGTTCTTCTATTATTGGAACAGGGTTAAAAATATTTTTAATTCCTATTGCAGGAGTTATAGGAACATTGGCTTATAATAAATTAAAGGTAGAGAGGCATTTTTTGACAATGATTTTTTTATCCTTTTTGGGGATAGTTTTTGCTTTTTATGGATTTTTAACAGGAATGATTTCAATAATTTTATTAATTTTAAGTGGATTTTTTATATATGGGCCTCATGTGTTTTTGGTATCAACATTCCCAAGTAAATTTATTGATCAAAAAAAAGTTGCCGCAACAACAGGATTTATAGATGGTATGGCTTATGTAGGAGCCATTTTAGTAGGATTGCTGGTCCCATTTATATTAGATATAACAAATAATAATTGGAACATAGTTTTTGCATCTTGGTCAATTTCTTGTTTAATAGTAATTTCTCTAATAGCATTCTTGTATTTATTTGCAAAATTCGATGGAAAAACTGCAAAAGAGATAGACATCTTAAATAATAAAAATAATTAACACTAAAAAATTAATATTTTTCACAAATAATTTACCATACAAATTTTTATAAACTTGAATAAATCTTAAAAATTATGTTTAAAAAAAAAGGCAATCTAATTTGGATAACTGGACTTTCAGGATCTGGTAAAACGACCATAGCAAAAGGATTGCAAGAAAAGCTGGGGAATTTGCCAATGCATCTTGATGGAGATAATTTAAGAGAGATATTGGGAGAAACAACTACCTATGACATTGAAGGAAGGAAAAGAACAGCCAGAATCTATTCTAAATTGTGTAATTACTTAGTAAGCCAGGGTTTTGATGTGATTATGAGCACGATTTCCTTAATCCACGAAATCCATGAATATAACCGAAGAAGCAATCCCAATTATTATGAAGTTTTTTTAGAAGTTAATCCAGATATTTTAACAAAAAGAGATAAAAAACAACTTTATACCATAAAAAATGAGCAGGTAATGGGGCTAACTCAAGAACCAGAATATCCAAAAAATCCTAATCTTATACTACCAAACAATTATAAAGAACAGATAGAAGAGAATGTTCAAAAAATAATGGAGATATTAAAGAAGGGATAACTTTGATGCTGCGAACTATACTGGAAAAGGAGAAATTTATCAAAAAATTTTTGTATATTTTATTTTAAAATATCCTTTAAAAAAGTTATAAGTTAATAAAAAACCGACAAAAGCCTTACAAGTAAGCCCGCCTATAATTGGGAGATTATATATGCTTCTTAGAGAAAGCAAAATTATTTTTGAAACCCCTTTCCTTGTTTTTACGAATTCTTTAGATAATCCAATAAATCTAGTATCGAAAAGATTTATCTGCAATGGTTCAAAATTATAAATTTTTTTATATCCAAAAGTTTTCATAAATCTTGAAGAAAAAAATTGTATATTTTTTATTTCCGATGTAGATAATTCATATCTCCATGAATCGCTTACGAATTTCTTATTTGGAAGATTAGACCTTAATTTCGTTGATGAAGCAGACATATTACCCAGACCATAAAATGGTTTTCTAAGAAATGTTGAAGAGTTTAATGTTTTTGAATCTGGAATTTCCAGAAAATTAGACAATCTTTTTTTAACATAATCAAATTTTGTATGCAAATCTTCGTGTCTTATAGCAAGAACATTAAGTGGTTTATTTTTCAACATTTTTTTGAAAAGAGTGAAACCATTTTTTTGTTGAGAGAATATTCCGAATAAACCTAATCCTTTTTTAAGACTTAAGAAGTTTGAGCGAGGATCTCTTACAGCAAAAATCATCTTTTGTTTTGGAAATATTTTTAGGCTGTCTAGGCTTTCGATGTGAACATGATTTAGAACAAGAATATATTTTATTTTATTCAAATCCATCTTAGTATATTTTGCATAAGCATAATAAATTCCTATAAATAGGCTTTTTCTATTGAATCCGAAATTTTCAACATATTCTTTAGTGTATGTTGTAAAGACTTTTTTTGGGAACTCCTTACTCAAATCATAACCATTATCTTTAACTGCCAAAGCCATTGTTAGGTATATTTCTTCAATAAGTGAGTCCAAAGATTTATTTGTAAATTTCCTAATATTTTGAAACTCAAAACAAAGTAAATTTATTATTTTGGGATGACCGTCAAGAAATCCCTGTAAAAAAACAGAGCTCACTCTACCTAAAGGAATAATATTTATTAAATTGATTTTTTCAGGGGCCAGATTTCCAAATTTAGATAGATTATTCATCTTTCGGAAAATAAATTAGGGTTTAAAATCATTTGTATTGTGGTTTTAATGGTTTTATATTTTGAGGATTCTCTTGCAGATATCATTTTAATAAGTAAAGATTTGAAAGGACAGGTTACCAACCAAATATTAATTTATGGTAATGAATATCTTCTTGGAATGTCTTCCATTTTGTTTTTTAGCTCTTTTAATAACCACACCTTTTTAATAGGATTATATTCTATAATCTTCCAATCAAAAGAAAAATAACTTATATATGATAATCGGAGTTGGCTTAGCAACCTTTTTTAGTAGAATACTTTTGTTAAGTTTATTTTTCTTTCAAGCAAAACACAGACTTAATTTAAGTGTAAAAGGTATTGATATAAGAAAGCCAATTTTTGCAACACTTATCATGGCATTGTTTCTTTTAGCTTTCAATAACTTTGTTAATATGAATTTATTTTTAGGAATTTTGGAAATAATCCTCGGAGCAGGAATTTATTTTGGAGTTTTAATTTTAACAAAAGGAGTAACAAAAGAAGATTGGAAATTAGTTAAAAATTTAATTAAAAGAAAAAAATTTAATTCTTAGAACTAATTTTTCCAAGAGAATCTTTCTTTTCGTTTTTGTTTTATTTCTTTAAGATTATTTAAATTTTCTTTATATCCTCTTAAAAGTAATTTTAATTTTTCAAAAGGATTTTTACTTAAAATTGCTGAGCCAAAATGAATTATTGTGTGTTTTATAATATTATAAATATTAAAATTAAGCCATTCACATCTTATTCCATGTCTTTTTTGAAGAAACCATCTCCCAAAATTTTCTTCAGGTTTTGCTTTAGAGCCATGATTAAAATGACTCATTTTTGTATTTCCTACATAAATCATTTTAAATCCTTTATCTCTTGCCCGATAACAAAGGTCTGTCTCCTCCCCATATATTGGAGAAAATTTTTCATCATATAATCCTATTTCATCAATAACAGCTCTTTTAATCAAAAAACACGCCCCAATAATCGCTTCTACTTCTTCTATTTGAAAAGTTTCTTTTGTCTCTAAAATATCTTTTTTAACATTCATAAAATGCATTTTCCTATTTTTGAAAAACCATTGCAAATCTCCTTCAGGATAAATTAATTTGCATCCAAGAATTCCTATTTTTTTATTAGATTCTGCAACATCAACCATTTTTTTTAAACAATCTTTTTCTATAAATTCAGTGTCGTCATCCAAGTGAAGAATATAGTCTGGATTATATTCTTTGAAAGATTTCTTTATACAAAGATTCATAGATTTTGTAGTTCCAATATTGGTCTTATTTATTTCAACATCAACCCACTTAAATTTTTCCTTAATTTCTTTTCCAATTTCTCCTTCTCCACTATCATCGACAAGATAAACTTTATAATTTTTATAGTCATTTTTCTTTTTTATAGAAGCAAGACATTTTCCAACTAATTTAGGTTGATTGCAAGTCGTGATAATTATTGCTACTTTTTTTCCCATCTTCTTTGAAATTTTTTATTGTTTTTAAATTTTAGTATACTTAATTATTATTTTCATCCTAACAAAACATCCTTTGTCTTCTTCCCCCATTTTTCAAGGGAAATTTCTTTTATTGTTTTTATAGAATTTTTGATTATCTCTTCTTACACCAAAATTCAACTTGGTCCCCAATTTTCAAAATATTTACAATCCATGTTAAAGGCAAAAAAATAAGGGCTAAGAAACCCCCAATAAATTTGTTAAAATTTCTATTCAAAAGATATTCTAAGGAAACAACAAACTGGCTTGGCCGAGAATTATATCTAACTTTTACAATTTTAAATTTTTCATCTTCTAAAATTTTTCTTAAAATTTTGTCTGAATAATTAAATAAATGTCTTGGAACATCTAGTTGATACCAATCTTTGCCAAAGATTTTATATGCTAAAGAATTATAATTTGGAACACTGACGATAAATCTTCCTTCTTTTTTTAAAATTCTTTTAACTTCTCTTAAACTTTCTAAAGGATTACTCATATGTTCTAAAACATGATTCATAGTAATAAGATCAAATGAATTAAGTTTAAATTTTGCCTTTTCCAAAGACATCTTTTTAATGTTTAAACCTTCTTTTTCTGCAGCCTTTTCATCAAATTCTCCTGGTTCAATTCCAGAAACTTTTAAATCTAATCTTTTCATTTCATATAAAAATTGCCCAGATCCACAACCAATATCTAATAATCTTTTATTTTTTGTAATTTCAGTTCCACGGACTAGAAATTTTATAGGAGAAAAAAGCAAACGTAAAAAATAATTTTTCCTTTTTGGATTAAAATAAATTTTATATAAAAATAATTTTAATTTTGTTTTTTTAGAATTTTTATTTATTTTTTTCAAAGAATAATATTTATCAGAAGAATAATATTTTTCAAGTTCTTTGTATGAAGGTTGCGGATTTATAAAAAGTACTCCACACTTTTTACACTTAACTAAACGAAATTTTCCAGGAATCTCTAATGATTTATCTTTTCCTTCAAAAACAAATTCAAATTCTTTTGATTCACAAATTTCACATTTTTTTATTAATTTCATCCCAATAAAACCTCCCTTGTTTTCTTCCCCCATTTTTCAAGAGAAATTTCTTTTACAGTTTTTATAGAATTTTTAATAATTTTTTCTTTTTTCTTTTTATCTTTCAAAATCTCTAAAACCTTTTTGGCATCTTTTTTTCCAAATTCATTTATAATTAACCCATTCGTTTCATTTTCAATTATTTCTTGTTCAGAATCTTTTGAACAAACAATTAAACAACCAGAAGCCATAGCCTCTGATGTAACAAGTGTTGGCGCTCCACCTTCATATCTTGACATACAAAAGAAAACATCTGAGGCATTATAATAATAAGGAATTTTTTCTCTTGGAATATTTTTTAAAAAAATCACAAATTTTCTGTTTACCAAATGTTTAACTTTTTTTTCATCTGGTCCTATTATAATTAATTTTAATTTTTTATTTATTTTGTTTATCTCTCCTGCCAATTTTATTGCCCTATCTAAACCTTTTGTCCAATAACCTCCCCCTCCAACATAAAGTCCATAAGTTTTATTTAAATCAAGATTTAATTTTTCTTTTATTTTATTTTTATTTCGTACTTTGAAATTTTTCAAATCTACCCCTGTTCTTATTACTTTGATATCCTTTTTCTTTCCATATAATTTTTGAACTTGTCTTTTCACTTTTTCAGAAACACAAATAATTTTATCTGCTTTTTTATGAGGTTTTTCTCCAATCCAACTTATTAAGAGAAGAGGAGAAAATAGAATCTTCTGCAGAAGATTAAATCTCTTAAAATGATTTTTATTAAAATAATATGCAGTTCCATGAAAGGTATGAATAATTTTCTGATCTTTTTTCTTTTTGTATAAAAAAGTCCAAATCCCCCCAAGAGGATTGATAACCTCGAAATAATTTTTTGTAAAAAATTTTGCTAATAGAATAGATCTCCCAAGGAACATAAATGATTGTAATTTATTAGATTTTAATTCAAAATATTTTACACCCTCTTTTGTATAAGAGTTATCTTTATTTCCAAAATAAACCCAAGAGATATCTAAATCCTTACAATTAGTCTTAAGGTATTTAATCAAATTTTTATGGTATAGAGAATATCCTCCTAAAAAATCCGGAGAACTGGATATTGTCATAAAACAAATTTTCATTTTAATCTACCATCCACCAAATAGATTTTTTATTACATTTGGTGCAAATAGGAATCTTATAAAATTTTCCTTCAAGATGTGCTTTTCTAATTTCTCTTAATTTTTCACCTTTCCAAATTTCTTCTATTGTTTGTTTTTTTAAATTTCCTAAAATTATAGAATGATTCCAATCATCACAGCATAAAACAACATCCCCATTCCAGTCAACAACCATCTTTTGCCAAATTAATGCACAGGGTTTTCGTTTAACTTTGTAATTAAAATGAAAACTTTCTTTTGTACCTTTTTTATTAATTTTTCCAGCCCAATTCCCCATATTTATTATATTTATACTTTCTACATGATTTTTCCATTCTTCATAAAATTTTTTTATTTCATGTTTATTTTCTTCTAATTCTACAAGAACAAGATTTATTTTTGGATTTTTTGCTTTAAGTTTAGTTTTTAATTTCATAAGATTAAGAATGTTGTTTTTCACAACTTCAAATTTTAAACCTCTTCTAATTTTTTCATAAACTTCTTTTGAATAACCATCAAAACTAATTGTAATTTGATCTAGACCTGATTCAATAAGTTTTTTGGCCCAAGATTCATTTAAGAGAGAGGCATTACTGTAAAAAGATACATTTATTCTTTTTCCTTTGGCATATTTAATTTTTTCAATTAAAGTTCTATCTAACAAAGGTTCTCCAAAAAAAGAAAGAACAATATCTTTTATTTTAAGTTTAGCACAATTATCAATTATCTTTTTATATAATTTCATGTCCATTGTTCCAATATTTGTAAGCTTTGAATGAGGACACATGATACAGTCGGAATTACAGGCATTGGTAACACCAATATCTACTCCCATAGGAAATTCTTTTTCTAATCTTTTTATTGAGCTAGAAATTTTCTTTTCATAGAGAGAATCATAAATTTTATTTTTAGAAATTAACTGGGAAGCTAAAACCCCTCTTCCAAGATTATAGCCAATTCGGTTACTTCTGATTTTTCCTAATATTTTTGTTATCATTTTATTTTGAATAAGTTGTAAACTAAAGCTCTAATCCATAAACTAATATTTATTAAAAAGCCTTTCCTTAATCTAAAATTCTTAAATTTTAGTTCATCCTCGTCGGTACTCTTCCTAAATACCGCAACCATTGGAAGAAAAATAAAAATCCGAAAAAATTTATTCCAACCTTTAAGGTGCCTTCTTGAGAAAAAAATATCATTCTTAAACCTTACAGCCATTCTTTCAGGACTAGGTTTAGTATCGATGGTTTTCCCTTTTTTGTGAATTATTTCCACAAAAGGTACGCTTACGATCCGAAATCCTTTTTCTTTTGCCCTTAAACAATAATCAGTGTCTTCAAGAAGATAAGGATTGTAAATTTCATCAAGCAGACCAATTTTATCAAGGACCTGTTTCTTAATTAACATAAACGCGCCCATAACATGATCCACTTCAAAAACATCTTTTTTATTTTCATCCATTTCTTTTGTTATTTCCCATTTTTTAATGTAGCCACCAATATTTTGTATGTTATTATTTTGGTAAATTAATTTAACTCCAAGAATCCCAATTTTTTCATCACTTTCACCTGCTTCAATCATTTTACTCAACCAATTTTTATTTATAATTTCTGTATCATCGTTTAGTAAAAGAACATAATCTGGTTTATAATTCTCTAATGCCTTCTTTGCCCCGATATTGTACACCTTGCTAAATCCAGACCAACCTTTTGTAGAGGTTATATCAATTCCTTTGAAATCTTTTTTTATTTTCTGTCCAATCTTTTTACTTCCACTATCATCCACTAGAAATATTTTGTAATCTTTGTAATCTGTTTTTTGCAAAGAAATTAAACATGCTCGTAATAATCTTTCTTGATTATATGCAGAAATTACAATCGCTACTTTTTTCATTTTCCAAACCAAAATCCTAATTTATATGGGATGCCTCTTAAAATCCTCAACACAAAA
>Ga0222697_1000975_pt1 | contig 11501 bp, 20 predicted proteins | sample AntAcemetage1402_FD_179835 | JGI IMG/M metagenome (GOLD analysis project Ga0222697, IMG submission 179835) | Saline water microbial communities from Ace Lake, Antarctica - #1402 | ecosystem: Environmental > Aquatic > Non-marine Saline and Alkaline > Saline | place: Antarctica: Ace Lake... | reverse complement strand
CATACTAAAGAGTATAGGATACTATGTTTGTTGGAGGAGACATATACTGAGGTGTTTGATGCAGGATATGCTATGGGTAGCTCTGACAATAAAATGGTTCAGGGACAGACTGACAATAAAATAAGAGAAATCTTGGATGGGGTGGAGAATAGTAATGGGTAAGTACATGGCTATTGATCTAGAGACTACGGGTGTGAATTGGGCCAAGTGTAGCCTTATTGGCATTGGTCACTATTCCAAGGATCAGAAGGTTATAGGGTTTAGTAAGGAACTACCTGATCTGGAGGGCTATGAAGTAATAATGCATAATGGTTCATTTGATGTGAAGGTTGCTAGGAAGGCAGGTATAGACTTACCATACCATCATGATACTATTCTTATGGCAAGCTTGGTACAGTTTGCAGATAATATTAAAAGAGCTTATAGAGATGATTTGGATGAACGTAAGTTACAAGAGTCCCTAGCCTTAGATAATTTGGCTATCAGAGATCTAGGTATTAAGTGTAGTTGGAAGATAGATTGGAATACGGAACACCCAGACTATGATCAGATTAGAGAACATTGCTTAATGGACTGTAGGGTTACTTATTATTTATTTGAGTTCTACAAAGAAAAGTTAATTAGATATGGACTATGGGATTACTACTATAAATTATTAATGCCTCTAGCTAGATTATTAGTAGAAGTAGAGTTAACAGGTATAAGACTGGATGTTGATAAGCTTACAGAACTAAAAGCATCCTATAAGGATAAACTAGATAAATGGTCTGATAACTTCCATGTTGAGAATAAGGAAGCTTTAGAGGTAGTCATTAAATATCTTAAATTAGATAAAATAGCCAAATGTAAACCAGGTAAGAAAGAAGAGACATTAGAGAATAGGAAGCAGAAGGTAAGGGATAGTGTGGTAGTATTCAATCCCAATAGTCATGTACATATGACCAAACTACTTGAGCTTAAAGGTATTGAGTTAATAGATAGACTAGGCAAACGTACCACTGCTTCAAAACTACTGTATAAATATAAACACGATAAGATTATAGGTCAGATAATTGAGTTTAAGAAAGATCGTAAAATATATAGAGACTTCCTATGTAAATGGGATGATATGAGGATCAATGATATATTACATACTAATTTCCGTCTATGGGCTACTCGTACAGGCAGGTTATCATCTGCTGAACCTAATCTACAGCAGGTGCCTAAGGGGAGCGAAATACGTGGACTTTTCATCCCTAGAGAAGGATATGTGTTTACAGTTGCAGATGCTAAACAGCTTGAAGCGAGATTGGCTGCTTTTTATTCAAATGAAGTAGGATTAGTACAAACATTTAAAGATGGTATTGATGTGTATAGTCAAATTGCTAAGGATCTAATGAATCTACCTGTGGAGGCTAGTCAGGTTAAAGCTAGCTACCCCAAAGAAAGACAGGTAGGTAAGCAGTTATTCTTAGCATCTATATATGGACAAGGTAGCAATAGTCTACATTATATCTTATCCAAAGAACATCAATTAGATATAACCTTGGATGAGTGTAAGAAATATAAGAGAGCATTTAATAAGAAGTATCCAAACCTTAAAGCCTTTGCCAATAAGTTAAAGGATGAGGCTGAGTATAGTGGATTTATTTCTACTTGGTTTGGTAGGAAGATATATATCCCACAAGACAAGGGATACAAAGCTATTAATGCATATGTACAGGGATCAGGTAGTGACCTTATAGGGTTCAGTCAGCTAAATATTGTACCTAAGCTACCCCCAAAAGCAAGATTATTATTACTAGTACACGATGAGATTGTGATAGAACATTTACCAGAGGATACTAAAATAATTAATGACTTAATCAATAAATATATGGTACAATCAATACATAAGAAGTATGGTATTCCAATGGACATGGAAATACTGGTAGGAGATAATTGGGGGGTAAAGTAATGATAGAAGCTATTAAATATTGGTGGAGGTTTAGATATATAATAGTAAGGTATTCAAGACTACTCATATTCAACAATCGGGAAGTATACGAACATGGGAGGGTGGTACTCATAGACCCTAAATTACTAAAATATATCTACTTCACCCACAAAGTAATGAAACATCTACCCAAACGTCTAATTAATAGAGGATACTAATGGCTGATAATGAAATAAAAGATCCAAATGATCTAACTACCACCATAGCTGCCATTAATAAAGCTTACGGTACTAAGACAGAAGCAGGGATTACCTACTTTGGAGGTACACATATTACCCCTAATGAGATAATCCCCACAGGACTCATAAGCTTAGATCTAGCAGTGGGTAATGGAGGATTGGCTACTGGAAGTATTATGGAAGTATATGGACCAGAATCTAGTGGTAAGACCACTATGGCTCTATTCATTATGGCTGAAGCTCAGAAGCTAGGACACAATGTAGCCTTTATAGATATGGAACATGCACTTGATAGAGACTTGGCTGAAGCATATGGTATTGACACTAAGAAAGTACTATTCAAACAACCAGACTGTGGTGAAGAAGCATTGGGCATTGTGGAGATGTTAGTAGAGTCAGGTAAGGTCAAGGTTATAGTGGTAGATAGTGTAGATGCTTTGGTTCCTAGATCTGTCTTGGAGGGTGACTTTCAAGATAGTAATATGGGTAAGCAGGCTAAGATGATGAGCCAAGCAATGCGTAAGTTATCTCCTGCTGTAGAGAAGAATAAAGTATTACTTATCTTTATCAACCAAATAAGAATGAAGATTGGTGTAATGTTTGGTAGTCCTGAAACCACTAGTGGAGGCAATGCTTTAAAGTTCTATTCTAAATACAGGTTAGATGTGCGTAGTAGAGATAAGATTAAAGAAGGTGATGTAATAGTAGGCTCGAAGATAAATGTAAAGGTAAAGAAGAATAAAAAAGCTCCTCCGTTTAGAGAAGCCATGTTTAGCCTTATATATGGTAAGGGGTTTGATAAGTATCAAGAATTAGCAGATACAGCAAAAGCATTGGGATTGGTAACTATGAGTGGTGCTTGGGCATATCTAGGAGAAGAGAAGGTAGGGCAGGGTATTAAGTCAGTAGTGGTTAAATGTAAGGAAGATGGGGAGTTTTATAATAGATTGACTGAAATGGTATATAAGAATCTGGAGGACAAGTGATTGGTTATCTAACAGTAATAGCCTTTTTGAAGAGAGCTTGGTTGCCTTTGACATGTATCTTACTTATAGTATCATCTGGGATATATCTGTACAACAAAGGTAAGCAGTCCTGTGAGGCTAAGATGAATAGGGTTATTGTTGAGTATCAGATACAACATGAGGAAGATGTAGAGTTGTTATTCAGGAAAGGTAGTGAGTTAAAGGATAGAGTTAGTAGATCTTTATCAGATAAGGAAGCAAGCTGCATACTTAGCTCTAATCCCTTCGATAAGGAGTGTTTTAAATGACAGATATAAAAACCATATGTATATTCTGGACAGCAATTAAGTTACTCATAGATCTTACAGTGGTGGTAATATGGGGGATAAGTAGATAACATGACATGGACATATATCGTAAAGTATTTTCTAATTATACTGGTACTTCTATTACTATTGGGAGGCTGTGCCAAACAGTACATTCCTCTAAAGCACCACTGCCTACCAGAACCAGCAATGGAATCTGTGGAAGTATCAGGTGGTACAATAGATAAACCCAACACAAAGCGAGTAATTAGCAACCATGTTAGATCTTGGGAATACATTGAGTACTTAAAACTAAAAGGATGCCACCAATGAAGAAGAAACATAAACAGATAAAGCCTGCTGTTAACTTTAAAGACCTAGCTCCAGATGTTAAAGGCAAGGCTTTCTTGGAACTATTGGATGTAACCATTAAAGACATCTATAAACTACTACAAGAGCTGTTGAATAGACCCATCTAAACACCCCATGAGAGGGCCGTCAGGGGGCCAAGGTTCAACGATCTAGTAAGAAAGGATGTGAGGTATGTCTAGAGCCAAATGTTTGAATTGTGGAGATACAGTAGAGACTGGGTGTAAGACCGATTGGGAGTGTTGTACCTGCTACATAAAAAGAGCAATGAATGGTGGACATGGTATCTATATATCAGATGTAGGTAATATGCTACGTATGGGTGGCAATCTAGAGGACTATGCAGGTGTAATATTAGATGTAGATCCTATTGACAAGATGCAGTGTAGAGAGGAGTAGTTCTATGGCTAATGAGTCTGTTAAAGATATATTGTGTAGTATTATAGCTCAAGCTAAGGGATTTAATGCTGATGTGGATGTACATGGGGTATACTTATCGGAGTTAATTGAAATGATTGAATATCTAACCAACCAGACCTCTAAGCTCAAGTTTGTGGTACTGGATATGCCTAAGAAGGGAACTAAGGTAAACTAATGAGTAGACCTAGCTATAAGAAAGACTATAAATTAGAAGAGGGTATGGTGGTATATGAAACCAAACATATTAAGAAGGTAGTCCGTGCTGATGGTACTAGGGCTATTGGGGTTAAGAGTAATGAAGGGTTTAACAAGTTACACAGGATGTATCTGGACCCCTATTATGCTAATTGGGATTGTTATAGATTACCATGTGGTGCTATTTATTTAATGGAAGAGAGGTAGATAATGATAGTAGGAATAGATATTGGATCAAGCACATCTCCAATGGCTGTAGCAGTACTAGATGAGGGTGAGGTGGTGGAAACACTAACACTCAAACAGAAGGCTAAAGTACCCTTCCCAGAGTTCCTGGCACTAGTATATGGGTTCATTGTTGGGGTTGTGTCCAGGATTCAGCCTTCTCTAGTTACTGTTGAAGAAACATACTTTCATGGCATACAATATGTAAAGAATGGTGTTAAAAGGACAATGCCCCTAAAGTCTGCCAATCAGAGACATCAGAGACTAATTGGCACAATAATGGTGGCTTGTCAGATGAGTAGTAGAACAGCGAAAGTACTATATGTAGCTCCCACAAGTATCAAGAAGAGAATTACAGGATCAGGCAAAGCAGATAAGATACAAGTTGCAAAAGCATTGAAAGCAAAGGTCAGTAACCCTGAACTCATTACAGAACTAATTGAGGACAAACGATGGGATGAGACAGATGCAATAGCAATAGCCTTGAGCGGTTTGTTTGATATATGAGTATACTAATGATGTTTTGGTTGTTACTTATTGGATATGCATTCATACAAGGTAACTATGAGTAATTTAAACCTGGGGGTAATATGAAGAGTACTGAACTACCAGTAGGCTACTTGAGATGTATGGACTGTGGAGAACCTGCCCTATGGTTGACTGATAATGTTAGCTATACTCCACGATATGGTAATGATGTATCCATAAAGATTAAATACAAACTAATAAACTTAAAGATAAAAGGATTAGACCCTGATGTATTTGATTATTATATTTGTGATAGTTGTCAACGTAAGATACAAGATGAAAACTATGACCAAGAGTATCTAATATTCTTAGAGGATAGTGATGAGATAGAGACTAGGCAGTAATCAAACCCCCATAGTAAAATACCCCCAAGGAGCAATCCAAGGGGGTATAGTTTTATCTACAGTAGTTGACAAGTGTATATACTTAGTTACCACCAATAGCTACATACTTAAATGTCTTACCACTTTCATTCAATTCAGCACCTGTACCAAGGGCAAACCCTGTAGCACTAAGTGTAATGGCATCTGCGGCATCTTGAGCCACTGCTGTGGTAACAACACATGCTGTATCATCTGTCATCCCATCGATAAAGACACCTAGCGTATCTCCATCTTCTTGGTTAAAAATCATTAGAAGGTTTGGTTTAAATCCCAATGTAACTACTAGGGCTGCCCCTGTACCTTCATAAGATCCAGAACTACATTCAAATGCTTTAGGCATAATTATTCTCCTTTAGTTTCCACTAATTGCAAAGTATTTGAATACTTTGAGGGTTTGGTTTACTGAATTGTCACTACCTAGACTAAAACCAGTGGCATTAAGTGTAACACCATTAGCAGCTATGAGTGAAATTATACTTACCATACTGACAGCCTTACCATCAGCCATACCATCCATATAGAAAGTTAATTGTGTTCCATCTGTTTGATTAAAGAGTACAAGGAACTTTGGCTTAAAGCCTAGTGTAATGGACTGTGAAGTACCATCACCTGTAAAGCTACCTACAGCACTCTCAAAAGGTTTAGACATTATATTTCTCCTTTACTTGATTGCTACCCAGTAAATATCTTCATCACTTACGTTAAGGTCGGCATCAGCACCAATGCTAAAACCGTTAAACAATGGTATAACACCATCACTAGATACTACAGACATTCCACCACCAGTACCACTAAATACTGCTGTACTAGCATGACTATGAGTAGAATCAAGAGCGGCTGTTGAAGCATGGCTATGGGTTGTATTCATAGCTGCTGTAGAAGCGTGACTATGATTTGCAAGAGCATCATATGATCCTGGTGTAACAACTGCAACCTGAGCTTCTGCTTCTCCAAAACCACCTGCTGCACCAACACCAACACCTGACAATGCTTCAACAACATCAGAAGGAGGTACGTTGCTACCCGCTGCGCCCGTGTCAACATAGATAAGCTGTGCATCTGCTGCACCATTATCATCAAAGCTCAAAGCTTTACCAGTTGCAGCATCAACATTATGATGGATTAGTACTTTAACATAAGCACTACCAACACCAGCAGCATTCTCCATTGGCATGAGAACCACTACATCTTCCTCTGATGGAGAAACACACTCTAGTTGATCAGCTGCTGATTCATTGACATAAATCTGAACACCTGTTGGAGCAGCACTATAAGCCACCCAGAACCTAGCTGAACCAGCAGCACCAAATACTGAGCCATCAGCAGTTTCACCAAGGACATCACCAGCAGTATTGTTGATACTCTGCAAGATGCCACAATTCTCTGATGCACCAGCAAGAGCTTCTGTTACAAACAATGGAAGAGCATCCAAGTTGGTTTCTGGATCAGCATTGTGTGTGAGAGCTATTGTTGGTTTTACAATTGGGTTGTAATCAGGGAGAAAAGCTGCACTTATATCACTAACTGCATTTGCTACTGTTGCTGGTGTTGCTTCAGCTGGAGTTCCTGCTGAATCAGCATGGGGTGTTACATCCACTACTCCTGCACTATCTGCATGAGGGGTTACAGAGATAGCACCACCACTATCAGCATGGGGAGTTACGGCAATTGTACCTGCTACAGAAGCATCTACAATCTTAATCATGGAGTCATTATCCATGAGATCATCCCAATGTGCCCTTATTAAACCATCAACATTCATTATGAATACTGATTTAGGCTTAAACCCACAAAAGACATTCATTAGGGAACCTGTACCATCAATAAAGCCAGAGGATACATGATTACTCAGTTTACGTTCTGAATCTGCCATGTTGTACTTCCTTTCATGGAACTAATGAGGAGTAACCTAAGCTACCCATATACTCAGTTCCTTAGTTATTCATTTAGTTTTTCGGATGTTTTTTCCAGTACTCTCTATCTTCATCGGTACCATACATATAATTCTCTGTTTCGGATTTATTGAGGTTTAGTTTAGAGGCTTCCTTACCCCTACCCCCATAAAGTTTATCCCTTTTTCGCATATTTTCGCCCAAACCCTCCCATGTGAGGTCTGCCTTTTTTGAGCCTTTTGAATCTTTTTCCTTACGTGCCATATTATTCCCCCTTCTGTAACTTCTGTATTAATAGATCTTGTTTATGTACCTGTTCCACCAATTCATCTATTTGTCTATCCTTCTCTACTAATTGGACTTCTAATTTATCTATCCTACTAGTCAATTCTACAGCCCAATCCATAATATTTTTAACTATTACACTATCTGTATCAGCACCAGCCTTACGCTTATTGAACCAGTTTGTAATAATGGAACTCAAAGCTCCACTACCCAAGACTGCTCCAATTATGCCTAATATGTTAGATATTGACCACATTTGACCCCCCAGTATAGCTTTAATTACTTGTATAAGAATCAGTTATCTGCTGCATAATCCCATCAGCTATCCTTCTCTGTTCCGGTGTAGCCCCTGCACTAGGATCACCACTTAATATACGAGCAATTATTGTCTGTTTCATAGCGGATAGGTTTGTTTCATAGGGAGTACCTACAAAGGACCTAAGCTGTTCAGTGGTGGGCATAATGTCAGGTGTAATATTCATCTTACGCATAGCAATACGTATACCCTCATTGGCAATAACAGACTTCTCTTCAGTAGGGTTTAACCCTGAAGCGGGGTTTAATATAATCTTATTATCTTCAGTAGCCATTCCAGCGATAGCAGGATTACTACTAAAGAAGTTACTCTCCCCCTGATAAGGCTGTCTAATCATCTTCGTAAACTGGTCTACTATATCACCTTCACCAGAACTGTCTGAACCAGTACCCATATCAGCAACCAATAAAGACGCTAGGCTGGGATCAGCCGCTATAGCATCATTACCTAATTCATTGATACCACCCCCACTAGCTACATATCCCACACTATTGCTCTTATTGTCGTTACTGAATCCAAACATATTACCTAGTGGGCCTGACATATTCTGGCTAAGGGATGGGATATATCCCATACCATAATTAGAGGCATTAGAATTATCTGATAGAGGATTAGAGTTTAAACCTTTTTTATTGTTGTTACCACCACCCACTATAGCTCCTCCACAATGTATTCTTAGTTAAATATTTGTAACAAAATAGCAACCATACCAATTAACATGAAAGTATATGCTACAGCATCTATTAGGGTTGCAAATATATATCTTAAATCAAATCTATTGTACTTCCTTACCCTGTCTCTAATAACCATCGTTTAAATACCCCTGAGAGTCCGTCACAGGCTCACCACTGGACTTTATTCTAATTGGGCCACCTTACCCCTCTAAGTACTTCCTTAATGCTTTCATTCTATTTAACCAACCCTTTAGAAAGGCCCTGTTCTTGCCCTTAGCAATGATTCTAAGGAATACTTCCCTCTTATCTAGGTACTTTTCTAAGTCATTGTTGGCTAGTCTTAGGTACCTTGCAGCCCTTGGTACTCCACTGTGGACACTAAAGTCAAATACTGCTATTGATAGTTTGGGAGCTAATCTCTCACAACCTGCTAAGTCCCAATACTCTTTACGATATATCTCTGCCACCTCTCGATCAGTAATTAATCTAACTAATCTTGGTGCTTGATACTTCTTACGTAGATAAGTATTATATACCCTTTGAGTAATACCTTTATTTGTTGGTCCTCCACCATCCTTGGGATGGTTTACATACCCACCTTCCCAACTTAGTGTAAATAATAATGCTTCTTTAAATGCTTCTGAATACATCATCAGTTTTGCAGTCCTTAATGTATTATTGATTGTAGGTACTTAACTACTTAATGTCTCTATCATCTATCTTACATTTGTCAGAAAAAGAGATCGTTTTTTCTAACACTAAGCCTAGCGATTTGGTGCAAGCACTTTCAAATCAACAGCATTGGTTGCATTACTTCGTACTGCCCTAATTCTAATTGCTTTTACTGGTGCTTTAAGATCACACTTATATACCTTATCTGAAGCTAAAGTACTAACATCTGTACCAGCATAGTCTTCTGTATTATCTACAAATACCGAACCATCTACGCTGTCACTAATTGTAATATCCATTGCAGTTAATGTACCTGTTTGAATGCTGAATCCTTTTTCAAAGTTACATTGACTAGAACTAAGAGTTATGTCATAGTTTCCAGCATCTATGTCTGAACCACTCATTTCGTGGTATTGTGGGGGGTAGGTATGAGTCTGGGTTGGTGCTGCCATATTATTCTCCTTGTAAGAATTGGGGTAGTAATACACTTAGTATGCGCTGTAGTTCAGGGTTTTGAGCTGCTTGTCCTGCTGCGCCTGCTGCTGTGAAGCCTGGTACTGTTTGTCCTGCTAAGGTGGCTGCTGTGGCTAGTCCTCCAGCTACGGGGCCTCCGGCGGCTGATGCTGCACCTCCAGCAGTAATTGCTGGTACTACTTTAGTCATGGTGCTCCATGCGGAAGGTTTCTTTCCGATCTTTTTATTTACGGCATCTCTTAGAGCCATGTGTTGAGCTTCTTCTTGGTTTAAAGCTCTTACTGTATCATCTGTATTGTCTTCTACTGTCTTTTTAAGGTATTTGGCTACCTTGGCTGTGTTCTTACTAAATTCAGTGCTCTTTACTGCTCCTGCTTTGGTCCATGAGTTACCATACTTATATATTGCTCTTTTCATTTGGTTTAGTTCTATACGGGTGAATGGGTCTCCTCTGTTTACTTTGTCTCCTAGATATACTAAGGTATCTGCCACTTCTTGAGAGCCTTCATTTTCTAATACATCCTTGGCAGCTCTGTGTAGTATGTTTTCTTCTACTTTACCCTTACCAACTACCCTAGTGGCTAGTTTAGCTTTGTCTATCTTTAATTGACCTAAACTGTTATCATATTTCTCTAGGGTGGTTTGTAGTCTCTTTTCAACCTGTTGATATACTTTATCATTCTTCTTTGATAGGGAATCTAGTGATTTGGTTTTACCGAAGGTGTTGTTTATCCACTTACCAATACCCTTTTTACCTATTGAGGTATCACCCATTTTATTTGCAAAGCCCTTTACTACGGCACCTAGACTACTCATTACTATTGGTAAACTACCACCTATAATGGCTGCTGTGGCTGCGTCTTCTGGTCTACCTTCTACTGTAGCAATGCCTGCACCACTACCTGCTCCAAAGAGGGAAGTAACTGCCGTCTTAATTGCTGTGGCTGCTTTACCACCTTTTGCTAATACATTTGCTACACCTGGTACTTTACTCGCTAAACCAATACCACCTTTTATGGCTGCTCCCCCTAAACCCATTGAAGCTACTGTGGCTGCACTACCAAAAGTCTTACCTGGAGCAGGTCTTTCTAAGGGCATGCCCATGACACCTTTGGTCATTATTGGGTTGCCTGATTCATCTGTTGGTTTGGTCTTTAAGTAGCTTAATATTTTATCAATGGTTCCAGGGTCACCTTGAGGCTCTACGTTCAGTGGTGAGGCTCCTGTGGCTTCTGGTGGGGTGTTCTGAAGGGGTTGGTCTGGTACTGTAAAGAGATCATCTGGTATGTTGGCTGTTATATCTTCGGTTGTTTTACGTCTATTCTCTTTGGACCTCATTGAATGGCTTAGTACTGAAGGAATCCAGTGTTTTCTATCTTTGGGGGCAGGGTATATCTTTAGGGCTTTGTTTAGATCGTTTGGGTGTTTATCCATTCCTTTTTTTAATAGGGCAATGCCTGCTCTTATGTTCTCATCGGGTATGTCTCTATTATATCCTAAACCCTTGGCTGTGGATCTTGTTACTTGCATTGTGCCTCTAACACCTGTGGAGGATTTGGCTTTGGGATTGAATCTTGATTCTTGGAAGGCTACACCTGCTGCTATGTCTGGGTCCATTCCCATTTGTTGGGCTGCTGATCTTAC
>Ga0222697_1000973_pt1 | contig 11509 bp, 14 predicted proteins | sample AntAcemetage1402_FD_179835 | JGI IMG/M metagenome (GOLD analysis project Ga0222697, IMG submission 179835) | Saline water microbial communities from Ace Lake, Antarctica - #1402 | ecosystem: Environmental > Aquatic > Non-marine Saline and Alkaline > Saline | place: Antarctica: Ace Lake... | reverse complement strand
GGCTCTTTGTGAATATTGTCTTTTCATTATATTTAAACATTTTATTTAATGTGCCAACCTATTGGCTTCGGTATTCTATATATCTGTTATCCAATTACAGTTACGGTAACTGCTCCGATTACTGCTGATGAATTAATTGTAATACTATTGATTGATGTACGTACAATGTCAATATCAACTTCTGAGTCATCTGATTCATCCATAACTGATACTATAATTGCTTTAGTTCCTAAATTATGAGTTACTACATTTGCACCGATTGATATTGCAAATCCTGTTACAGTATACTTATTAACGATATCGCTTAAGTAAGCTATTGTTTCGCCATTATATTCTAAATGACCATCTGTAATTTCAGTAATTCCTAAAGCTGATAAATCTAGCGTAGACCATTCTGCTAAACCATTACCATCTATATCTGTTAATACTTTTCCTATTCCGGTTGTCCTTCCATCGTCGAATTGGCCAATATAACTAGTTCCTGCACCTACGTTTCCAGTTATTACAGTTATACCAATATTGTTAGAACTATTAGATTGTTGTAATCTTGTATAAAAACCATAGTTAGGTGCTGATGTGTTTTCAGACATTGCAACTATACCATAACCTGCTCCACCAGAAACTGAAGGTAAACCATCTATTTGATTATAACTACCTGTTCCAATTATACCGATATTCATATTAGTAGATTGGCCTGCTTGGCCAACTATACCCATATTTCTACCTGAATGTACTCCACTTGAATATGAACGTATACCTGCAGAAACTGTTGTAAGTGTATTAACTGCATCTATAGCATAAGTTAATATATTTGTTGAAACCTTTAAAGTTGCAACTCCTGTTGCAGGTGCAGCTCCGATTCCTACGTTATCACCATCATCACGAATCATACCATATTCTAATGCATCTTCTCCTACATTAACTTTAAGAAGATAATCTGCATATCCAGTATAATCGTTTGGAGTATCTGTAAGTTCAGTAAATTCGTTTGCAGTTAAAACTGCGTTATCAACATATTCTTTATCAACTAAAGTCCTAGCTGTAAAGTTAGCAGAATAGTCATCTGCGTAATCTAGGCCTTTACTGTAAATATCATCTTTAAACACTTGACTTAAAGCAGTCTGTGAAAGATAAAGGCCTGCTTCTACTCCTGAACTTACTTTAGTATAGATTTGGCCACCAGTATTGGCAATTAAAATACCAGTATTAGGGTACCCAGTTGAATTGTCTCTTTGTGCTATTGATATTTGACCGCCGTTTAACCAAAACTCACTACGATCAGTACCGCTTATAGTTCTAAGTCTAACTAAGCCTGCCATATTATCTGCAGTAGCATCTACATTTAAAACATCTTCCCATGAAGGTGTTGCAGGAACTACTGGTATATCTGTTAAATAAGCTATCGTATTACTATTGTATTCTAAATGACCATCTGTAATTTCAGTAAATGTAGTTACGTCATCCAATAGAGCAAGTGTACCTGTTGCTGCTTGCATTGTTTGGAACCAAGGTCCTCCTGATGTAGGGAATAATATTGAAGCTGTATTAGAACTATCAGCTCTACGTATACTTCCTGTACCAAAATGCCATTGTACAGGTGCTGTTGTGATACTGTTAATAAGAACTATCTCAGAACCTGCTGTATTAAGTACTAAATTAGAACTTGATTGTGCAATGAAGCTTTGATTAGTAGCACCAAAGTATAATTGGTCAGTACCCATTTCAATATCTGTACCACCTGATGTGTTACCATTTGAAAGAACAGTAGCTAAAGTTGATATGCCACTATTTATAGATGGTTCCCATTTACCTGAAATACTATTATACTTAAGTACTTGGTCATTCTGTGGGTCACCTGTAGCAAACTGAACATCACTTAAGTCTTCTATAGATGCAGCTACATCTGAAAATTCAAGGGCAGTTTCACCTGCATTAACTCTTACGAATTTAAGAGATTCTCCTGCATATGATGAAGGTGAATCAGTTAATGTTAAGAATGAAGTTACTGCAGAGTTAGTTGCAGGGGCCCAAAAACCACCTGATTGCCATACAAGTACTTGACCTGTTGTAGGCGCAACTCCTGCGTTATAATCGTATACGTCTAATAGTTCGTATGCATAATCTTTAATCTGTGAAGCTAATGCAAATGCAGGATAATCAAAAACTTTATCCCAATTTACATAACTTGCTACACCTGTTGAACCAAGTGCAGTCTGTGTATAATATAATGAATCTAAAGCACCACCATCTAAATCAGCTTGTGAATATAAGCCAACATCAGATGCTATGCCATTAATCCAAAGTTGTGTTGCAAAATCAAAATATAATAAACTTTTATCTACTGGTGGTGAACCTGTTGTACTAACTTCAACATCAATAAGACTATTTAAACTTAAGTTGTTAGCAATTGCAAACAATTCATCAGCTGGTCTATTTCTCCAAGCTAAGTTAATACCATCCCATATAAGAACGTTAGGCATTATACCGTTTGTTCCAGGTGCTAATACACCGCCATTATTAAAATCTAATGGATTGACAAGTACATCTAACATATCTGAATTGACACGAAGTGTAACGTCTCCTGTTTTACCAGCTACTGTATTTACAGGTGCTGTAACATCTAATACGATATTGAATTTAGTACCTGAATCTACAATTGTGTAATCAACTACTGAATTTCCAGTTGCACCTTCTATGAAGTTTATAATATCTCTTTTGAATGCACTTACTGCTACACCACCTGCTTCCATGTTGATACCAGATTCTGCTAGAGAATTAAAAGTAACATCGTATCTATTATTCCCAATGTCTTCAGTAACAGTTATATCAATCTCAGTACCTTCAATGAAGTTTATAATTGGTTGGCTTGTTCCAATCTCAGTATTATTAAGACCTGCAGTTATCATCTGTCTAATAGAATCAGCAGTTTGAGCTATAGTAAATGTACTACCTGCTCCTGCATCTGTAAAATTAATACCTAGTCCTGCTGTTATAGCACGTTCTGAACCTAGATAAGTATCGTTAGTTAATGTTAAGAATGTAGAATTAGCGATTGCCATTAAAGCATCACTTAAACCAACTACATCGGCAGATATTGAAATATAATCACTACCTGTTGTTTGGGCTATATCAAATACAAGAGTAGATGTATCTACAAAATCAATATTTGAATAAGAACCTTGTAATAATGAATTGTCCCAAATAGTAACTTGTTGAATATTACTTCTATCGACAACTGATAGTGTCATATTAGCTGTTGCGCCACCATCTGCTACATTAATTGTAGTATCACTTGAAAGAACTCTATAATTACTAAGAGGTGTTCCTACTGGTGTAACTGCTAATAAAAAAGGTTCATCATCAGGTACACCAGTTGGAGCTCCTGTAATGTTATTCCAATTTACTGATGCACCACCTGAGGTTTGTAAATTCGTTTGTGTATAATATAATGAGTCATGGTTATGTTGTAATGGTGAACTAAGTCCTGTAGTAGAATTAGCTACTACACTTATATTAATCCAATTACTTCCATCAAATGTTAAGAATTGTCTAAGACTCGGTGCAGATATAGTAACATCAGTATGGTCGCCTAAAGCATGTGCACCAACAGAAGCTGATGAATTTTCCCATCTTTGAGTTCCTGAGTTATATTGTAAAATGTCTTCATCTGCTAAAGATGAAATTAAAACATCTGAAATTTGAGTAATATTACTTAAAGAAGATGCTACATTAGAAATATAGTGTTGATGTACGTCATAGTTACTTTTAAATGCAGCTAAATCGACACCATCAACTAAACCACCTACAGTAATAGAACCACTTATCCATGCTCCACCTTGTACCTGAAGCTTATCAGAACTCCAAGGTGTAGATGTACCAATTAAAACAGTGTCATTGTAATAAATTTCACTACCACCTGAAATTAATTGCCAAGGAGTTGCTACTCCAGAAATTACATCAATACGTGCAGTACTGCCTACCATCGTTACCTCAAGATTATTACCAAAGTCTAAAAGTATCGCAGCTGTTGGTAGTAAACCTGTATCATCATCCTTGACAGCTACTTCACCTGTAAGTGATTGAGCACCAATTGGGTCCCATTTTGAAATATCAAATATGACACTTGGGTCATGGTTTACTGAAGCTCTCCACCATGATAATGCATATGCTGATGAGCCAGTTGCTACGCCAGTTACAGAAATATCTTCTTCTGCAATATAGACAATCATTCCTTCTTTGTACTTACGTAACGGCGACCACGAATTTGCAACGTATTGCTGGTTCTGGTCTAATTCTAAATGAGTTAATTCACTTAGTAATTCTGTACGCAATTTAAGTTTTTCTGGTAATATTATTGACATCTTGTTTATATTATGTTTTTTTATTTATCGCTACAAATCGATTCGCTTTAAATATCTAGGATTTAAAACACTCAAACGTAAGCCACTGTTAATTCTTTCTTTTACAAGAGGAAAGTACAGTTTATATAATTTGATTGATTCCGCGACATACCCAACCTTAACATAGCATAAGTCTACATAAAGGCTTGCATTCCATGATTTATATAATTGAGTTTGAATTTTCTGATAATCTGTTATGAATTTACTGATACGTTTTTTGTATCTCTCCATGTCAAGAGTTCTTGTATTATCTCTTCTTAAATCAAAGCTTCTACCAGGAATTATTGAGAAAACATCACTGATGTCTCTACAGTTATAGATTAATTCAAATCCTAATACTGAATTTGTTAATCGGAAACTTTCAATCCCTACAAATGGACCTACTGAACATAGGCCTTCAACTGCACTTGTTTTCACAGGAGCTAATTCTTGACTAAGGATTTCACCATTTACGGCGATTTTTCCGTATGAGGCTTTTGATTTATCTGTTGTGAAAGGATTTTTCCTTGCAGCAATGATATATTTGTACTTATTATTATAGAACAATTCAAGCTGCTCTAAGCTGTCAAACGTTCTAAACGTAATAATACCATTATCATAGATAAAGGACAGTCTAATCTGACTAGGAGTATATCCATTTTTCTTTAAGCTGTAAAGTAAATCAATATTAAGTCGAGTACTTGCGCATTCAATAAGCATTTCTTTCGCGTCATTATTTTATGTATATATTCAACGAAATGGGGCGTACTCAAGAAGATGGGAATTTATTCGGAAAGCTTCTTTAGAATAAAGTTAATAGATTCTTCTGGACCAATAAAAGCATCACGCTTTTTATACAGATTTTTAAACTGCTCGAGGCCTAATGATTCATACTGCTCTTTAACTTTCTCTAATTCGCTTACATAGCATTTATTAAAACTCATATCTAAAAACTTGTTAATTCTGAAACTTTGCCAAACTTAATACCACATGTGCCGAATATTTCGTGTAAGTGGTCAGTCTTTCTATACTCATTAATATAGTAGACATGTTTAAAGCCAGCATTAACTAATCTCATCGCACACATTCTACATGGAGAATATGTTACAATCACAATATAATTTTCTGCATCTTTTTCATGGAATTTAGCTATCATATTCTCTTCAGCGTGAAGAAAACCAGATTTACCAGGGTCAAGAGATATTTCTTCCCCACCTGTTTCAGGATTAATAGGAGCATTTGGGTATGTTCCGTTATATCCAAAGCTTTCAACTTTAGAGAAGTCCTTTCTAAATGCTGTACAACCAACTCTCAACGTTTGCGAAACGGACAAATCAGCTATATTATTTGTAAAATCTACAAAAACTTGAAGCTTCTGTTTAAATCTTTTTTGCTTTCTTTCCATGTGTATTATATTACAATGAACTATTTTGTTTCTTTCAATTTCAAGTATTCATCTCTTAAAAGAACTTGAAAATCATATGTAGCTTGCTCATATACAAATGAACCTGCAGTCTTTCCGATTAATTCTTGTCTCTTAAATGCTGAGAAATATTTCCATGCATCTAAATACTTTTTGTTTTTCTTTTGGAATACGCCATACATCGTTTGGAATATAGCATCTACACCTTCTTCATCAGTTGCAGCATTTAATTCGTCATACATAAATGCAAATAAAGCCCAGTAACGAGAATAATCTTGTAATGACAGATTAGTATATTGCTTAAAAAAATCTTTAGTTTTAGGTAAACGTTTTTCTAAAAGTTGAGGGTCTTCTAATAATTGTGTGAATGTAGGTCTCATTATGTTTGATTATTTTTATTATATATCCCAAAAAAAGCGGCTGATAAGCCGCTGTTCTTTTAAGGTAGCCGTGGATTCTTCCACTTGATATCAGGTATGAATGATACTGTACTTTTTAATAATACGTAAATAAGTTCCCATTCTGTATTAGGATTGAAACCAGCTTTGTCTTCGAACATTACATCGAAATACGGTTTAAGTTTATAATAACCGAACATTCCATTCTCTTCGCAGATTTCTGGATTTTCGTTAAGATATTTAAAATTGATACCGTCTTTCTTAAATAGTTCATCGTATCCTTTTAATTCTTCAGGATAAGAACTTGTAAATATTATCGTTCTAATATCTTGCCTATTAGTTAATATTTGTAGGACTTCTTTTGCATATGGGTAATATACAACTTCGCAGTTACCTCTTCTATGATTAGGTTCTATTATTGTTCCGTGCAAGTCGAAGAGCCAAAATGATTCATACCATTTATTCCGATGTTGCCTAGCCCATTGCTTTTGTATTACGTCTACTAACATATTATAACATATTTTCAAATTCGTCTTTATCTAGAATAGTAATTCCTAAAGCAAGTGCATCATTTTCCTTTGATGTTCCGCTTCCTTTAGCTTTCATTACTAACATTGTAGCTTTCTTATTTACTTTCTTACCAATTGTTCCACCTTCAGCTACTATTCTTACTTCAGCATCTTTGTTTCTGTAACCAGTAAATACTATAACTTGGTCTTTAAACTGGCTGCCAGTAACTACTGGAGCGGCTTCAGGTTCAGAAATTGTACATGGTAAATCTTCAACCCATTCGTTAAATAAGTGAATACCTTTCATGAACATATTTGCTGACTTAGTTGAGAAGCCATCAATTTTGCAAATCTCAATATTTGGAGTTTTTGAATGATGAACAAAATCAAATTCAATTAAAGCTTTTTCAATTAAAGCTAATTTTTTACTTCCAAGACCTTGAAAAAATCCTGATGCATGTTGTAAAATAGGTAGTGATATGTTTTGTAATTTACTATGAATACCTTCGTAAATCTTTTCTGCTCTTCTTTGTCCAATTCTTTCAAGACCGATTAAATCTTCAAGTGACATTGCTAAAATCTTTTTGATTGAATCAAAACCAGCTTCAACTACTGTATCAATTGTACCTTCTGAAAAGCTATCTGAATCAATAGTTTTAAAGAATGAGTATAATTTTGTTATTGCGATTGCAGGACATTCAGGATTGATACACATTAAATCAATGTCTGATTCATTCCAACTTAATTCTTTACCACATTCTGGGCAATGTGTAGGTACGATTGCATCCATTGGTGTAATTACTTCAACAACTTTAGGAATAACCATTCCACTTCGTTTGATTGTAATTTCAGCACCAGGTGCAAGTTCCATATTGATTACCGTTCTCCAGTTATATAGAGTTACGTTCGATACAGTAGCACCATCACATTTAACTGGATTAACTTGACCAACTGGTGCAAGTTTACCTGTTTTAGATACTTGAGAAATGATTGCGTTTAATTTTGTAGGTTTAACTTCTTCGAAGTTTCCTTTGAATGCTCTTGCGTAAGCTGGATTTGGTTTTGAAGTTTCTCTTCCAAGTTCTTTTCTTATCTCTGCATTGTTTACATCGATTATAATACCATCAATCTCGTAGTCTTTAGACCACTTTTCAAATAATTCAGTAATAATTTCTACTGTGATTTCAGATGCATTACAAACTGTATACATTACTGGAACTTCGTTTAATTGATTACAAAATTCAATTTGTTCTAATTTAGATACTTCTAAACCTGAATGGTATGCTACACCGTAACGAATATAATCACAATCAGCAAGCATTGCATTTGGTGTTTTATGATTTAACTGACCTGCTACCATGTTACGAGGATTTGCAAATTCATCTGCGTATTTATCAGCGAATGTATCACGTCTCATAATAACTTCACCGAAACAATATGCATCGTAGTCATTTTTACATGAACCAATGATTTCATAATGTTCAGTTGAGCGTTGTCCTTTAATACCGTTTCCTCTTGTCCAAGCTTTATTAGAAGAATTTTCTTCAGTAGCTAGTGAAAGGCCGTCGTATTTTGCAGAAAGAACTAATAATTCGTCATCTTTAATTCCTTTTGATTTTAGCCACTTTTTATATTCTTCAATTGTTTTGATTTTATTCATTGAACCCATAATAATCGGAAGGTCTTCCATTCTATCATCAGATGCATCTGCAAATCCAATTTCAGAGATAAAAGTATCTTCACCATAAAGTGAAACATATTCGTCGACAAGTGTGTCATATAGACTGTCTTCGATTATTGCTTCACCTTTACGATAAGCTTCGTTAGCTGCGATTAGCTCCTTTTGCTTGTTTATTTGTGGTATTGTAAGTTTCGACATTTTTTATATTGTTTAAATGATTATAGAGTAAATATAACAAATGTTTCTGACATACCAAAGAAAAACTCAGATTAGTTTGACATTTTATCCTTATATTTCCATTTATTATATCTCTTAACAACTTCAATCAGGATTTTATTTCTAACAATGTCACTTTCATGAAATTCATGATTTGCAATACCTTTAACTCCTTCAAGCATAGTTATAAAATCAGGTAAACCAATTTCTTTAAATTTGATATCATATTGGCTCACATCACCAGATACAATAACTTTAGTATCTTTACCCATTCTTGTTATAAAAAGCATTAATTGTTTAAATGTGCAATTTTGTGCTTCGTCTAATATCATTACGGCATTATCAAATGTAGCTCCACGCATGTGAGCTAGTGGGCGATAATCTATCTGACTTACACTTTCTAAGAATCCTCTTGATTGCGTTCCACAAATTTTATCAAAATTAGTTCTGAATGTGTCAATGAATGGTGCAATCTTCTCGGCTACTTCTCCAGGTAACGCACCAAGCTTCTCTCCAGATTCTTGGATAGGCTTTGTACAGATAATCTTATTAATATTATTGTTCTTATCTGATAATAACTTTAAAGCTGTGTAAGCTGCTGTGAACGTTTTAGATGTTCCAGCTGGGCCAAAACAAAACGTAATATCGTTTTCCCATATTTTTTGTGAATAAGTTTTTTGTGTCTGTCTAAGCTGAACGTGTTTTATTTCGTCATACTTAATTTGAGGGCTTTCTTTCTTGCTCATTAGTCTCCGAATTCGATTATTTTTGTTTTAAGGTCTCTTAATACGGCACACTTCTCATAATCTTCTACTTCAATAAAATAGTTCATTATTCTGTCTATCGCCATACTGCGATGTCCTTTTCCTTTAGGTACTTCTATGACAGTATCACCATCTTCAAATATAATAAAGATATCTACTGTACGTTCTTCATTTCGAGTTAATGAATCATAAGAAGCATTCATCAAGTAATTCATGTCATGCTTAGGTAATTCTTCCTCGTCCATAAAATCATCTTTTTTTAACTCTCCATCCAGTTGTTTAGCATAAACGTCTCTTAGAATTTCATTTATTCTTCTGGGTCTTCTTTTATTTTCCATTTTATAAAATTTAAGATGCTGAATCTCCGAACATCTTTTGTTTATATACTGCTTTAATTTTTTGCTTTCTTTTTTTAGCTGATGGCTTTGTGAACTTTTCACGTTCTCTAAGTTCCTTTACTTGCTTAGTCTTAATAACCTTACGTTTAAATTGCTTTAGAGCTCTTTCGAGACCACCTTTGCCAGGTTCTACTATAATTTTTAACATTTAATCTACTTTAATTTTTTTATTTACGTATACCCTTAGTCTATCTAAAGCTTTACGTTCCTTATCATCGAACTTATGCATAATTACATTTATCACGATATAAAAATCACCAAATCTTTTGGTACCGAATATTGGCATGCCTTTGTTTGGTACTCTAAGTTTCTGTCCTTGTTTTGTTCCCTCTGGGATTTTAACCTTTAACTTACCTGCAAGTGTTTCTACTTCAACTTCTATTCCTAATAGACTATCATACAATGATATTTCTACATTATAGAGTAAATCATGATTAATATTTTTGTAAAGGGGATTGTTTAAAACAACGATATGTATAAATGCATCACCAGGTGCAGCCATTTCATTAATAGTACTCTTAAATCCTTTTCCGCGAGCTCTGAAATTATGACCACTGTGTGTACCAGGTTTAATATCCAATGAAAGAGTTTCACCTGTCGGTAACATAAATTCCTTTCTACACCCAGAATAAGCTTCTTTTAATGTAATTGCAAGATTGACACGAATACTTTCACCTTGAACTGGAATTTCATATTCACCATAGAACTGATTCCAAACGTCATGCATATTAGTACCTGTATGCCTGAATGGGTTCGGGTTGTCGTATGCTGTTCGTTTTTCTTTATTACTTAATACATTATAAGCTTCAGATACTTCCTTAAATTTCTCCTCAGACTGTTTATTATCTGGATTTTTATCAGGGTGTAATTTCTTAGCTAGCTTACGATAAGACTTTTTAATCTCGTCATCAGTTGCTGTACGTTCAACTTCTAATATCTTATAATAATCTTTATTCATCTACTGCACTTAAATCGGCGTCCTTCTTTGTAGGATGGCCACCTTCGTTTGTTTTAATTTCTTTCTTTTCTTTTTCTTCTAACTTATCAAGTTCTTTAATGTCTTTGATTTTATCCTCATCGACCTTACCTGCTTTCTTAGTAAGCTTAGCTTCTTTCATCATCATCTTATTGCCTTTTTCAAGGCTATCTGCGATACGTCTTAATTCTTTAATCATTTCTGGGACATGTTTACCGTAGTACATTTGCCCTATGCCTGTTTTATGAAAATCTGTCATAGTAATATTCGTTTAGTATATTTATGGTAAAAGGAGTTAATGTTTCACAAGTCATTTATAATTCTTTAGCTATAACGACTGGTAATAAAGCATTTGAACCTGTGATTACGTAGTAATAACTGAACCCACTTGGATTCCCACAACATGCTTTAACTTTCTTCTTATGAATTTTATAGAAGTCTACAATATCACCCTCATCAAAAAATAGACGTTCTTTAGAACCTTCTTTGACATGTATTGCACAATCCATTAAGATTAATAGTTTACCCTTCTGTTTGTTTGGTGTTTTTGGTTGAGCTGAATTGATTGGCGGAACTTTAATCGCCATCTTTCTTAGGAATTTGCTTGCCTCGTTTGATATAATACGAATCTTTCAATTGTAATTTACCATTAATAAAAATATAATCATCTCTATCTAAAATTGGGTTAGCATTCGGTTTTCTAAACTTTGTCTTTGGTTTTCTTTTATCCATTAAAATTTGTTTTAAAATTCATTAATAGCGATG
>Ga0222697_1000971_pt1 | contig 11516 bp, 10 predicted proteins | sample AntAcemetage1402_FD_179835 | JGI IMG/M metagenome (GOLD analysis project Ga0222697, IMG submission 179835) | Saline water microbial communities from Ace Lake, Antarctica - #1402 | ecosystem: Environmental > Aquatic > Non-marine Saline and Alkaline > Saline | place: Antarctica: Ace Lake... | reverse complement strand
TATGCTAACACTGCGACTATTTCTTTCAGGCATTAATGTATCATTGTGAATTATATGGTGGTATAAATCATCACCAACCATATAATATTGTTGATAATCTCCACTTGTTACTAATTGATCCCCATCTTCTAAATAAACAGTAGCGTAATATGGAAGGTTAAATGTTGGATCTGTAATTGCTAATATGAACTTCCCGCCTTCTCTTGTTGGGTGCGTTCCTCCAATTGATATATTTGATTCTCCATTGTTTAATAGATAGCCACTTAAATTTATTGAATCTAAATACTCGATTATTTTCCCGGAAATAAATCCTTTTGATACTCCTCCAAGATCAATGCTCATACCCTCACCCATTGTGATACTGTAATTCTCACTGTTCATAATGATATCATCAGGATTGGTGAAAAGTGAAGCATCAACTAAATCATTCATCTCAGGCACAGCACAAACACTGTTTAATAAACAATCTTCACGGTAATCATGCCAAATTTGCAATACTGGACCAAGAGCTAAATTAAATAAATTATCTACATCATCTTGTTTTTCGATAGTAAATGATATTAACTCAAACAACTCAGGTAATATTACGTGGGTATCAGTTGGATTATCGTTAATAGTTTTAACGTTTACATACCCCTCGTAAGTATCATATTTATCACTAATTTGATGATATAAAGCAAGGATATTTTCAACTTCATCAAATACATCGGATGCATTTATGAACTCGTTGTTATTAAAATATATTTTTAATGTTACTGCAGTATGTAAATAACTAGACCAATTTTGATAACACTCGATTAATTCGGTATCATCAACAACAGAACAGCCAGCATTCCTGTATAGTACAATAACTGTTCTTGTAAGTACAGTGATCTTATCATGGTAATCAAGTGTAAAAGTAATATCATAACTTCCTGGAACAGAAGTGTCTACTGGGTTATCTACAGTTACAAACTCTTGAATATCTACTCCACTATCCTTAGCTATGAAACCTATATCAAAATATTTAATTCCTTCAGTTATAGTAATCTCATCTTCTCCAAAAGTATCGAAGATTACATTATCATATATTGGATCTATATCATCTTCACTATCTTTGCAACCAGCTAGTAATAAGCTTAGTAGAAGTAGTAAACTTATGCTTAAAATTCTTTTCATTGTGTTCATCCTTTCACTATAAAATAACATTCAATTATCATTATAGAATAAAAAAACTGGCTAAGCCAGTTTTTTAATTATTTTTTGCTTCGTGATACTCTAACAATTCTTTCATAACTCTTATCATATTGTTAGTTGAAACACTACTTCCTGCATAACCATCTATTAAGTCTTGCTCTGAAATAGTAGTAGTATTCTGAACTCCATAATATGCATCATTTGTAAATACTGATATTCCATCAAAATCTTCTAATGTTTTTCCAATTAACCAAGGAATAAACTCATCTTGGAAATTCTCAAGAGTTTTTCCAGCAGGCGTAGGACTACTATCTCCCCACATACCAGCGATGTAATGACCAGTACTATCTTCTTCAAATGATATTGTTCTTATATCATTTGTATATAAGTTTATTTCTACAAAGGCTAAATTCCAATAGTTAACGTCAGGATTACGACATGTACATGATAAGTAAGTAATTTGGTATCTTATATAATCTCTAAGAGGCCATTCTAATAAGATAAAAGCATTTTTATCAGTAACATCACCATGTCCGTTAATATGTTCATATGGAACTGCATTTTGAACTACTGTTCCATCTATTTCTACAGGGTCAGGACAATCTTCACAAACCGTGTCTTCACACTCTTCAGGATCAGGGACAATTACTTCACATTCATCTCCGACACAATCGGGTTCTTCATTAACTTCTTCTGCAGTTAAAATACACTCAGCTCCGACGCAAACGTCTTGACAAGCTGTTAAAGTAAATACAAACAAAAATAGTGCGGATATAAGTAATAATTTTTTCATAAAAATCTCCTCCAGTTTTCGTATAAATCATCATCTATAATTATAAAATATAAAGTATGAAAATGCAACTATATTCTAATAGATATTTAAGAGGGGATTAGGGTGTTTATAAGATTGATTATATTGACATCTATCTCCCATGTTAAACCGATAATATTATTGTAACCTAAGTCACCTTTATTACTTAAAGAACCATAAAGTTCATTCATAGTTACCATATCAAATACAATATAATCTTCCAACATGGTCAATTGTGTATTGAAATCTGTATCTAAATTGTAAGAAGGTGATCTAAAAGAGATATTATCAGAATCAATTATATCAAATCTAATATCAACAATTTTTCTACCTAGATCAAATTCTCCATACACAATATATGTTACATCGTTATCTTCATCAGTATATTTGCCATAAAAAGTGTCACCTAAAGTATATTCACCATCACCAGAAATCATATGTTCACCAGCATATTCATACAATCCACCAAGGATAAAGACTCTTTCATATCCCATATAATCAAGCACATCTTTCAAATACCCGCTTCTAATACAACCATCATCATATAGAAATATTGCTTTATCTCGATCAAAAAGTCTTTCTAATTCTTGTTCTCTTAATATTTGGTCAGGATTAAATTCATAAGTGTCATTACGATTAAATGCTCGGTAATCCAAATAGTCAAAGAAAGGAATTATTTCAAAAGAATAAATGAAGCCTGCTCTGAATCTTGCCTCATAATTTCTTAAGTCTACATATTGAACATCATCTCTAAACATATAATCATCTAGATTTTCCATTGTGATTAAATCATCTGCTAAAATTATATCAACTTCAACAGTTTTATCTTCACAACCAGACACAAAAAACAAAACGACAAATAATGGTACAATAAGCCATCCTTTAATCATATTTACCGTCCTCCTTTTCAATGTAAATCGTATTATCTTTACATTTTATCATATATATATATTTTATTAAATATAATAATATATAATTAAGAAAAATATTGTTTATTTTTCAAAGCGTTTTTGTTATAATAATATACGTGATATTTTTATTAATACGAAAAGAGGTGAGCACAGTGACAACAGAGTCTTCAAGTATGAATAAGTTATTTGAAAAATGGATTTTAGACGCTGATGCCAAGCTAGATGAAAAAGATCTAGTAGGGAAAGTGAAAGCATATTTAGAATCTCAACACCCTGAGATTTGTGGTAAGTGTACACCATGCAGAGATGGTGTAGCTAAAATGGAAAAATTACTAGATAAATATTTAAATAATACCGCTACGATTAAAACCTTAAAAGAGTTAGAAGAATTAACTCATAACTTAAGAGCAAGTCGTTGTAGTGTAGGATTAGACATCGGAAAGAATATGGAAGTTGTTTTAGAAAAACATTATCATGTTCTTTATCAACCAGTGAAAAAGTACTAAGGAGGAAATTATGGCATCTATTACAATTAATGGAAATACTGTTAAAGTCAAAAATGGCACAACAATCCTTAATGCTGCAAAAGATATTGGAATCGAAATCCCAACATTATGTTTCATCAAAGAAATTAATGAAATTGGGTTTTGTAGAATATGCGTTGTAGAGGTTGAGGGTGAACAAGATTTAATATCAGCATGTAATACTGAAATTAAAAACGGAATGGTTATTGAAACCGATTCTGATAAAGTAATTGAATCAAGAGAAAATACATTACAACTTTTAGCAGCAAATCACCGATTTGACTGCTGGAGATGTCCAAAAGATGGAATTTGTGAGTTTTACGATCTTCTTAAGAAAAATGATATTCTCTTTGAAGAATTTGGACCAGGAATTGCCCGTAAGGATGATTTAATACTTGGTACAGGTATTTCAATGGATCAATCAAAATGTGTCTTATGCAAGAGATGTGTTGCTGTCTGCAATGATGTAGTAACCGCAAAAGTCTTGAAGTTTAGAGATGATGATGGAATGAATCCATTTGTTTCTCCAACTGTTGGACTCGCTTTTGATGAAACAGGATGTACATTCTGTGGGCAATGTGTCAAGGTGTGTCCTACAGGAACTCTATTTGAAACAGAGCATATAGCTTTGGTAGAAGAAATGATTAAGAACCCAAGCAAAACTGTAGTTGTACAGGTTTCTGATTCTGCAAAAGCAGGAATCGGTGAAGAATTTGGATTTGACATAGGTAAAACATTTGATGAAGTAGAAGGTAAAATGTTTAATGCATTTAGACTTCTTGGATTTGATGAAATTACCGATACAACTATTGGTGAAGACCTAATGATTTTAGAAGAAAGCCAAGAATTACTAGACAGATTAACTGAAGGAAAAACATTACCTCTCTTTAATTCAAGCTGCCCAGCAGCTGTTAGATATAGTGAATTATTTCATAGTGAGCATTTAGAAAAGTTATCAACTTCTAAATCTCCCCATGTAACGCAAGGAGTGTTAATTAAAAATCATTTTGCTAAAGAATATCTGAATAAAAAACCAAAAGATGTTTTTGTAGTTTCAATTATGCCTTGTATCGCTAAAAAATATGAGATTTCAAGACCTGAACTAGAAGTTGATTCAGTAAGAGATGTTGATGCTGTTTTAACGATTAGAGAAATTGCTAAAATGATAAAAAGAAAAGGATTTAACTTACCTGAGTTAAAACCATTTACTCCAGAAAGTAATTTCGCAAAAGAGACTTTATCTAAGGGAGTTAAATCTTCGAACACTTCAGAAACTGAAAAAGTTTTAAACGCTTTAAGCGATAAAGTTGATCATAAACCAGTAGCTGAAATTAAATTTAAAATAACTTATGGAAATGAAACAGAGATTTCTAAAGGAATTATTAAAGAAGCTACTGTTGTGATTGGAACACATAAACTAAATGTAGCGATTGCATCTGGTGGTAATGCCATGAAAGAAATGTACAATCGTTTAGATACAGGTAAAAAGAAGTATCATTATGTTGAATTTTTAAGTTGTGGTGGAGGTTGTTTAAACGGTGGCGGAATGCCAATCGAAATAGATCTTCCAATGCATGATATAATTAAAAAAAGAGAATCTTTACAGTTTCTTAAAGACAGTGAATTACCACTAAGAATACCTGGGGAAAACAAAGCAGTATTAAAAGTATACGAGAAATTCCTAACAAGTGAAAACAGCGAGGCCTCTCATAAATACTGCCATACACACTTTTCTAAAAAAGAGTATCGAAATGAATAAGAAGGTGAAATTATGATTACCGAATATAGAACTTTTCTTAGCCCTAAAAAAATATATCTTCCTTTAACTGATAGCGATTCAAAAATCGCAAACTTAGCAGTTGAAGAAGGAGATAAAGTACTAGTTGGGCAAGTAGTCGCTCATAAATTTAATGGGAAGGCTAAAACACCTATCTTATCTACAGTTAGTGGTACTGTAGTAGGATTTGAAGAAAAAACTGATCGTTACTCGAAAACAGTGGATCACATCGTTATTGAAAATGATCTATTAAATGAAAGCATCGATTTAGTAAATTTTAAAGACAAAGCAGCAAAACTTCAACCAAGACATTTTCCTAAAAATGTTACAACATACAAAGATAATATTTCAACAGCTCAAGTTAGAAATCAACTTGCTGGTTTAGGAATTGATAAGATATCAATAGATGGACTATATACTGATATCTCATTTAGTGGAGCATCAAAACATGTTGTATTAAACGCAGTATTCACTAATGAACCATTTATATCTACAGATTATGATTTAGTTACTCAAAATGCTGAAGATATAGCTGATGGTATTTGTTTGCTAGGTATAGCTGCAGATACAAAATCATTAACTGTAATAGTTGATCGTTTTATGCCAGCTGAAGCATTAGAAGAACTTGGAAAAGCAATCGTAGATAAAGACATCGAATTAATTACAATCGATGCCAAAAAAGTAAATGCTTGGGATTACAAAATTATTAAGAAACTTGTTAAAAAGGATTTAAATATTAACTTATTAGAAGATGGAGTTTTTTATTCAAGTATCCAAACAGCATTGATGGTTCATAACGCAGTTAGAACAGGAATACCTATTGTGAATAGACAAGTGACAATCACAGGCGATGGACTAAAGGTTAACGCTGTATACGATGTTAGAATAGGGACACTATTTTCAGATTTAGTTAATGATTTAGAAGGGTACCATGACATTGAAAACATGAACCTTCATATTGGGTCTTTCTTAACAGGTATTCAACTTGAAAGTGATGACTTTGCTATTACACAAACAGTTGATTCAATCAATGTTTCAGAATACCGCGAAGTGGAAGAAGATGTATGTATTAAATGTGGAGACTGTAATGACATTTGTCCTGCAGGAATATTACCGCAAAATATAATGGACGCAGAACTTAGAAATGTGAATTCAAGAATTGTTGATTTAAATACTCATTTATGTGTTGAATGTGGGCTTTGTACTTATGCCTGTCCTTCAAAAATAAATGTAATGGAATGGGTACGACGTGCTAAACGTCGTGTCGGATAGGGGTGAGATGATGAACTTTACTACAAAGAAACCACCTATCGTGATGAATTCACAAAGAACATATAAAAGATCATTTACGCTTCACTTTGTATTAATTGTTGTAGCAGTAGCTGCAATAATCTTAAAAGCATTTACAGTAGTGCCAGATGATGCAACATATACAGCCCTAGACCAAGCATTCAAAGTATTTTTAATGCTTGTGACTGGTGCTTTTGTATCATTGATAATTGAATTGTTTTACTCATTATCTGAAGGTACTACAAACAAATTTAATAACTATAAAGGTTTTGTAGATCCAATAAATACTGGATTACTTATTGCCTTATTATTACCAACAGTTACACCTATTTATGTACTTGTACTTGCAGTAGCAGTTGGTGTTTATGCTGGTAAAATTGTATTTGGTGGATATGGATATTACATCTTTAATCCAGCACTTGTTGGAGTATTATTTGCTAATTTATCATTTTCATCTCAGTTAGCAGTTACAGATACTCCATTAAGGTTATTAAAAAGAGCATTAAATGGAGAAACATTCCAAATTAATAATTTAACAGAATTAATTTTAGGTAACTATGAAGCACTAGCTATTGGGACAACAAGTCTTATATTGCTAGTATTTGCATTTGCTTACTTGTGTGTAACAAGAGTTATTGATTTAAGAATATCGGGAACGTTTTTATTAACTATTCTGGTAATGTCATTTGGAATTGGATTCATTAATTTCTATGTTTCAGGAGACATGAGTGGAGTACTTGGTTATACATTAATCAATATGATTACTGGGTTTACAATGTTTGCTGCTGTGTTCTTAATAAGTGAACCGGTATCAAGCCCAACCTCCAGAGAAACCAAAATGATCTATGCTGTTGTTGTTGCAGTTTTAGCAATGACTGTAAGAACACTAGGCCAAGAAACAGAAGGAATCATATTTGCTATCTTATTTGGTAATATGATTACACCATTTATTAATAGAACAGTTAAAAGAAGTAATGATAAAACGCTTATTAAAACTAGTATATACTTAGTTTTAGCAGTATTATTTATTACTGTTTTCTTAGGGTATATCTTGCAAAACAATTTAAGTGATGTATTCACTTATATTGGAGGTGTACTTCTGTGAATCATTTAAGAATAATATTAACATTAACAATTGTTGTATTAATATCTTCAGTAGCAGTATATTTTGTTGAAGGAGTTACTACTCCAATAATTGAGGAATACAATGAGAAGCAAGGTAACCTTGCTAAGTATGATATTTTACCGGGTTATGATGGAACGTTCATCGACGTTACAGCTGATTATGATTTAACGGATACTCCAATTGTAAAAATGGAGATGGCAGGTGACCAAACAGTATTTTATACAGTATCGTTTGGTGGATATAATCCAGGTATTACAGTCTTAGTTGGATTTGATTTAACATCCAATAATATTGTTGGATTTAGAGTTATCGAACAAAATGAAACACAGGGTCTCGGATCGGTTATTACTGAAGAAGAATTTCAAGCTCAGTTTAACAATCTAAATCCAAGTGAAATAGATGGAATAGCAGGAACAACAGCTATGGTAACTTTAGGTGCAGTTAAAGGTGCATTAAGAAAAGTTGCAGTATTCCATAGCGTAGAATTCGAGGGTGCTGTCGTTGAAACACCTGAAGAAAGACTACTTAGATTAAAACAAGAAATTTCAGAAGATGGTGCAACATTCACTGATGTAACATCTGATTATGATGTAACAGGGTCTTCAATTACTAAAGTTGAAGAATCAAACGGAAACTCAATTGTTTATACAGTTGGATTTGACGGATATAATCCTGGTGTTGTTTATGTAGTAGCATTTGATTTAACAACTCATGATATAAACGGATTTAGAGTTGTTGAACAATTTGAAACTGATGGACTTGGAGCAGTAATTATAGACCCAGTATTCCAAGCTCAATTTGATGATTTAGCACAAGACTCTATTGACGATGTAGCAGGAACAACTGCAGTTATTACTCTTGGTGCTTTAAAAACTTCAATAAGCGATGTAGTAGATTTCCATAAAGCTAATATTGAAGGAACACATGTTGAGACTTACTTAGAAATGGTTATTAGATATAAAAATGAAATTACTGTAGATGATGCTGTAATTACCGATGTATCTGATGCTAATGATCTTATTAGCAGTTCAATTATAAAAGTTGAATTAGCAAGTGATGGAACAACTGACGTTGCTGTAATCTACGATGTTGAATTTGTAGGATACAACGAAACAGATGTTGTCGAATATCTTATCTCATTTGATTTAATAACTAATGATATATTAGGATTTAGAGTGCTTTATCAAAATGAAACACCAGGTTATGGATCTGCAATTGAAGAAGATAGTTATTACGAACAATTCGTTGATATGCCTCAACTAGATGCATTCGATGGAGATATCGATGATATAGCTGGAACTTCAGGTGCACCAGTAACTATGGGAGCATTTAAAAACTCATTAACTGAAGTAGTTGCTTTCCATCAAACTGTATTCCAAGGAATGATAGTTGAAACTGATGGAGAAAGACTAGATAGACTTTGGACTGAATTATTCCCAGAAGCTACAACATTTACAAAAGTAACAAGAGATTATCCCGCCAATTATGATATTGAAGAATTCTATGAAGCATATAATGGAGCTACTTATTTAGGAAACCTTTACCATGTTAAGGCAGTAGGAGCAAGTTATAGTGAAGAAACATATATTGAGTTCTTCCTAGGAATTGCAGAAGACAATACTTTCACAGGCCTTAAAATGTGGGATGACAATGAAACACCAGGTAAAGCTGCTCCGTTCTACTTAGTGGAATATGGAGATACATACACTGGAGATGATATTGAAGCCGCTTATACAATTGATGATGTAGCTGGTTCAACAATTACAAATAATGCTTTACAAGCTGCCTCTTTGTCAATTGCACAATATCATGTAGAAGTTTATGAAGGGCGACAATTTGCAAGACCTGCTAATGTTGAAGCATTAGATGCTCATCTATTAGAAGCTTTCCCTACAGCTGATTCGTTTAATAGTGTTTATTTAGATTATGTATATGATGAAAATATATATAATTTATATGAAGCATTGGATGGAACAGGAACTGTAATAGGATATGTATATTATGGACACTCAAGTGGAAATAACGGAACAATTGAGTTTACTTGGGGTGTTGATTTAACAAACACAACAATGCAACTTGTTATCACTGAAGATGAAGAAACCTGGGCCCTTGCAGAAGATTATTCAAATTATAATGGATCTGCAGGATATTTCCCTGATACTCCATGGTTAGATAATTTTGAAGGGGCTTCACTAACAGATTTACTTACTACTCAAATTGACTCTATTGCTGGAGTTACAGTAACTACAGCAGGAATGAGAGACGTATTAGAAAAAATAGCACAGTACCATATTGATGAATCAGTAGGAGGTGCAGGGTAATGGCTAGAAAAGAAAAAACAATCAAAGAAATATTTACTAACGGATTCTTTAAACAAAACCCTATATTCGTCCAATTCCTAGGAATGTGTCCAACACTTGCAGTAACAAAAAGTGTTGAGAGTGCACTGGGAATGGGTGCTGGAGTAGTATTTGTATTAGTAATGTCAAATATCGCAGTATCATTAATCAGAAATTACGTACCTAAAGAAGTAAGAATTCCGATTTATATCGTAATTATTGCCTCACTAGTTACAGTATTAGAAATGTTTATGAAAGCATACGTACCAGATCTTGCTGCTTCACTTGGAACATTCTTAAGCTTAATCGTTGTAAACTGTTTAATACTCGGTAGAGCTGAAGCATTCGCTTCTAAGAACGGTCCCTTAAAATCGGCAGCTGATGGGCTAGGTATGGCACTAGGATTTACTGGAGGTATTGTGTTAATTGCATTCTTCCGTGAATTGCTTGGAGCAGGTTCATTAACATTATGGGGAGATATAGGTATTAATCTTATCCCAGAACAATATCAAATTAGTATCTTAGTTCAAGCTTCAGGAGCATTTTTAGTATTTGGGATCTTAGTAGCCCAAATTAATAAAATTAAAATCTCCAAAGAACAAAGAAATGAGGTGATCTAAGATGGAGTATATCGCAATCGCCTTTGGTGCAATATTTGTTAATAATGTTATCTTAAATCAGTTTTATGGACTATGTCCTTTCCTTGGAGTATCTACTAAAAAGAGTAGTGCACTCTCAATGGGGATGGCAGTTACATTCGTAATTACTTTGTCAACAATGATTGCTTTTGTAATTTATAAATATGTACTTGTACCTTACGAAATAACGTACTTATCAACAATTGTCTTCATCTTAGTAATCGCATCATTTGTACAACTTGTTGAAATGGTTATTAAAAGATTTAGTGCATCATTATATACTGCACTTGGAGTTTATTTACCATTAATTACAACGAACTGTGCTGTACTTGGTGTTGCAATCGATATTACAGTAAACAGTAATAAAATATTTGATACAGCTACTCCAACGTTTATGATGGTTACAATTTACGCTATTGGTATCTCACTTGGTTATGCACTTGTAATTTTCTTGTTCTCAGCAATAAGAGAAGAAATGGATGCTTATCCAATTAAAAGAAATTGGCAAGGAATTCCTATTGCCTTAATCACAGCCTTTATCATGGCAATGATTTTCTTTGGATTTGGAGGTATTGTTTAATGGTTGTCGTAATTATTTTAGCAGTAGTAGTTTCAGTAGTGCTCGCAGCATTACTCTCGCTATCCTCTGTATTTCTTCATGTTGATGAAGACCCTAGACTTCAAGATGTTGTCGATCTTCTTCCTAATCAAAATTGTGGGTTATGTGGTAACCCTGGATGCAAAGCAATGGCTCAAGCTATTCTTAATGAAGATGCTAAGCTGTCGCAATGTAAACCAGGTAATCAAGAAATGAGAGAAGACATCCGTGATTATTTAGCAGAGCATGCAGATGAAGCAGGAGAGTTTGTAAAAGTTAAAATGTAATATTAAAGGAGTGCAAAATTATGCACTCCTTTTTATATG
>Ga0222697_1000967_pt1 | contig 11555 bp, 13 predicted proteins | sample AntAcemetage1402_FD_179835 | JGI IMG/M metagenome (GOLD analysis project Ga0222697, IMG submission 179835) | Saline water microbial communities from Ace Lake, Antarctica - #1402 | ecosystem: Environmental > Aquatic > Non-marine Saline and Alkaline > Saline | place: Antarctica: Ace Lake... | reverse complement strand
CTGGGAAAAAGATGAAATCGCCCAAAAATGGCTTAACGCAATGAACTACAAAATTAAAGATATTGAGTATGTAAAAGCGTCAAAAGTTCGTGGACAATATAAAGCCGACGTACAAGTTAAAATAAGAATTGTTATAAAATTAAAATCTCAAGAAGATCTGCAAAATTTACAAGTAAAACTTGTCAGCAATCCACAAGGGTTTAATCAAGTAGATAAAAGGTGGATTGATAAATATGTTGAGCTTTGGGATATTCCAAAAGATGTTATCAAAATTTTAAAATTATTCACAGGAGAAATTAAGCCAACCATTAAAAAATTAAAAGATTCTCGTCGGATGCTTTTGACAGAAATGAGCAAAGCAGACCAAGATAAAGTGGTCCATTTTTTTGAAAAAAACAAAATGCTTATTGTCGCCGATATATTGAAAGGTCGTGGGGAATTTTCTGCTGACTGGATTTTGGTGATTTTAAAAGCAAATAATGACAGTAGTTGGGTTTTAAAATCAATTAACGAAGCTATGAATGTTTTTGGTCAAGATGATATTAGAATTACAAATATGGGCAGTTTAAAGATTGGTAAAATAGGCATGCAGAGAAAAGGTGGCGATGGTGGTAGAGATACCGCTAAAATGTTGCAATTTAAAATAAATCCAGTAGAATTATTTGATGACTAAGTTTATGGCTGATAAAGTTTCCAAGGAAAAGCGAAGCGAGATAATGTCGCGCATAAAAAGTAAAGATAGCAAAATTGAAACATTATTCCGCAAAAAACTTTGGCAACACGGTTTTCGCTACCGCAAAAACTCCGGCAAGTATTTTGGAAAGCCGGATATTGTTTTAAAAAAACACAAAACAGTTATTTTTATTGATTCCTGTTTCTGGCATGGCTGCAAAAAACATTGTCGCATGCCAACTTCTAATGAACCATATTGGAATAAAAAAATTAAACGCAATATAGAGAGAGACAAAGAAGTTAATAATTATTACAGAAGAGACAATTGGAGAACTATAAGAATTTGGGAGCATAGTATTGTAAAGTCAATTAACGGGTTAGAAAAAACAATTAAATTAATAAAAAAGACAAAATGAAAATTTTGTTTTTTTTATTATGGATTAACTGGGGATAAAAAATGCCATAAGGTATTATCTTTTTAATTTTAGAGATTTTTTGCCTTTATATATAAATATTGACTTTTTTATGTATATAGTATAGTATATTATATATATTATACTATATACATAAAAAATATGAATAACAAGGAAGCAAGAAGTGAAAAATTTAAAAGAATTGCCACAAAAAGAACCAATGATATTCTTAATAAAATTAGAATCCTTGGTAATTGTTCAAACAAAAGCAGCTATAATTACACATCCGACGAAGTAAGCAAGATTTTTAACACAATAGAAAGAGCAACAAAAGAAGCCAAGAGCAATTTTCATTTTTCTAAAGGTGGAGATTTTAAATTATAAATTAATATTATGAAAAATAATACAATATCTCAATTAACAAATAAAGAGAGTGATATCAAGGCTATTATGGATGGATATATGCAGGCTGTAGACCATCCGCTATATAAGGCAGAGTCTCTGCAAAAAGATGCAATTCAAAATTCCTGGGATGCTAGAAGTGATAAAAAGAATGGAGAAAATTGGAAATGCGTGTTTGATTTAAAACGAATGAGTGGCAAGGATTTTTTAATCATAACCGACGAGGGCACGAAGGGGCTGATTGGCACAAAATTTAAGGATGCAGATGAGGTAAGAAAAATTTTGAATGAAAAAAAAGAAGGAGAGGACTTGGCAAATTTTTGTAATTCTAATTGGAGTGTTAAATCCCAAGGAGATGCCGGCAATAGAGGGAGAGGCAAGACAGTGCTTTTAGACGCTTCAGGTGGTAAATGTATATATTTTGATTCATACAGGTCTAGTGATGATGAATATGTTTTAGTTAAACTATTTCTCGATGATAAAGATAAAGACATAAAATACTCTCTCAATTGGAACGATGATGCTAAAGTGGAATTAAAAAAAATATCTGACAATGCACTTTTTCCTTTAAGTAAGCATGGAACAAGAATATTAATACCAGATCCTGAGGCAAAAATACGTGAAGCTATTAATCAGGGCGATTTTTTGTCCTATATTAACAATACTTGGTGGGAAATTATAAAAAAATACAATGCCAAAATAGTAGTAAATAGTCGAGATAATGAAAAAATAGCTAGTATGCCAATATGGTATGAAAAAAATAAAGACGATATAAAAGTTGATAATATTGAAGAGAGTTCATATTCATCAGAATTTATTAATATTAATGATAAGGCTAATAAAATAGAAAAAATGGTATTGCGTTATTCTTCAGAACAAGATGTCCCTGGAAAAATAAAAGGTATCGCCATTCAAAGAGGTGGAATGACAATCGAAAGATTAAAAACTGACGATATGGTAAGGGAAGAAAGTATTGGCAATATTTATGGTTGGGTTGAAATGAACAAAGAATTATCCAAGGAAATGAAAGATAATTGCGAAGGACCAGAGCATTTTAGTTATTCTTGGACCAAGAAACCAGCCAACCATTTAAAAAGTTGTATCAAAATTAAAATTAGAGAGTTTGCTAAAGAACTAAAATTAATTGAAACAGAAAACGCAAAGAAAGATAGAATTCAAAAACAAGCATCAGATAGTGCTATAAAAAATTTAACGCCATTATTTAAAAAATTAAATTTATCTGGAAGTGGCAGCGATACACCTAAGACAAGAAAGGGGGAAACGAGAGGATCTAATGAGAAATTGCGTTTATCTGTTACTAATTTTGAATTGCCAAATGAAAATAGTAGAGTAAATTATAGTCAAAAAATAAAAGGAACATATGTTGTCCCAATAAATGAATACGAAGAAGATTTTTTTGTTGGTATAAAGGTTTGGGTGGAGTCTGATGATGGCCAAGAAATAATTATTGAAGAAAGAGAATTAAATCTTCGTGCGGGACAACGTGATATTATGGTGGGGGCAGATTTTTTTGAAATTGATAAAAAGTTTAATAAAGGTAAATATTCTTTTAAGGCACAGATGTTGTCACTAGAAGATACAGATAAAAAGATACAAGTAGGAAAAAACGAAGTATCTGTTGAAAAGGGTACCATATTATATGACAATATAAGTAAAAAGTTTTATGTGGAAGAGGATCCACCTGAAAAAGGTCCATTTGATTTTCAGCCGTATCCAAGCGACGATAAAAGAAAACTAATTTGGCATGACTATAATACTATAGATCATGATTTAGTTTTTTATTATAACAGTAAACATCCAAAGATAATTCCTATTATAGAAGAGATTGATTCGCTAACTGAATATTTAATCGGACAAGGTACTATGTTGCTTTATCAGATTAAAATAGAGTCATTATTAGAGCTGGATAGTTCTACTATCGATAAATTTGATCCTGATTTACATGGAATTATAAAATCAAAAAATATTGATCAAATTTTTCCATATTTATTGGAAAAATATAGTGAACAAATGTGGGATTATTTAAAATAATATGGTAATTAAAATAAGAAAAAAGAACCATCCAGAAAAGGATAGATATAAGGGTGCAAAACAGGTTTTAACACCAAGCGATATTATAATTGCAGAAAAACAAGATTTGGAGTTAAAAGTAGTATTGAAAAAAATTGAAAATAGCTTGATTAAAAAAGGTTTTTTAACCGACAAGGGCAGAAAGAAAGATCCATTAAGAGTTTGGTATGCGATAGGAGCGGTGTTAAACGATTATTTGAGTAATCATAAATTTAACAAGGAAGATGAAAATTATTTTTGGAAAGATTTATACGAAAGAGACACTCTTTTGCATAATAGTTCACACAAAAGAGATATAGGCGAAACAAGAAATGATTATAAAATCGCGTTTTTTTTGGCATCAAAATATACGATTAAGGAGTTAGAAGGGGTTGGATCATGGGCTTTGGTGCGAGAAATTTTTTCGTATAAGAATATAACCAAAGACCTAAGAATAGTAGATTATGTTATTAAAGAATTAGTTAATAAGCCACGCTCTAGAAATGATGCTAGGCCGTTACTTAAAAATATATCCAATAGATTTAAGTTTATGAAAACTAATATTTTAATTGACAAAGAATTGCTGGAAAAATTAATTGAGACAACAAACTCAACTAATAAAAACTAACTAAAAAATATACCCCCAACCCTACAATTTTTTGAAATAATTCTATAATCTCGTATATATTTTAATATATATTAAAATATATACAACCAAAAAAGACCCCCTACAAAAGAAGGTCTTTTTTTAAATTTTATTTGAGATATTATATTGTTGCAAAACGCCTCGCCTTGAATCGTTTCGCACACCGGTGCGACGTTTCCAAAACAGTTCCTCTTGTTTTTATCTTGCAGAGGCGACGCAAGAGCTGTATTTTTCGTTCGTGCGAAGCACGAGAAACGAATATCGACCAGCTGATTCTGTTTCGTGAGAAACAGATATATCTCCCTAGAAAGGAGGTGATCCATCCACAGCTTCCGCTACGGATGCCTTGTTACGACTTCATCCCTGTCATCGGTTTTACCTTGGACCGACTAATGTCGGACTTAAGGTACCCCCGACTCCCTTGATGTGACGGGCGGTGTGTACAAAACCCGAGAACGTATTCACCGTACCGTGGCTGATATACGGTTACTAGCGATTCCGACTTCATGAGGGCGAATTTCAGCCCTCAATCCGAACTGGGACCGGTTTTAAAGGATTTGCTTCATCTTACGATTTTGCGGCCTTTTGTACCGGCCATTGTAGCGCGTGTGTAGCCCAAGGTGTAAGGACCATGCTGATTTGACGTCATCCCTACCTTCCTCCCTGTTATCCAGGGCAGTTTGATGTGACACTTTGTAACACATCATAGGGGTTGCGCTCGTTAACGGACTTAACCGAACATCTCACGACACGAGCTGACGACAACCATGCAGTACCTGTCACTGAGTTCCTTGCGGCACTCTCTAGTTTCTTAGAGATTCTCAGGATGTCAAACCTTGGTGAGGTTCCTCGCTTATTGTCGAATTAAACCACACGCTCCACCGCTTGTGCGGGTTCCCGTCAATTCCTTTGAGTTTTAGCCTTGCGGCCGTACTCCCCAGGCGGGGTACTTAACGCGTTAGCTTTGTTAGAAGCTACGGCCTTTATGTTCATTTTAAAAAGAGCAGGATTAAAATTCTGTTTTTTTTAAAAGATTTTTAACCTATCCACTCTTGTATATATTTAAATATATATTAAAATATATAGATATGGATAGACAAAGACCAAAAGAAAAAGATTTATTTAATTTAAATCGTTTTATAAAAGCTCAATCATTTATTTATGAACAAGTTCTTTTAGAACTCCAAAAAGGACAAAAACAAACGCATTGGATGTGGTTTATTTTTCCACAAATTAATGGATTAGGACAAAGCCAAAGATCGGTGTTTTATTCTATAAAAAGCAAAGAAGAAGCAATTGAGTATTTAAATCATCCAATTTTAGGAAAAAGATTAATAGAAGTGGTAAAAATAATTTTATCTTTAGATGGATATTCAGCTTCGGAAATATTTGGATTTCCAGATGACAAAAAATTAAAATCTTCAATGACATTATTTGCGCATATTTCTCCGGAAAACTCTCTATTTCATCAAGTTATAAATAAATATTTTAATAATAATGTGGATAAAACAACCTTAAGCCAATTGTGATATATTTATTTGATTGAGATAGCGTGTGTAAGTAATACTATATTTACGGTATTTATAATTATTTATTTTTGTTTAAATAAGGGTTCCTTTTCTATTTGTTTGAATGCCGACAAACTAGGATTACGTCTTTTATTTTGTTCTATTATAGGTAATAGTTTTTTATAATTTGCTTTCCAGATTTCGCAAAGAGAATATTCATGGTTTAAAATAACAAGCAAAGCATAGTCAAATTTGTGTTTAGAAAACCTACCTGTTCTTCCTACTGACCTTGGCAGACCGCTAGTTTCACTTCGACGAGTTTTAATCTCGACTCGTTTCCCTTTTTTATCAATTGCATCAAATCCTTTGGATCTGGAATCCAAAACCAGCCGAAATCCGAGTTGATTGCACGCCAAAAGTTCTCCTAATTCACCTGTAATGCCAAATTTTCTTTTATTACCAGTTAAATTTTCGTATGACAATTCAATACGAATTAATGATTTGATTTTTTTTATAAATTTACCATTTATGGCTATTGTTTTTATGTCTTTATTGTTTAAATATTTTTGTAACATTTTTATAATTTAATAATTAAAATACCAACTATTTCAGCGATAATATCTATCATTTAATTTTAAAATTACAATAACTACAAGAATGAATGGTACAAAAGCAAATTTATTTATTTCTGTAAATGTGACCAAAGCATTCGAAAAGGGAAATGCTAATACTATTAACAATGAAAAGATATAAATTTTTTCCCAATTAAAGTTTTTCTTTTCCAAAAAGAACACTAGAGCAAAAATTCCTAGTATTACCAGCGCAGATAAAAAGGGAGCTAATGCCCATGTTACTATTACAACAAAGGTATTAATTGCTGCTGGATAATCGCCAAGCTCAATCAAAGCACTTGCACAGCCAATTAAAAATGTTAAAATTATAATAGTTATGCTAATTTTTTTAGGTAGTTTTTTCATATAGTTAAGTTTTAATTATATTGATGTTAGTATAAATCATCTTTTAGTTTTGTCCAATTCAATTACCTGTTTTTATGCTATTACCCTTTATTTTATGTACAATAGATATAAATGATAATTTAATAGCGCATTTTTTTAGCTTATCCACTCTTGTATATATTTAAATATATATTAAAATATATACAAGATAAAATTAAATAACTAATAATAAAAATATGGCTAGAAGAAAACTAAAAGAAAAAAATATTCGTAAACTTACTCGTTTGGGCGGGAGCCTTGTTGCTTCTATTCCTGTAGAGGATATCGAAAAGCTTGGCTGGCGCGAAAAGCAAAAGGTTGTTGTTAAGCGTGCTGGCAAAAAAATTATAATTTCGGATTGGAAAAAGTAGATATAAAGTAAGTGTGTCATTATGGGCACGCCTCGCCATAGCTCTGTACTTATAGCGTAGGCGGGGTGTTTTTGGTTTGATTTATTCTTTTAGGGGGGTATACTTGTGGAAATAGTGTAATGTTAGGTTTTTAGTAAACATTCTAAATATGCATTAGTTATATGTTATTAATCAAAAATTATGACCATAGACAAACTACCATCATACGATGATATTCTGAAAACGCTTAATTCTAAGGGTAGAAAGAAACATCTATTATTAGGAAATGGATTTAGTATTGCATATGATTCGAAAATTTTTTCATATAATGCACTAAACACATTTATTAATGATCTTGAGGATGAAATACTTAAGAAACTTTTCAGCATAATTAAAACAAAGGATTTTGAAACAGTGATGCAACAATTAAATAATTTTTGCGAAATTGCAGGCGCATTTGGGCCTAATAAGAGATTGGTTTCAAAAATTAAAAAGGCAAGTGAAAATTTGAAAAAAAATCTAATCGAAGCAGTAAAAGAACTACATCCTGAACATGTCTTCAAAATTCCTGACGAGAAGCAGGCATCGTGTATTAAATTCCTACGCGAATACATTGATAATGATGGTGAAATTTTTACAACCAACTATGATTTACTTCTATATTGGGTGTTAATGAGGGGTGACAGTAAAAATGCAATTGATGGTTTTGGTCGCGATAGAGAAAATGAAGCTGATGAATATGTTGAAGAAGATGAATTAGAATACTCAGAACTGAGATGGGGGAAGCATAAGGAGGATCAAAATATTCATTATCTTCATGGTGCACTTCAAATTTTTGATGCTGGCACAGAAATTATAAAGGAAGAGTATGATACTCAAAACTACCTCCTTGATAAGATACAGGCTCGGTTAAAAAAAAAAGAATATCCAATTTTCATTACAGCAGGTAATGGCAAGGAAAAATTGACACATATCAATCACAATAAATATCTTACATTCTGTTTCGAAAAATTATGTAGCATTGAAGGTTCCTTGGTTGTATTTGGTTTTGGTTTCTCTGAATATGATGATCATATTATTAAAGCTATTAATATTGCTGCAAAGATGGGGAAAAGATCAGGGAATAAGCTTTTCAGTGTCTATATAGGTGTTTTTTCCGAAAAATCTTTAAAATACATTGAAACTATAAAGGATCAATTCAAGTGCAAAGTAAATCTATTTGATGCAAGAAGAGTAAAAGTATGGTCTTGATTAGCGGTATATAACACGAGATATCCAATTCGTGAGCTAAATAAAATTATTTATGAACAAAGAAGATGAGTTAATTGAATGTCCATATCTGTCTGATAAGCTTACTTTATTATTTCCCAATCTCAGAATATGGAAAGACGGGCGAGTGTATCAAACCAAAGAGCTTGTTGGTCAAGAATATAATCTGAAATTTTATATCTACCCAAATGACCACAATTTGCCTCATTTCCACGTAAGAAGTGCTAACGGAGAAATAAGTGCCAGTTTTAAAATAGAAGACGGTGAATATATTGTCGGTAAGATAAAAAATTCTAGTGATTTAAAGAAGATCAAGCATTTTCACAATTGCTATAAAACAGTCATATTAGAAAAGTGGGACGAAATTCATAAATAATTTAATTCTTTAAGAAAGGGTGGATACCAAGGATATTTTTTCTTGCTCCTAGCACCTGCAGTCGAATTTTTTTTAAGCATGATTCAAAAAATGATATGAATTGGAAGTATTTACCAGAAGATAAAAATACAAAAATTTATTCACCAATAGGTGTGCGTAATTTATTTAAGGAAGCAGTTTTAGAAGAAGAAGGAAATATACAAGCAATTTTTGATAAATCGGATAAATATAAAAGTCTTATTGAATTATGGTATGCTTCTGCACTTGCAGTCGCAGTCTATAAATGGACTGGTGAAAAATTTTTTATGTATTCTTCGGAAAATCCAGACATCCATTTTATTAAAATAAATAATAATAAAAAATAAGAAGGATTTTCTGCTGAAATTATGACACTCTTTGATTATCGCAACAAAAAATTTAATGGAAAATACAAAGAATTAGCACAACACATATGGGACAAAAAAGGTAAAAAAGATTACGACAGAACAGAACTACTCCTAGTATCAAGACTCGTTGGCCAGATTAATGTTGATGAACTTGCGTGCGAAATTAATAAACTTGACTGGAAGTATTTAAGGATTTGGTTGAGTATTTTTAACAGCAATGCCAAAACATGGACTCTTTTTGAAATGTCTCCATATCCAGATGAAAATCCAGTTGGTCAAATTACGGTTGGATTAACTGATTTACCTTATTAGCAATAATACGAAGATATGGAAATAAACTCAATAATGGAAAAATTACTAAAAGAAAAAAACGCCTACGACGAATCTGAAATACAAGACATAATAAAAAAATATCCAGGACGTTCGGCTAGAAGAAACGCTTTGTATAATCTCGGCCTAAAAAAGGATATTTTTGATGAGCACAAAATTAATTTAATAACTATATATTGCGCATTTCATGAGCATTTAAATTTATATAATGACTTAGAAAAAGACATTGATGATTTACAAAAAAAGACAAAATCTTTAGAAGATGACGCATTAGAAAAATTGAGTGACCTTGCAAGATTTTATTACAGTCAATGTAAAAATCCTGGTTTCTCGGGAATGCTTGATCCTAGTTTTAAATTAATTATCATGTCCTCCATGATTGAATCCCTAATGTCTTCTGAAGAATTTTTAGAATTTGAAGCTTGGTATTTTAAGGAATGCTCTAGCGAAACAAAAAAAAATGCTGAACAAAGAAATTTTAACAATGCCATAAAATTGTTATGGCAAAAATATAAATCAAGACACGGTGCTTATAGAAAATTCAAAAAATTTTTTGAATCTTTTTTGTCAAAAGATGAGCAACAAAAACTATTAAACGGATTCAGTAGTGTTGATGACGAAGCCATGAAGATAGACGTAGATCAAGTTGCTAAATGGCTATATCAAATGAGAAGTAATTTTGTACACAACGCAGAACATGTCAATCTGGCAGAACAAAATCCTTACTACGATGATCAATTTGTAGCTGATATAGTTGGTGGCGATTCCATAATTACTTCTATAAACATAGACAGTATTTTATCAATTTTTGAAAAAGGTTTTTTAAGATATTTTGGATTAAAAAATAAATGAAAAAAATTAAATACTATATTTTAAATATCAAAATAGCATTGACGAAAGTATCCGCGAAAAAGAAATTTATAGTCATGCTAGTATTTTTAGTTATACTCATATTATTGAGTATTTTTCTTATTATAAAGAATAACTTGATAAAAATTTCAATAAATTTTGACTATTTAATATCGACGCTTAAAGAACTCTACTATTTCAATCAACCTAATTATCCTTATTCAAATCCACCAATCTTTTTCTCTATTGGAGAAGCTATGGCGGCTATAGCCATTTTACTAGCTGTTTATCAATTCAAAAAAGAAAAGTGGGATATCGCTCTTGAAATTAGAAAATACATTAGATCAACTGTAGTTACTTTAATTTCTCTAGGATTTTTACTGGTAATTCTATCTTCGCTATTATCTTTTATACAACCAACAAACATATTTTTACTGTCTGTATTTTGGCAAATTGTTTCAAGTTTGTTAATCATATTGGCAATTATATTTCTTTTTCTTAAAGCAACAAACAAAAATTTATTTAATAAAAAAACTAAAAATCGTTTTGTCCCAGCATTATTACATAGAGTACTCTCAAGATCACCAAAAGAAATGAATTTAGTTACGAATACACTTGGTTCAAATCTTAAAACAATCTTAAACGAAATAAAAAATACAGATACAAATAAAGAGGTTTCAGGATACACTAAATCTGCCCACTTTGTAGTTAGTCAAATTATAAGTAATCCACATTTTTCAGAACATGTAATCACAAATCGAGCTGATTTTCTACAACTATTTATTAGGGGTATTTCTGACAATCGACTGTACTCCGACAACACTATCTCTATCGCTTTTTCCGCACTAATAAAATCACTTTTTACCAACAGAGATTCATATTTTTATAACGAAATAAAACACTCAAGTCCTGGGGTATATTACAGACCATTTTTGGAAGATGTCTTTTCTGATCAAGAATTGTTTTTACGCTTAAGACCATTTGATCAAATTGGATTTGAATTTGGAGAGTATGTAGACATAGATAAATTGAAATTATTTCTTGAGGCTTTAGAAATTGCGCTAAAAGAATATTTTAACTCGCCCCGAGAGGTAGATTTTGAATCTTCTCACTTCAGAAAATCATTTGAGATTATAGAAAACGCTCTTAAAAGAATTATGGATGAGGCAAAAAATAATGAATCAAAAAATGATTGGCCTGTTACAAACAAAATATACGAAATTACTTTTTTTGTCGGCTGGACGTTTCGTAATATTTATAGAGATGCTTTGGGGGGAAATAATGTATCG
>Ga0222697_1000966_pt1 | contig 11561 bp, 9 predicted proteins | sample AntAcemetage1402_FD_179835 | JGI IMG/M metagenome (GOLD analysis project Ga0222697, IMG submission 179835) | Saline water microbial communities from Ace Lake, Antarctica - #1402 | ecosystem: Environmental > Aquatic > Non-marine Saline and Alkaline > Saline | place: Antarctica: Ace Lake... | reverse complement strand
AAAGAAAGTTTTGGAAAACAAAATTATCTTTTATTTTAAGATTGTTTTTAGGAAAAGCTGAGGAGTTAAAGTTAAAAGAACCAAAAAATGCAGGGCATCTGCATATTAATTTATTACCTAAATACAGAGGTAAGGGTATGGGTTCAAAATTATTAAAAGCTTTTTTAAAATATGCTAAAGCTAATAATGTAAAAATTATTCATGCTGGTTCTTTTAGAACTAGATTAAATCCTAATTCTAATTTTTGGTTAAAGAATGGATTTAAAGTTTATGATAAAAAAGATAGCACTTTTTGGTTAGATCAATATCCTAATGAAAAAATAGAACTTATTTGTTATTATAAAAAATTAAAATAAAAAAAATTAATTATCTTTGTGAAAGAATTAGTTTCTTTTGAACATATTGCCCATAAGAATATTCTAAGTCAACTCTTAATTGTGTTTCATAATCCTGTGCAACATCTTCACTATCAATATCACAGAAAACTGTTGTTGTTTCTACTTCATTCAACAAAATCATGCCCTCATTTTCTCCTCTAAAATCACTACAACTTATGGCATCTCCTCCATCCGGTAAAGTTACTTCAACATATACTTTGTTTTTTTCTGTGTTAGTTGTTGCATCATCACATACTCTTTCAGGGATATTATTTGTATCTATTGGTGCAAATACTTCCCCATTTAAATCAACTTTTCCTATTTCAATTAGAACTTGTATTTTTTTATTACCAATTGGAGCTTGATTAATTTTTTTAACATGGATAGGAGCTCCACTATTGCTTGTTACTTTATCCCCTACAGGATTACAGATTTTATTATTTGCACTCTCTTCAACAATACAAATATTTGTTGTTGACTTTGTTTTATAATTATAACATAAATCTACCATCATGGTTGCTTCATTAAAACCCTCAACCTCATGCATATAATTCATTGTGGGAAATTGAACAGTAGCTGTTCCACCTTGACTTGGTGGACCTTCTTCCATATATTTTTTGTTTGGTCTTAAAACAATATCATAATCTGGATCATTAAAATTAATAATTAAATCATTTTCATCTACATTATAATGGGCTGGGTTAATTCCTCTTAGAGTTAATCTTCCAAAATCATTATAAATATTATCTTCATCATCATCTACTCCATCAAAAAGACCTTCTTCTCCTTTATTTTTTAATAGGATTCCTACAGAAAAAGAACTTCCAGGAACATCTTCTCCACCATCTGTTGTTGCTCCATAAATTTTATCTGGGGGTCTTTGTGCTTGAAACTCTAGTGTTAAACCTTCATTTCCACCGACATAAGGTGTTACTCCCTGAGAAACATTTTGATTTCCACAACTGCTTAAGATTAGTGTTGCAATAATAATTAATATTATTAATAAGTTGTTCATGCTTATTTTCATTTTATTGACCTCCATTAAAATAATTTTTTTTAGGATAATAATTTTTATATTACTTTTTTAAATAAAACATTTCGACTTTCTGTTTCCATATAGCCATACCAAAATTCTATGATTAAAGGAGTTTGGTATGCTGATTGCACATTTGTATATTCTAAATCATACATACAAGTTATTATTCCCTCACCATTAGGATTTAATCTTATTTTTCTATCTGAAGGAGTACATTTTAATACTTTATTTTCAATTCTAGCTTCAAATCCTTGAACTACATTTTTATTCTTTGATCTTAATATTTGATTTTTTGCATATGGGCTGCACTTATTTAAGTCTCCCCAATAAATAATGTCTCCATATCCAACATTTCTTATATGTATTGTAAAAATTGCTTTTTTCAATGTATTTTCTTGCTCTATCTTTGTTACTGCAACTGGTGCTCCTTGTGTACTTAGGCTTATATCACCTGGAACACAAACTTTTCTTCTTTCACTCATTGGTTGAGGATCAATACAAACTAAAGGAGAAGTAAATGTTGCATAACCATAACAATTTGTTAATAATAAAGTTATTGGATATTCTTCTAAGGCTCTTGGCCAAGATTTTATATTAACATGATAATCAATATAATCCATTTCCCCATTAGGATAATATTGGTTGTCTGCAGCTAAAAGATATTCTCTTCCAAAACCAGATTTAAAAGGCATTGATTTTTCTATTAATGCACTTAAGAATTGGCCATGATACATCATTTTTACATCAAAGCCATTAGGTGTATCAAAGTTAAATGAAAATCCTTGAACTCCGTTTCCATCTTCTCCTGTTAAGGTTAAATTAAGATCAGTAAGCCAATTTGGTGTATCCCATATTCCTAATTCAGTTAATGCATTCCCAACATTATTTAAACCAAGATTCCAGGCTCCTTCATTTGTTTGAAAATCAAATGCGCTTCCATTTAAAAAAGCACATGATAAATAACCGCCCCAATCAGAAAATGATTCCCCCAATGAGGTTACATCTATTGAACAGGATCCTTGGTTATCTGTTTTTGATATAGGTTGTCCTTCAATAAGTAAGATATTTGGATCATAACCAGAAATAAATGTTGCACCTCTTGCTAAGCTTGTTCCTTCATTATGAACTTTTACATTAAAACTAAAAGAATTTTCATCTTCTGTCCCACCTGCATAATAATATACTCTATAAGGTAAATTCTCATATGTTGCTTCTACACCTTCTCTGCCAGTATAATATTTTGCATTCGCACCTTGTATTCCTGGACCTGAACCAGCATCTTGATTATCTAATAAGCAACCTGTTGAGAAAACTAATATTGATATGAGTAAGGATATTAATAATACTTTTTTATAAATTATTTCACTCATATTACACACCATATATAGATATTGTTATATATTTAAATGATATTCTATTTTATATTTTATAAACTTTACTAATATTTTATTTAATTTTATTTAAATAGCTATTATTTTAATGTTATAAACAAAAGCTTCAAACCCATAATATTTATAAATATCTTTACTCAATTCTAAGAAATAAGTGTGTTTATATAACATTCTAACCTATTTACATTTAGAATGTTAAATATTAGGTGTCTAAATGACAGTAATTAAGAAATTAGAAATGAAGGGATTTAAGTCCTTCGCAAACAAGATAGAGCTTGTATTTGGTAATGCATTTAACTGTGTTCTTGGACCTAATGGTTCTGGTAAAAGCAATGTTCTTGATGCTCTTTGTTTTGTTCTTGGAAAATCTGGTGCAAAGGGTTTGAGAGCAGAGAAAACAGGAAATCTTGTTTATAACGGTGGAAAGTCCAAGAAACCTGCAAAAAATGCAGAGGTTTCTATTTATTTTACTAATTTGCAAAAAGAATTTCCTATTGAAGGAGATGAAATTAAAATTTCAAGAATTCTTAAACCAACTGGCCAAAGCACTTACAAAATTAATGATAAATCTGTTACAAGAGCCCAAATTATTGATTTGATGAGTGCTGCAAGAATTAATCCTGATGGTTACAATATTATACTGCAAGGCCAAATCACTCAAATGATTGAAATGTCTTCTGAGCAGAGAAGAAAAATGATTGAGGAGATTGCAGGCATTTCTGTTTATGAAGAAAAAAAGAGAAAATCTCTTAATGAACTGGATAGAGTTGAAGATAGAATAAAAGAGGCAGAGGTTATTCTTGCAGAAAGAGACACTTATCTTAAAGATCTTAAAAAAGATAGAAATCAGGCAATGAAATTCAAAGAATTAGACGATAAAATTAAGAAAAATAAATTAACTCTTTTAACTTATAATAAAAATTCTAAAACAGATGAACTTGAAAAATTAAGATCACAATTAAAAAAATTAAAAGAAACAAATGAAGATCTGAAAAAGAAGATTGATTATACAAAAAAGAATATTAGTGAAAAAAATTCTGAAGTTGAAAGAATTAATAATGAAATTGAGGAAAAAGGTGAAAAGGATCAAGTTGTTTTGCATAAAGAAGTTGAAAAATTAAAAGTTGACCTTGCACTCAACAAGCAAAGAATCCAAACTCTTAATTCTGAAATAGAAAAAATAGGCACGCGGAAAATAGAACTTGAATCAACAAGAAAAGAAATTAAAATAAAACTTGATGCTCTGGATAAAAACAAACAAGATAAAAGAGATCAAATAAAAGTCAAGCAAAACGAGTTAAAAAATATAGAAAGAGCTATTACTGATTTTAGAAAAAAGAATTCAATGGATGGTGCAGCAGATATAGATAAAAAAATTACGGCTCTTGACGATCAAGCAGATAAAATTCAAGAAGAACTGCATAAACTTAGAGAAGAACAGCAGGGCATTATGCGTGAAAAAGATAGAATTGAAATAATGCTTGAGAGTATTGATCAAAAAATAGAAAAAGTTTTGGAGTTATCAAAAAAGAATAAAGAAGAGCTTGATAATTTAAAAAATAAAAAGCAAGCTTTTAAAAAAATCACTAAAGAGTTAAGCACAGCTCTTTCTGAAAATTCAAATTTATCTTTGCAATTAAGCAATGCAAGATCAAAATTATTAAGTAAAAAAGAAGATGCTTCAAAACTTAGAGCTAAATCCTCTTCTATTCAGCAATCAATTGCAGGTGGAACCGCAATAAAAGCAGTGCTTGACAATAGGTCAAGATTTGGAGAGGTTTTTGGTGCTGTTTCTGACCTTGGTAATGTCAAATCAAAATATGCTCTTGCATTAGGAGTTGCAGCTGGTGGAAGAATTAAAAGTCTTGTTGTTGATAAAGTTGATACAGCTGCAAAATGTATTCAATTCCTTAAAGAGAAAAGATTAGGAATTGCAACTTTCCTTCCTTTGGATAAGCTTAATGCTCCTCTTATTAAAACTGAAATTAGAAATTTAGCAAAAAAATCAGGAGTTCATGGTTTAGCTGTTGACCTTGTTGATTTTCAACCAAAATTCAATAAAGTTTTCTCTTATGTTTTTGGTGACACTTTAGTTATTGATGACATTGCAACTGCAAAGTCCCTTGGAGTGGGTGGACATAATGCATTAAGAATGGTTACTCTTTCTGGGGATCTAATTGAAAAAAGTGGTGCTATGCAAGGAGGCCACAGATTTAAGCAGAGAGGTCTTGGTTTCCAAGAAAAAGAGGTCTCTGAAGAACTTGAAAAACTTGAAAAACAAATTAATGATTTTGAAACAATGATTGACACTCTTGAGCAAAAGAAATCTGATAATGAAGAACTTATACAAAAATTAAGAATTGAAAAAGCAGAGTTAGAAGGAGACATTATTAAACTTGAAAAAACTTTACATATTGATTCTGAAGATATTGATGCAAATAAAAAAGCAAAAGAATCTCTTCAGCAAGATGATTCTAAATTAGAAAAGAAACTTGATTCTGTGCAAGAAAAGATTTCTAATAAAACAAGAGAATTAACACAACTTAAATTAAAAAAACAAGATTTAAGAGAGGAAATTTCTGAGCTTAATAATCCTACTAAGATCGCAGAGCTTAATACTCTCGAAGAAAAAAGAAATGAGTTTAAGATGAGAATTATGGAGATTGAAGGTGAATTAAAAAATCTTGACTCTGAAGCATCTTCTGTTCTTAGACCAGAATTTGATAACATTGAGAAGATATTAAAACAACACACAAAAGAAAAACAGGACTTTGATAAAGAGAAAAAAGAATTAACAACTTTAATTGGTTCTCAGGATAAAGAATTATTTCAAAAAGAAAAGCAAGAAAAGAAATTCTATGAACAATTTAAAGAATTATTTAATAAGCGTTCAAAAATAACAGATGAAGTTTCAAAACTTGAAAGCAAGATGTTTAATAATTCCACGACAATTAGAGTTAATGAAGAAAAAATTAATGCAATAACTCTTGACTCTGCAAGAATCAACTCTGAACTTTCAGGACTTAATGAAGAAATTAAACAATTTGAAGATATTGAACCATATAAAGAAAAAGATATTTCTAAAATAGAAAGAGAAATAAAACAGTTTGAAAAAATGGCTCAAGATATGGGTGCTGTTAATATGAAAGCACTTAATATTTATGATCAAGCAATGAGTGAGTTTAAACTTTTGCAAGATAAAAAAACCTCTCTTTCAAAAGAAAAAGAAGATGTTTTTATTTTAATAAATGAAATTGACTCAAAAAAGAAAGAATTATTCATGGTAACTTATGAAATTATTGACAAGAACTTTAAAAGAATATTTTCAACTCTTACTACAAAGGGTGATGCTTCATTATATCTTGAAAATGAAGAGAATATTTTTGAAGCTGGACTTAGCATAAAAGTTAGATTAAAAGGAAAAAGATTTTTAGACATAAGATCCTTATCAGGAGGAGAAAAATCCTTAACTGCACTAGCATTTTTGTTTGCAGTTCAGGAGCATGAACCTGCATCCTTTTATGTTCTTGACGAAGTGGATGCAGCTCTTGACAAGAGAAACTCAGAAAAACTTGCTAAACTAGTTGCTGATTATTCACATAAAGCTCAATATGTTGTTATTAGTCATAATGATGCTTTAATTACAGAAGCAGATAATCTTTATGGTATTTCCATGAATGAACATGGCATAAGTAAAGTTACAACTTTAAAGCTTTAGATTAATTAAAATAAAATAATAATTCCGAGGGGTGAAAATAATGATCAGTTTTTTACAAGAAACAATGTTTTTAGGCAATTCATTAATGAATTATGCATATTTTTTAGGAGTTTTAATTTTGTCAATTATATTTGCAAAAATAATATCTTTTATATTAAAAAAATATGTGCAAAAGTTTTGTGATAAAACAAAATCAAAGATTGATGATATATTGTATAAATCTTTTAAAAAACCTTTAGTTTCCACTATATTTTTTATTGGTTTGTTTTTTGCAATCAACTTTCTTGTCTTGCCTGAAAGTGTAGACAAGATTATAGGAAAAATAATTACTGTTATAACAGTTATTTTCATAACTTGGGGTGTAACAAGATTAGTGCGTTCTTTTATGGAAATTTATTGGCTTCCAAAAGCAGATAAGACAAAAAGTCATATTGATAATAATCTTGTTCCAGTAATAAAAAGCATAGCCTCCTGGGTTATTTGGGTTATCGCATTCATCTTTGTTCTTAATAATCTTGGTTTTAATGTAACTTCATTAGTTGCAGGTCTTGGTATTGGAGGTTTAGCAATAGCTTTTGCTTTGCAAAATGTTTTTGTAGATTTATTTGCTTCAATATCTATATACCTTGATAAGCCTTTTAATATTGGAGATTACATTATTACAGGTAATGATTCTGGAACAGTGAAAAAAATAGGACTTAAATCTACTCGTATTCAAACTTTGCAAGGTGAGGAGTTGGTAATTTCTAATAAAGAATTAACAGAGTCAAGAATTAGAAATTATAAAAAGATGAGAAAAAGAAGAGTTGTTTTTAAGTTTGGTGTTGAATATGGAACAAATCCATCCAAACTTGAGAAGATTCCTAATATTGTTAAAAAAATTATTGATAAAGCAAAGAATGTAGATTTTGAAAGAACTCATTTTACTGATTTTGGAGATTCTGCATTAAACTTTGAAGTCGTAATGTACATAGTAAATAAAGAGTATAGTCTTTATAGAGATGTGCAGCAAACTGTTAATTTAGAGATAACAAAGGCATTTCAGAAAGAAAGAATAAGCATGGCATTCCCAACAACAACTGTGCATATTGTTAAGTGATTATTTTATAAACATTTTGCGCCATACTCCGCAGCTCTGCTTCTTTCAGATTTAATCAGTTTTACTGCAGCTAGAAAGGCATATTTTGGATCTTTTTGGATTGTTATTGAATTTATTAAATGCATTAACCCATTATATTCTGCTTTACATTTAGGATTATCTATTTGACTTATGTCCCCACAAACAATTAATTTTCCTCCTTCTCCAACCCTTGTTACTGCAGTTCTTATTTCTCGAGGTTCTAGATTTTGTGCTTCATCTATAAAATAAACTTCATTTGGGTTAAGATCATACCCCCTTATATTACCAATATTTAATAATTCTACAAGACCTTGTTTGATTAATTCATCTAAAGAGCCACCAAAATCAGGGATTGTTTTTTTTAATTCTTTTTTTACTTTGCCTTTCTTTTTTTTCTTAGTTGTTATTTTTTCAGCTTCTTCTTCCCTTCTTTTATTCATTAGTCTGTTAATTCCATTTTTTGCCTTTGAAAGGATTTTTCGTGTATTATTTGCAATACCTGCATATAATTCCAGGTCTTTTTCAACTCTTGTGCCCGGAATTGGAGGAGTATCTCTACCCCCCACAGGGTCCCTTGATCTTGTTATATATAATTTTGCTTCTGGGTCATTATCGCCCCTTTTATCAGAAATAATTTGATAAGCACATGCTAAGGCTAAAAGCGTTTTTCCTGTTCCAGCTGCACCTTCAACTGCAATCACATGATTTTCTGGATTCATTATTGCATCTATAAGAACAGCTTGCTCCAAACTTTTTGCTTTAATACCTGCTATTGTTTCATTTAAATTAACACAACTAGAGATTAAAGCATTTTCTTTAATGTTAAATTTGAAAATTTTTCTAAAATCAAATTCCTTTTCATTTTTTTTACTGATTATAAAATATTTATTATGATATGGATTTTGAACATCTATTCCATATTTTTTTAAATCCTGTTTTGTTAGCATAATTTCTTCTTTATTGAGGTTAATATTTTCTAGGTCTCTTTCAAGTTTATTCCACAATCTATAATTATTTATTCTATTTATTCCATAATCTATTTTATCTATTTGAACTTCATTTTTTAATTTAGTATTAGCTTCTAATCCATTATGTCGTGCAAGTGCTATTAGATTATTATCATAGCTTACTATTTCTACTGGAATATCCGGATTTATATATTTTAATACTAACGCAGCCCTTATGATATTCAAATCTTTTTCACCAATATCCATAGAATATTTTAAAGGATCTATTTCTTTTCCATTTTCCTTGATTATTTTGTAAATGCCTGTTTCAAATAATCTTCCCCCTTGTTTATTAATTTGCACTCCTTCATGAATTAAATCATGTTTTTTACTAAATTTTTGTGTAATCTCTGCATATCTTCTTGCATTCCAACCATTACTTTCATAATTTTTTTTCTTATGGTCTAATTCTGCTCTTACGCATAGTGGGACAAAAACATAATTATCTCCAAACTCTCTAAAAGCATTATGATTTTCTAATAGGATATTTGTATCCAACACAAGAATTTTTCTCATTTCAATCAATTACCTCAGTTATTACAAAATATTCACTTCTAAACAATATGTTTTTATACTTTAAATCAAATTTTTTGGGGTTATGACCTAAATTTTTATATCTTTTTTCAATATTTTTTTCTATTTTTTCACCTAAAATTATTAAGTCTTTATTAGAAAGAGAGTTATTTATATATGAAATTGAAACTCTAAGAATATCATTTGGACCTTTCCTGAATCTATAATTTGGAGGGGTATTATTTTCTAAGTGCTTTTTAATTTCTAAAATTTTTGTGTCTATATTTTCTTCTGTTATTTCATTATAACTTTCACTTATAAGTTCAACTATGCTACACATATAATTATCATTAATTATTGTTTCAGGATTACTTGGATCTTCCTCTATAGAAATAGGTATTTGTAAGGCAATCAATGCTTGAATTAAATATCGCTTATCATCTGAGTTAATCCTTTTTTGAAGTTTATAGATAGATTTAATTACATTTTCTGTTTTTTGTAATTTCCCTTCAAGCATATTATTTCTATATTTTTTATTTATATAAATGTTTCTATTCTAAAATGGTAATTATTCTAAAAATTAGACATTCCCAATATAAACATTATCTAAATGCTGCTTGCACACAGAAAATGCTTCCTGTAAAGTGCTGAGCGGTGTTGCATTTATCTCCTGCATTTTGTACATTGGAAAAGCTCTGCTTAAATGCAGTGGTGTTTCTTTGCCAAGGTTTTCTTTTATCCATATTGCAATTTTTTCTATGTCTGCAATGTTATCATTTTTAGAATCAATAATAAGATTAGTAACTTCAATATGAACATTGTTCTCTTTCAGAGTTTTTAGTGATTCTAAAACAGGACTTAATTCTGCATTACATACTTTTTTATAAAACTCAGAACTAAATGCTTTAAGATCTATATTTGCTGCACTCACATATTTGCATAATTCTTGCAGTGGTTCTTTGTTTATGAAGCCATTTGAAACAATTACGCATTCTATCCCTTGTTTTTTTGCAAGTTTTGCAATATCTAATGCATATTCATAGAATATTGTTGGCTCTGTATAAGTGAATGCAATTAGTTTTAGACCTTTTTCTTTGCATATATCAATTATTTCTTCAGAGCCAACAAATTTTATTCTGTCAAAATAGTCAATTGCTTTTGCTTGTGAAATATCATAGTTTTGACAGAACTTGCAATGCAAATTGCATCCAATAGTTCCAATAGAAAGAATTTTTTCTCCTGCATGAAAATGAAACAATGGTTTTTTCTCTATTGGGTCAACTGAAATAGAAATAGGTTTTCCATAAGTTAATGAATATAGTTTTCCTTTGATATTTATTCTTGTGTTGCAGTTGCCTGTTTTTTGATCTGCAATCAAGCAGTTCTTTGGGCATAATCTGCATTCAACTAATGAATTCTCTTTTTTGTCATAATACTTGCATTCTTTTAGGTTTTTTTCATCCATATTTCATAAATTTTAAAAAGTAAACCCTAATTATGTCTTAATATATGTTAAAATAATAAATAATACTATTAATTATTTGTTTTATTTATATTTTTTTGTATTAAAATGGAAGAATTAAAAGAATTAAAAGTACCAAAGCATTTAGCTATTATATTAGATGGTAACAGAAGATATGCAAAGAAAACTGCTTTAAACCCTTTGCATGGTCATAAAATTGGTGCAGATATTCTTAGGAATTTTTTTGATTGGATTAAAGAATTTGATATTAAAGAATTAACTATTTACACTTTGTCTATGCAGAATATTCAAAGACCTAAAGCTGAAGTAGATTTTTTATATGCTTTAATGAAACAAAGATTTTCTTATTATCTTACAGAAGAAGGTTTTAAAGAATTGCAAGATGATCAAGTTAAAGTAAGGGCTATTGGTAGATCAAATTTACTTCCACAAGATCTACAAGATATTTTCAATGAATTAATGCAGAGAACAAAGGATTTTAATAAATATATTTTAAATTTTGCCATACCTTACGGGGGAAGAGAAGAAATAGTTGATGCAACAAAAAAGCTTTGCAGAGATGTTGCATCAAACAAGTTGCAAATAAAGGATATTAATAAAAAAGTATTTGCAAATTATTTATATCTTAATTCAGATCCTGAATTAATAATTAGGACTTCTGGCCATATTAGAACTTCTAATTTTTTACCTTGGCAATCAGCATATAGTGAATGGATATTTGTTGATAAATTATGGCCAGAATTTACAAGAGAAGATTTTATTAACTGTTTAAAGGTTTTCTCTAAAAGAAAGAGAAATTTTGGTAAGTAAGAATTTTATTGGCGAATGTAGTGAGCTTTAGGGTTTAATACCCCGACCTTTAGGTTGTTTATTTCTTTTTTGTTTTTGTTTTGTAGTAGAAGTATTTTTATTGCGG
>Ga0222697_1000959_pt1 | contig 11612 bp, 17 predicted proteins | sample AntAcemetage1402_FD_179835 | JGI IMG/M metagenome (GOLD analysis project Ga0222697, IMG submission 179835) | Saline water microbial communities from Ace Lake, Antarctica - #1402 | ecosystem: Environmental > Aquatic > Non-marine Saline and Alkaline > Saline | place: Antarctica: Ace Lake... | reverse complement strand
GCATAACAGTCTTGTTCTCTCTGTAATCCTGGCCACTGACAATTTGCGCCTCTCGATTTGAATATAAATCTGAACAAATAAGCAAGCAGGCAGCCTTGATTTTATATGGCACTAAAGCGGCGGTCGTCCACCCGGCCTGAAACACGATCTTGATTGACTTCGTAGGCCAGTGCGTAAATGACGGCCAGGTTTCCCCATACGGTAGAACGATAAAACCGCATCCCTCCCCGTTAGTCTCTATGAGATAGTCGGTTGTCAGTGTCATGGTGGTTGTGTCTTTATTGCTGTCACTATCCACCTCATCATAAGTTATCGCCAAGGATGTGGTTTGCAGGTTCCCGAATGGGAGCTTAATCCTGTTCCCGTCCGGCCACGCGTTAAGGTAATATTCCCAGGTTGCCGTCAATAACGTCCGTCTGGTAATGTCCTCAACGTAGTCTCGGGCTGATTTTATGGCATCGTTTAGCAGGTCGTCTTCAATAGAGGTCGCGGTTAGCCGTATTACCGTTGTGGTAAATTCGCACGTTGCCAGAAGCACCTTTGCAACCGTCCTGATATATTGCTTTACTCCGGTATATTCGATTTCTTGAACTGCATTGTCATTGGCCGTTGTTACCTGTGTAAAGGCTCCGGTTGGCCAGTCGGTATAGGTCACATCGTCGTCTGACTCCTGAATCTTACAGTCTACCGTTCCTGTGGCTCCATTGGTCCCGGAGTTGAGAATGACAAGGGCCGTATATCCCAACACGTCGATTCCTGTCCCGACATGCGTAGTATAATTGGCCGCTATTGCGTACACGTCCGGCACAAGGCTTTGACTTTCGTCTACATTATCGGCAAACGACCCCGAATCCAGACGTAAATGGAGCTTGAGAGATGCCAACGAAATAGGGTAAAGAGTCGACGCTGTATTTAAAATCAATTGCATAGTTTTAAACTCCCCCGGTGTTAAGTGCCAAGCAGGCCGCCGGGAGATCGGCTTTTCGGGTTTCCCCTATCCTGGCACAAGTGATTATTCACACTCTCTATGGGGTGTACTCTTCCCAAAGCCAACTGAACATGAACGTCCCGTCATTGATAGCCGAGGCGTAAGGCGATGCGTGATAACCTGGGGGTATAATGAGCGAACCTTCCAGGTCAAAATACATTCCATCCGTTAGCCCGGTCGTCACGGCGCCGGTGTGCCATGAACCAAAAACCTGATCTAAAACCGGGGCCTCAGTGAATACAACAGCGCTGTCAACGTTTGCCACGGATGCGACCCCCCCGAGCAGTCTGTTTTTGGGAACAATCACCTTTGTCGCCGCTCCTACACCTCCGCCGGTCATGATGCCCATCATACAATTTGCCGTAGGTACTGCAATCAAAGCCGCAATACCAATGCCAAGGATGGCAAAGTTCTTGCCGCTACCGGTCGGATTACAAAGTGCAAGACCGGTGTAAGTGGCCGCCATACCCGCCGTAACATTCACCACGGCCTGATTTGCCACTGAATAGACACGCCCCTCTTCCGTTGCTACGCGATACTTCCCGCCCTGGGATATAATCAACTCCCCGTTGGAATCTACCAACACAGGTTTTCCGACTCCTGCTGCTGTTTTTCCGTACATAATAAGTCTCCTTATGGATTAATTGTTATGGTCTGAGATCTTCGGCCCATCCACCGTTGTGGTAAACGTACTTTACCCCGGTATCGACGGCATGAAAGGTTGCGCCTTCGGGTGGATCTTCGATAGTCACTTGGTCACCCTCTTGGCCCTGCCATTTGTTCCCCATTACTCCAACCGCGCAAACTGTCATGATAAAATCTCCATTTATGGACCGCCATAAAGACGGCCCATGGGGTTAAGGGTTTAGGCGATTGCCACTACCACCGGATAATCAACATTGATTCCCGAACCGGCTGCGTAAGAAAATTTATTTCCTGCCGCACGCGATGTATTGCAAACAATACCGCCAACACCGGCTACTCCATCCGCAGCATCCGAATATAACCTATTATTGGTTACATACCAAAGATCGGATAATTCGTTGATGGTCAATGCTACTGCATGGATGCGATTTTCAAGAATCTCGCCGTTATATCCACCTGTAGCCGCAACAACATGGATGCCCTCGGTTGCACGAATGAAATTATCTCTGATAACCATGTCGTGTTGGCCGGTTCCTTCAACCTTGATACCTTCAGCAAAGATTCCGGTTCCGATAGCACCGGCATGTTCCAAGATCCGGCAACCGACCATCTTAAAGGCGCGATTATCATCGGCAAGCCGAATACAATGGGTAGAACCTGCGACATTCGGCCAGAATAGATTGCCATAAAACTCGACCGCCATGTGATCGGTTGTGAGTTTTATAAGCTCGTCCGTGTCACTGTTCATCCATCCAACATTGAAGAATCTTGTTCCGTAGGCTTTAGTGGCTATGATATGCGTTCCGGTAATTCTTGGCATGGCTTCAACATCGAAACCAACGCCTATGACATCACATTTTTCCGGGAACACTGTCAGATCCTCGGTAATTTCCTGATCACCCATAACAAAAATCCGGTTTCGCCGCGCCCACCATCTATTGGCAGTAAGGCCAATACTGGTATTGCTTGCCGCAATCGCTTCGGCAAGGGTCAGGTAGGGATCATTAATCGACCCGCTACCGGTCGCTGAAACATTCCCATCAACAAAATAATCAGAGGCCCCGGTGGGGTTTCCACTCATCACGCTTCCGCCCGGTTCAACAAGAATCTGCCCACCACTGGCGACAACAAAGGTGTCGCCTCCCTGTTTTCGATAAACTTTTGGTTGATAACTCGTGTCTGCCATTTTAATTTCCTCCGTTGATCCGTTGGTTACAGCGAGCGAGGCCGGATCACCCCACCCGCCTACCCTACTTAAAGGGACGGTTGATTAATCTACAGGCGCATCCAAGGGATGACCCTTGACAACAATAATCCCTAACGGGGGATCGGTGGTTCCGGTCACGGTGCCGATCAATTGCAGATATCGCTTCCCGCCGACATATCCGATCTTCGACAGGGTATTGTCCTCGGTGTTGACGTTATCAATGGTCAACACGACGCCGCTTGCGACGGTAAGATCCAACATATCCGCAGTTGTAACAACTGCATACGTTGACGCATCGTTACTGTCCCATAGGACAAAAGTGATCTTATGACTGGCGGACATGCTGGCATCAATTCCGCAATGAATCAGTATGCAGCAGGAACCAAAACCGGCAAGGTCAACATCCGTGATGGTCTGCGTAGTTGAAACCGCAATCGGGTCCAACATAGATGCTACTTCGATGTTGTTATAAAGATCTTTCATTCCCATTATTTTTACCTCCTTAAATCGTTTTTAAAACGGGGGTATATTTCAACCCCCGGTTAAGATTACGTTGCAGCTATTTTCATCGCCTTTATAGCCTCGTACATAATTATACCGGCCCCCACTTTTTTGGTCGTGTAAAATAACACGAAAGGTTTGCTGGTATACGGATCTCTGAGCACCCTCGTCCCGATGCGGTCAATAATCATGTATGCCCGTTTGAAATTGGCAAACCAGATGGGATACGCACCGGCTCCGATATCAGCAACATTATCGTCAATCTCAATCCTCTTTCCCAGGAGGGTATCGGGTGCGCCCTGCTCAAGCCCTGGCCGCCACATATAGTTCCCGTCACCATCCTTGAATTTACGGATCACCGCAAACGTGGTATCGTTCATCAGCCAGGCCGCATCATATCGGTAAACCGACTTCAAGGCGTGCTGAAGGTCAACCAGCTTATCTGCATTGTTCAGCAAAGTAGCATGGGCGCCGGGGACATATCCAACTTTACCCCAAGCATAAGAGGCATTTGTTACCGTTGAATAGGCCTCAAGTCCCTTTGGTTCCCCAACGCCATCGCCGTCAATGAAAGCGGCTCCTTCTTCCTCGTTGAACTCAATGGAGATCTCATCAGCAAGCCACTCGGCAATATTAATTGCAGAATCGTCAAGGAGAGATTGAGTAGCCGCAGGCATCGCATACAGTTCTTTTGTGTTGATTGCGATTTCTGCGAGTGTCGGGGTATCAGTTTCAGCTCTGCTGGCCTTTTCCGCAACCCATCCCGAGGATGAACCTCCTTTGTTTACCAGCTTTTTGTAAGTATCGGTCGATATCGACTTGACATTACAAAGCCTCCGCATAGCCGACACGGTAAGCGCTACCCTGTCAATGGTCGCGTCCACCTCTTCGGGTACGGTAAATCCACCATCAGGGTCAGATAGTGTTGAAAGATTCGCCTGTACTGCCAAGTCCTGAAGCCCATTGTCAACGCCTTTACGGAAAAACTTATTGAAAGCTGTTGAATATTCCGCTTTGGCTTTGTCAATTTCAGAATTCCCGCCGCCCGGCAATCCACCTTTTGCAATCGCTGTTTCAAGGGCTTCAAGCTGCGCTTTCATAGCCGCCATTTCACCAAGATCCTTGTTGATTTTGTCGACCTTATCAACTAAGATCGGATCTGCATGATCCTTTGCCTCGATCTCTTTCATCCTCGTATCGTTCTCAGTCTTAAACTGTTCAAAAGCTTTGCCGAGATCGGTAATAAGTTTTTTCAATTCATCGCCCATTTCATTTACCTCCTGTCATATTTACAATAATGGTTTTTAGATTATCCGCAATCTCAGCGTCCCACTGATTAGCATCGTCTACTTCATCCTTTTTCGGCTCAAGAGGCGTTTCACTGCATCCCGCAGCTTTCGCTTTGGCAAATTTACGGCTTGCGCCTGCATCCCGCAGGGCCTGCTCGATTTCTCTTATTGTTAATTCCCGGCCCCCTTCTGGTTGGACCGTCAAAATATCTTCAGGGGCATTGGCGAACATCGACAAATCAAACTCAGCCTTTGCCGCCTTACCTGATTTAAGGATTTCGTCTATGAAACCTTTTTCCTTCATTTTCTTGGCGTTCATATAGGTGCCATTCCCTTTGGGGCCTGTCATTATGGACCGGATCTCTTTCTTTCCGAGCTTTGTTTTGTCGGTATAGGCACCAACAATGTTTTCGTCAATCTGGCCTAAAATATCTGCGAACTCAATAAGCTCTTCTTTATTCCCTGCTATGAACACCCATGAATTATGAATCATCATCATGGTGTTGGAATATGCCTGAACCTTCTTTCCACCCATAGCCAAAACAGAGGCAATGGACGCAGCCAGGCTTTCAATGCGAACCGTTACTCCGCCAGGATGGTTAGCAAAGGCATTCAGAAGTGCCATACCATCCCAGACATCACCGCCAGGGGAGTTTATACGGGCAAGGATCGGAGTGTGTTTAATATCGGCCATTATCCTTACAAGTTCGCCTGCATCGTTGTACGGCCATCCTATGTAATCGTAGATGAACAATTCAACCTCATCTTCGTCAAGATTCTTGATTGAATACCAATCCGGCTTGTCGAGAGATTTATTCCAGTATTCAGCGATTATCTTTGCTGTTTTCTCGTTTCGATAGGATAGTTTCATTTGGTTTCTCCTTCGTCTTGATTCCCGGTGTCTTTAGTTGTACTGGTTCTGGTCCTGAAGTCGTCGCCGCCTTCATATGGGTTACGATCTTCCAAATCTCTACACTCGTTTGGATTAAATATTTCAGCATTAACCATTGTTTGATAAAACTTTGAACGGTCTTTCATGCTACCCCTGAGTAACCCCTCCATGCTAAATTTTGCATAATATTTTTTCTTTTCTTCTACTGTTAGCAAATCACGCCTTATAGCCGATTCATAAACAGGTACGTCAATTGAAAACATTTGATAAAATAAAAGGAACTGTTCTGCCGAGGCATATGTGGGGGCCTTATCACCTGCCCCTACAAGCATCAACGGAACTCTAAAAAGGCCACAAATCTGGGCCTCACTAAGTTTCATTTGTTCTAAAAACTGGGCGTCAACGAGTTTTATTTCAGGAAATTGGATTTTCATACCCTCGTCGATCAGCATAAACTCATGGCTTTTGCCCAATCCTTCATAGCGCTCTTTTAGGGTGTCGCGTCTATTTGCGAAAGCCTGGGTATTTAATGCCAGCGGGTGTTCAATTACAGCACTCGGATGTAGACCTTTAGAGAACCAGCGTGAAAGATGCTTTTCCCCTGCTATTCCTTTACCAATGGCCTCCCTTGCATACTCAATCGGATTTAGTCCGGTGAATCCATTCAGGGTAAGCCCCTTCATGTGAAATACTTGAGTCTCATTAAAATGCTTTACATCTCCGTTTTTGAAATGCACTTCATAATCAAGGCTATAATCTGCATTCTGTGTGATATTCCGAAGCATCCCGGCAGGTATAGGAATAAGTTCACGAATCGGACGCCCTGGAACCTGCGCTTTATATGCAACAAAATTTCCGCGTAAAGAGATATATGCTTCAGCCATTCCCCAAAATTCAGGAGCAGTCATCCAGCTATTTGGTTGATGCCGGAGTTTTTCGTATAAATAAAAATCCGGTGCTTTATTCTTGGTTTCACCAGTTTGTTTAAAGATATGGCATGGTAAACGGGAAAGCGTCGCCGCTCGCATACGGATACAATTTTGCACCGTGATCAGGCGCATAGCCGTGTCTGAATTCACCGAAACGCCCGACTCTGTAGGGCCACCACCATATATTCCAATGATCTGCTTCCGTAGGTCCTCGCTATCAAAAGCCTGTGGCCGTATCATTCTCGAAACAATCCCCACGATTATATATCCTTCATCATATATCCGACAGCCATAAGCAGAACCCCGCAAACCATGAAAGCAAGCCACTGGCCCCAGCGCAGATAGAGACCATAACCCAACATAGCTATCCCCCCAAAAAGCAAAATGTCCCGCATATCAAAAGTGCGGTGAAGCACCTTTAATGGGAACATTAAGGCCCTACCCATGGATTTTAAAATATTCATGTTTACCTAACTCATTATTTAAAATATTTGTGGAATTTAAGGTAGCAATGAAATTATAAGGAAGGGAAATAAATTTGTCTATATGCTAAAATACACTGGAGTAGCCCAATGCGACGGTTTCTTGATATGGCTTTTGTATTTGGAGAGTAGATTCACGGGTTATGCGGATTAATTTTTCGATCTTTACAGCGGCCAATTTTTCGGCTTTGATCCATCGGTAAATTGTAGCACGATTAACTCGCAAATATTTAGCGACCTCATCAGGCCGCAAAAGCTCTCTATTTGGTAGACCAATAATGGGGTTAGGTTTTGTCAAAGTATCGCCTCATATTCATCAGGAACTTGAATCGGCCCACCTTGCAACATAGCTCGACCTATTGCCATGATTAAACTGACCGCCCCATCGATCTTATTGTCAACATTGCTTTTTGTTGGGTAATAGTATTTAATCGGCCCCCCCCGGCCTGCTTTCAATACAACATTTGATATCATCCACGACAAAACGGGGTCCCCATTGTGCCATAACTGGTGGGCGGCAATCCTGGCCTCCATTTCCTTCATAGGTTCACTTATCAGAGCCGGACCCTGGTTGATTTCAATGCAAACATCCTCTTTCATCCAGTCCATGAGATTAGCGACAATATATCCAGCCTCGCGCGGATCAAAGGCAAGCTGCATTATTGGATGGTTGTCATTTATCGCTTTTATATCATCCTCAATAAATTTCTGGTCAGTCCGGGCCCCGGGCGTTTTGGTAAGCCAGCCTTGTTTTACCCATAGTTCATACTGTTGTTTGTTTTTAGAGTCCCGGATCGTATCCTCGCAGAGATAGTGCTTTGTAAATATGGCAAATCCTTTCTCAGATTCAAAAAGCAATACGAGTGAGCAAATATCGATCTTGCTTGCCAAATCAAGCCCGGCATAACACGACACCCCTTTAAAATCTTCAATATTCAGTGAAGCGTCATAGCAAGCGTTCCATTTCTCGGCAGTAATCCACTTAATATCGCCTTCCACCCAGATACAGAAATTAAGGCGCTTAACAAGGCTCTCTTGTTTTGGCATAGCCTTGGCCTCTTCCACCTGACGCCTCAGATAGTCCCTGAAGGGCGCCCCCAAATAATTGAGGTTAGGGTTCGCTTTTTCCCATACCGACTCGTCTCGCCAGTCATCACAGTCCGGACAGCCGTCCTGGGGGATGGTCTTTCCCTCTGATTCGCATTTCGCGCAAACGTCGAGCCCGGTCATTATGCCAAACCATGCGTCATCTTCTAAAATGCCCTCAAGAATTTTTTCAGTGTATTCGTGGTGCTGGTAGCAGATTGTATGACGGTCATAACCTGCATTTGTTATTTCAAAAATTAAACTATTAGCTCTGAATTTTGTCCCTGCCGACATTTTGCGAACCACTACATCGTCAGGGTGTTCATGAATTTCATCAATCAAAGCCATATGTGGCCGTTTTCCGTCAAGAGCCCGCTTTTCAGAAGAAATCGGACGGAAATAACCGTTGTTTTCGGGGTTTGCAAGATTATGTTTGTCTATAATTAACATCTCGTTCAAATCAGTTGAACCTGTTGAGAAAGTGTGTGCATCCCGAAAACAAAGGCCCGCCTGTTCGCGTGTTACAGCGGCGGCGAAGATTTGCGGAGCGGCCTCACCGTCAAATGTAAGACCATAAAGCCCCACCCCTGCCGCCAATGGGGTTTTGATTTGCCCCTTTGCCATTTCAATATATGCGGTCCTGAATCGCCGGTATCCACTCTTTTTTATTTTCCACCCAAAAATTGAACCTACAATAAAAGCGAGGTTTGGCGTCAAAACAAATTCTTGGCCACTAACGAGTCCTTCATATAAAGTCAAAAATTCCGGGAAGAAATCAATAATATGATCCGCCGCCGCTTCGTCGAAGTACAGGCCGCGCTTTTTGCCGGTCTTCAGGTCGGTCAAGTGACGCTGGCAGGCGAGACGGGTCCATTTATTGGCAGGGATCTTGCCCTTGGTAATATCCGTGGCGTACTGGGTGACTGGGTGCAGGGGTTTTTTAGGCTTTCGTGGCATTACCAGTCCCATTCTTCTTTTTCAATATTTACTCCCTGTGATTTTAACCAGGGAATTAGTTTTTCCTTGAAGCATTTAGGACATAAATCAATTTCATACTTTGTGCCACTTCCCCCCTCGGGATAAGAACCCCCCTCTTTTTGTCTTATTTCTATAGATATTTCAGTCTCATTTATCTCATAGATCGATGTTGCGGGCCATTCCTCACTTTTTGATTCTAAACCACACAAATCGCATTTTCTTGATTTAGTAAAGGTATTGGTGTGCTCAGGAATTATTTTTTCGCCATAAACTTTCATAATTATTCTCCTTTCTCTTTAGATTTTCGTGCTATTAAAAACCTCTATAACCCTTCTTGTTTGTTCTACGACCCGAACCGCAATTATTTGATCCCTGATTGAGTTTTCCGCACATTTTATGGCCTGGGATTTATCCCTAAACCCATTAAAAGATTTTCGATAACAGGGTTCTCCCTTAATTTTATATTCAACACAATATTCGACGGTTTTTCTCATTTTACCCTCCATTCTTCTCCGCCAGTTTTCCAGCTAACCAATCCATAAAACGAATAAAACCGGTTGCCTTTGCAATTTCCATGAAACAGTTGACCATTGCATCGTGTAGTTTTTCAAATGGCTCTATGTCTTTCATCTTACCCCCCATTCTTCCTCGCCATGAACTTCTGGGCTTTATTTTCTTTCCGTGGTTTCTCAACCTTTAGATTCACCCGGCTCGATGCCCCACCCGCCCCGAGCAAAACAGCGTTCTTCATAAGGCGATCTTCAGCCTCTTTAATAACCCTTTTCCAAGGATTTATTCTTGGCTCCCCCAATTTGTTAACCCAAACAAAACCCTTTTCTCTTATTCCTTCAACGGCATGCCACCAATCGCTATAACTTTGAGCATATATTGCAAGCGTAGCCATGTCCATTTCTGTCATAAGGCGCACATTGCCCAAGAGGTCTGCCATTCTGTGCCATTCTTTTTTTGCTATTTCATCAAGTATCTCTGGACAGGATGGAACCTTCTCAGGTGGCATAGGCTCCTGGTCACTTCGGGGTTTCTTGTGGGTGTGTTTCGTGCCACCTCTTAAATTTAAAATTTTACTGGGAGTTGCCTTCCTACCCTTGGCCATGATTTACCTCCTTTAGTTTATGTTACTCTGATTTAAATAGAATGTCAAGTACCCTTCGATTACTGAATGGTATTCGGAAGATTAATGGGAATTATTTTAACTTATTTGTGCTTATCGTGTCGATTTCTTTCATTATGCTCTTGACAAACCTGCCAAACATGGTTATCTTTAAGATAACAACGGATGGAAACTCAAACCACAAATCAGGGAGGGAACGCAATGACAAACAGAATACGCAGATACACTTTCAAGACACCATGTGGCCTGAAAGATATTGAAGCCGAGACAATCAACCAAGCCCAACAAATCGCTGATACTCAATATGGTGGTGGTAATGCTACGATGAGAAAGGAGATTAACAATGGATAAGAAAACAGTTTCAATCAGAGAAATGGATATGGATACTCTGATTGAGCCGGAATTCATTTAAAACCTAACCCAATAACCCTCCCCCGACACCGGGGGCGAAAGGAGAATGGAAATGCCAAAAGACCCTATTACAATTTCAATTAGAAACATGGACCCCGATCTTTGGTGGCTGGCCAAAACCCTGGCAAGTTCCCGGCAAATGACAATTCGGGATTTAATTGTTGACCTGATTAAAAAGGAGCTAAAAGATGATAACTGAAATATGGAAGCCGATTCCCGACTATCCAGGATATGAAGTATCAAGCCATGGTAGGTTTAAAAACCTTGAAGGAAACATTAACGATTTTTCAAACTGCCAACAAAGCACAAGAAGAACTATCGGTATAAGAAACACAAATAGCCTAAAATCAAAACAATTACATTCCGTTATAGCAGAGGTTTTTATAGGCCCACGCCCTAAAGGGTTTGTTGTTAACCATAAAGACAGAAATCCAGGGAATAATAATTTGTCAAATTTGGAATATATAACCAAAAGTGAAAATTCTCGGCATTGGAAACATCATAAAAAACCTGAACCGGGTAGCACTGTACAAATAGAAGCATCAATTTCCCAAGCCTTAAACGACGAACTCAGAAAAGAGGCCGAAGGCGTTAATCGCAGTTTTTCCAATTATATCGCCTACTTGCTAATAAACAGGCAGGCAGTGAAGGAGGGATAGATATGGAATATGATAAAATTGAAGTTAAAAACTATTTAATCCGCAGGCTGGTTGACGCAGAATCGGCCCTACGCGAAGTTAAACGATTCGTTGATACGCCTGAAAACGAAAAAGCTCAATTCCCAAATATTCTTTCCAGGCTTGATGACGCGATGAATGAAATAAATAACGTGAGGAATCTTTTATAATAACAACCGCCCCGGGCATAAACCGGGGCACTTTCAATTATCAAAGATCGTGTTGAAAATTAAAGATTCATCTTGACTTTAAATACCAGGTATGCTAAGGTTTTTATTATGAAAATAGCAATTACAGGTTCACGGAAATTTACAGATTACAACCGCTTTTGCCAAGTGTTAGACAGTTTAGCGCCCACGGAATTTGTATCGGGAGGCGCTAAAGGTGCTGACACC
>Ga0222697_1000958_pt1 | contig 11622 bp, 18 predicted proteins | sample AntAcemetage1402_FD_179835 | JGI IMG/M metagenome (GOLD analysis project Ga0222697, IMG submission 179835) | Saline water microbial communities from Ace Lake, Antarctica - #1402 | ecosystem: Environmental > Aquatic > Non-marine Saline and Alkaline > Saline | place: Antarctica: Ace Lake... | reverse complement strand
TTTAGTACGCTAGTTAAGCAATTACTTGTGCCCGTCTTATTAATCTCTAATCTCTGTTCGGTTTCGATACCTTTCCTACGGCCGCTAGGGTTCTCTACGTTGCGCCCTCGCAAGGCACCTATTACTTTAGGCTCTATTATCTTAGTATCGTGACCGCCACCACTACAAGTATTACAAGCGGGAGCCACCCCCTTGGGGTCATACACTCGACAAGCACTTTCAAGTCTACCCTCTATAACTAGGTCCCCTGCTTTAAGGAGTAGGTTGTTATCCCCGTGGGGTCTTTGGTATATGAAGTTATCCTCCATATCTTTACTATGCCGTGTGAAGTATTTGACAATTTTATCACTTAGGTAGTACTTCTCGTCTACTTCGTCTTCTAGGTAGTCATCTAAGCACTTAGTTAGCGTCTCGCTTTCGGGGAATGTATAGGGGGCCCCCTCTAATTGACTTACCATAAACACCCGGTCTCTATTCTGTGCCACACCGTGGTATCTTGCATTTATCTTTTGAAAGCTATTAGTGTAGCCTATGCCCTCCAAGAAAAGGCACCACTCGTCAAAGAGAGGCTTGTTCTTCTTATGTAGTAAGGCTGCTACATTTTCCATAATTAGGGTTTGTGGTAATTGCTCTTCCCCGTATAGTATAGGGGACATATATTTTTGTTCTAAGAGTATGCGCTCGACTTCCCACAGCAGACCGCTTCTAGTGTTTCCCTCTCGGGACATTCCTGCTTGCTTACCCGCAACACTAAGGTCTTGGCAAGGAAAAGAATAAGTCATAAGGTATTCGTATTTGTTGGTATCTGTTATGCCTAGGTCATAAGCGGATATCTTAGTTATATCACTAGGCTCAAAGTCTGTACCATATATAGCATTATAGCTTGTTACACAGTACTTATCAAATTCGACTAAGCGGTGCCTTTGAAAGGGTACCGCTTGCCTGTCTAGGGCTTTCGTTTGGGCGCCGATACCTCCAAACAATTCGATTGTGCGTAGTATCTTACTCACGAGGTTTACCCGTTAGCTTATCTACGCAACAATTTTTGAACTTCTTACCACTACCGCAAGGGCATTTCTTGTTTCTACCCACGTTCGGATATAGCTTTTCCATAGCTATCCGGGTGTACGTGGCTTCGCTTTTACGCTTGCTCGTTTTAGTACCCTCTAGGTTCTTTATTTGTTCTGCTATTAATTTGTTCATTTTAGTTCCTCCTCTTTACTAAGTAGTATTGCTACATTACACGCTAAGTGCTTTAGATGTGAATATCCGCTCTCGCTATCGAGGCTCTTGTTATCCTCTAAGTAGGAGAGGGTATGTCTAAGCATTGAGCCTATGTATTTGGCCTTGTCTACATCATCCCACCCTCTTGGAGAGTATTTGTCCGCTCCAAAGGTAAGAACTTCTCCTACCCCTCTTATGAGTTCGGTGGGTATTAGTTCAAGTTGTAATTTTTTCATATTAGGTCTCCTTTTTTGTCGATTACGTTAAACATAATTGTTCTTGGTAGTATATTTTGACAGATATATACGCTGCTAAACGGCGGGTCCCTTGACGGTTTCGCCTCTGTATAGGACTGAAAATAGGATACTCTTTTAATATAATCTTCAACTTTAGATATATACTCATACATAGCTTCAAATTCTCCGTTAATGGTTGGTGTTGCCATAACTTTAGCAAAAACAATTCCATCAATATTAATTTTGTTTTCTATCATTTTTAGGAGCATTGCTGTACTATCTTTGCCCCCACTAAAACTTACTATATTTTTCATGTGTTACCTCCTCGTAACAATCAAGCACGCAACCGCTACTACAATCGCCACGCACCATAGCGCAGTTGCACCTATTATCATTAATTCATTTGTCATTCAGATTGCTCCTCCACATATACAAAATTCTTAGGTGCGGTTGTTATTCTACACTGAACATATGTCTGTTTTCCGCTTAATTTCTTATGACCTTTTACAATATGGTTATAATCCCATATATCCTTAGGCTCATCATATATTTTTACTTCGGTTATGTGGCAGTAGTGTACTATTCTAGTATTTCCAAAGCATAAATTTACTTCACCTTCAACAGTTGTAATCCCAACTTCTTTAGTCTTATCAACTACATATTCACCTATTACTTTGCTATTTAGAATAGTATCACAAGAATGTTGTTGATAAGAAATATAACAACAAGATTTACCAAAACAATTCTTACATAAACGCTTGGACTTAGCTTTTTCTTTGTTACAATACATCAACACCCTATAAGGCGGTTCAAATTGTTTTGGTATTGTTTTGCGTGCAATTATTGGCTGCTCCCCGTTTGCTATCCTAACACATTCTATTGGCTTATGTGCCATTATTATCATTAATTCATTTGTCATTCAGATTGCTCCTTTATTAGCTATTTTGTCTAGCTTCATCGTAAGCCCCCCTTTCTAACGTATTTACCTTGTGCCTTATCATAAGTATCTTGCAGGTCAGCCCAGTATCCGCTATCTAGGGTAAACACTTTTTGCAAAGCCCTAGACACCGTAGCGGTGAAGTCGGTATCCCCCGCTACTAGTAAGACGACTAGGTCTTTTGGTAGACCTGTCCTTTTAGCTATTTTTCTTATGGATAGATTGCAATCACGCATATAACCTCTAAGAATTTTGCTAGGTGGTGTATCTCTAATCATCGGTTTTCTTTGTCTCCTTAAAAACGTTTTCCCCTTTTATTAGTTCCAAGAATACACATTTGAATAGTTCGGCGCTTTCTTTGTCGTCAGTTAGTAAGACGTTATATATCCTATGCACCACTAAGGCTATATTATTTATAATCTCGGGCACTACCCCTGAAAAACCTAATTTGCTCGTTCCTTTGCTATTGTCAATCTCGACAGTTAGCAGGCTTGTGTTCTTTTCCATTTTTTATATCTCCTTATTATTTAATACATTAATTATTTCTTGTGTCGATAATCTTCTGCCTATTTTTATCTTATCAGTACAACACTTGCTATCATCGTTACTTTTCGCTATATTACCTAAAGGTTCAACCTCACAAATAATAGGTCCCTCTTGAAGTTTGCCCGAATAATAGTCAAAGATATCATACAGATTTGTTACATAATGGAAGCCTCTCTCGCATAATTTAAGAGTTCCATCTAAAGTATAGGTTTTTCCTACCTCATATTGAAATTCTCGACATCTCATATACTTATTAAAAGCTTTATAATTTCCTGATTTAGCAATTAGACTAGTGCAATTCCAGAATGCTCTAACACCTATGCTTTCTATGCTAGCAGGAATACTTATGTTTGTTAAACTAGTGCAATTACAGAATGTGCCAGCACCTATTCTTGTTACGCTATTAGGAATACTTATGCTTGTTAAGCTAGTGCAATTATAGAATGAATAATTGCCTATGCTTGTTACGCTATTAGGTATGGTTATGCTTGTTAAGCTAGTGCAATTCTCGAAGGTATTACAGCCTATCCTTGTTACTCTATTAGGTATGGTTATGCTTGTTAAGCTAGCGCAATTACAGAATGCGCCATTATCTATTCTTGTTACTCTATTAGGTATGGTTATGCTTGTTAAGCTAGTGCAATTCTCAAAAGCCCTATAACCTATGCTTTTTACGCTAGCAGGAATACTTATGTTTGTTAAGCTAGTGCAATTCTCGAAGGTATTATAACCTATGCTTTCTATGCTATCAGGTATGGTTATGCTTGTTAAGCTAGTGCAATTCTCGAAGGTATTATAACCTATGCTTTTTACGCTATCAGGAATACTTATGCTTGTTAAGCTAGTGCAGTTGCAGAATGAATAATTGCCTATGCTTTTTACGCTAGCAGGAATACTTATGTTTGTTAAGCTAGTGCAATTATAGAATGAATAATTGTCTATGCTTGTTATTTTTTTGCCTAAATGCGTTTTAGGGATAATTACATTAATTGCATCCGTTTCGCAACCATTAACCTCATACTCATTATTAATTAATTTATATTTAATCATTTTTTATATCTCCTTTTTATTTAATACATTAATTATTTCTTGCGTCGATAATCTTCTGCCTATTTTTATCTTATCAGTACAACACTTGCTATCCTCGTTATTTTTCTCTATATTGCCTAGTGGCTCGACCTCACAAATAATAGGTCCCTCTTGAAGTTTTCCAGAATAATAATTAAAAACCTCATACAGATTTGTTACATAATGGAAGCCTTTCTTGCATAATTTAAGAGTTCCATCTAAAGTATAGGTTTTTCCTTCTTCGTATTGAAATTCTCGACATCTCATATCGTTATTAAAAGCTTTATAATTTCCTGATTTAGCAATTAGGCTAGTGCAATTCCAGAATGCACTATCACCTATGCTTTTTACGCTAGCAGGAATACTTATGTTTGTTAAGCTAGCGCAATTACAGAATGAATAATTGTCTATGCTTTCTATGCCATCAGGTATGGTTATGCTTGTTAAGCTAGTGCAGTTGCAGAATGCGCCATTATCTATTCTTGTTACTCTATTAGGTATGGTTATGCTTGTTAAGCTAGTGCAGTTGCAGAAAGCCCTATAACCTATGCTTTTTACGCTATCCGGAATTGTTATTCTTGTTAGGCTAGTGCAATTAGAGAAGGAATAATCGTCTAAGCTTTTTACGCTAGCAGGAATAATTATATTTGTTAGGCTAGTGCAATTCTCAAAGGCCATATAACCTATGCTTTTTACGCTATCAGGAATACTTATGCTTGTTAAGCTAGTGCAATTATAGAATGAATAATTGTCTATGCTTGTTACTCTATTAGGTATGGTTATGCTTGTTAAGCTAGTGCAATTCTCGAAGGTATTATAACCTATGCTTTTTACGCTAGCAGGAATACTTATGTTTGTTAAGCTAGTGCAATTATAGAATGAATAATTGTCTATGCTTGTTATTTTTTTGCCTAAATGCGTTTTAGGGATAATTACATTAATTGCATCCGTTTCGCAACCATTAACCTCATACTCATTATTAATTAATTTATATTTAATCATTTTTTATATCTCCTTTATTATTCATATATTATTTCTAAATCTAATTTTTTTGATGCTAGCAGTTCAATATTTGCGCCGTTGGAAGACTCCCAATCGGTTAGCATATAAATTGCATCGCATTTTTCTAAGGCCCCCAAACAATAAACCATACAGTCATCATAATTGTCTGTTATCCCTAACTTCATACACTCTCGTGCAGGGTTCAGAGATAGGTAGCCTAGTTCGTTCAATTTCTTTTCAGCTTTGGCAAATTTTTGTATATAATTTTCATCGCCAGTTATTTTACCACTTATATAAATCATTTATCCTCCTTTTAATTTAGTATTTCTTTACTAAAGACCTAAGCTATTTATCAAGGCTTGGTCTACGGCCTCCATAGCTTCATAGCCCCCTAAGGTGCCTATCCTATGTAAAAGTCTGGCTTTACTGATAGTACATATGCTCTCACAGGATACCGTACTCCTCTGCAACAGACCGAAGCCCTCTATGCTTACGTGAGTGGGGAGCCTGCTTGTCTTAGTAGTTATAGGGGCTACTATGATATTAGGGCTGTACTTGTTCCCGATGTCATTTTGAACAATTAGTACGGGTCTAGTCCCATACTGTTCGCTGTCTATCTTTCCTATTCTAGGAAAGAATGCCATATAAATGTCTCCACGATAAAAATTTTGGTCTTGCATAATTAGTATCTCCTTCTTATTCATTAATCACAGTATAGCACAAACGGTATACCACTGTCAAGGGTTTTTACAAAAAAAAAGGTGATACCTAGTACCACCTTCTTAGCTTTTGCATAAACTATTGTATGAAGAAGGAGAAAAACAAAATCATAGAACCTCTTATGCTCTTAGCTTATCCCTAGTATAGCACCTTCTACAAGTCTTGTCAAGGCTATCCTTAATCTTTTTTATAATACGGGCTAGTGAAGCCCTCGACCCGTAAAGTTAAGCCCTCTGTCCAAGACAATGGTCTTTCCATAATCTCAATCATTCGTGCTAAAGTGTGTCCCCCACCTATCCGCTCTTCGCAGATAACCTCGTCGTGTATGTGCATTACTATTGAGAAGCCCTCTTTTTCTAAGGCCAGCATAGCTTCGGCTAAACAGTCTCGCGCTACTGCTTGGGTAATGTTCTCCACGAGCTTACCACCATAGGTAGAAGTTCTGCCCCAGCGCCTAGTGGTCTGGTCTAGCTGAACGTAGGATATCCTATCACTATTGAAACGGGGGTCTGGTTCTATTAAGGGCTGCGCATATACAAGTCTCCTACCACTAGGCAGAAGCACCCACATAGCGCCATAGCTATATCCTATAGTAACTGCGCCGACAGTTACTTTCGTACGTTGCTTCACTGCTTTAAGGGCGGCTTTTCCTATTGTATTCCAGTACCCACATATAGCAGGGCTTGCTGTTCGCCAAGCGGTTATTATGCCCTTTAGCTCACTTTCCTTTAAGCCCATCTCGAGCGCGCCCATCGCAATAAGCGCTGCGGGTCCGCCGTTGTATCCTAAAGCGAGTTCCATTACTTTGCCTTTACTACGTAATTCGCTTTCGTGAGTTACTTCTTCGATTGGTACTTTGAACGCTTGTGCCGCAGAGGCCTCATATATTCTACCGTGTGAGTTGAATACATCTAACCTCCATTGTTCTCCGGCTAACCACGCTAGCACCCTCGCCTCTATAGCAGCATAATCTGCTACGTGATAAGTGCAACCCCCTCCCGGCACGAACGCCGTACGTGTGAGCTGTGATAGCACCCCAGAAGTATTATAGTAAATACTTTTTAGGTACCCAAGGTTACCCATTTTAGCGATATCCCTAGCACTATCTAAACCTTTCATCTTATTACGTGGCAAGTTCTGCACCTGTACGAGCCTGCCAGACCACCGTCCAGTGCGGGTAGCCCCATAGTATTGAAGTAGCCCTCTAATACGGTTATCACTTGTTTTCGAGGCCCTCATAGCCCTATACTTAGCAATAGAAGTTTTAGACAGCTTCGCTCTAAGGTCGAGAACGTGTCCTGCTTTAGTGTTCCCGAGGGACTCTCTCTTCTCGGCAAATACTTTCTTATCTAACGAACCAATAGCATAACCGAGTTCATTATATAGGAAGTTCTTTATATCAGCTAGGCTATTTGAATTTGTTATCCCTGTAAGGTCTTGCATTTCCTTGCCAAGCAGGCTAGTGTTTTCGTCATCTATAGAGATACATCCATCAATGAGTTCGGGGTCGACCTGTACCCCTCGGTCGTTTATACGTTGGTCTAGGAGGCATATCTCTTTTTCTAGAGGTGTAATCCACTCATCATATACTCCGTGTAGTTTCCTATCGACTTCACGTTCTACGTCTACGTCTAACTTATTGTAGGTTTTGAAAAGCTCCCATCTGTCAAAATCGTGCTTAGGTAAGTTTCTCTGACGGTCTTTCGTTTTACTGGGTACACAAAAGTAAGTTATCAACGACCGCCCTCCCTTCTGCTTGTTTATGTCTAGCTTTAGTGCTTCGGATACCTGTTGTAATGCAAGGGGGAGACCTAAGTACATAGACATAGACATAGTACACTGCCACTGTTCGATAGGTATGGGACGTCCAAAGTGCTCACTCATACAAATCCTCTCAAACACAGCGTTGTGCGCTACCTTTAGTATGTTAATATCCCACAGCATAGCCTCAATTTCGAAAGGCATTTTCTCACCTTGCTCTATGTCTACGCAAACGGTTGGCAGGTCATCTAGGGCATAGGATAAGAGTAATATACGAAAGGCGGGGGACGCCGCATACGCATATACCCCCGCCTTACTTAAATCAACATCCGAAAATGTTTCTATATCTATGTGTAGTCTATTAGTATAAGTCATTTAGACTTTGCTTAGTTTCCCCCGCCACTTCGAAAGAACTGAACACATCCTCTGCTTTTCTGCTAGAAGCACCAAGGGGCTCACCATCTGCAAGTTTCTGCACGTTGCAGAGCCATACGGCGATACCGTTTCCGCTTACAGCATATGGGTAGAAACGTATATTAACTTTTGCATAAATGCCGCTATAGATTTCCTCGGGGTCTATAATTGCCTCTAGGTTAGGTCCTACTATTCCCGGTTGTCTATTAGACTTACAGCTAAAGTACCAACATCCCGCATACGCTTCGTCATCTTCCCTATCCACATCGCCATCGTGTAACGGCATTTTAAGATTAGCCGGAATCTTTCCTCCCCATTTACTCTTACTAGCCTTGTCGCTTTTAACGAAAGCGATTGCTGCGTTAATCTTATCCAGTGTTTCGCGGTCATCTTTCCTTACCATTACCGATACATCGTATGCCTTTTTACCGTCGTCATTTATACGGGGTTCGATTAGATTGACGTAAGATAGTCTTACCTTACCTGTTACTATTTCGTTTTTTGTTACTGTGTTTGACATTATTATGTCCTCCTTTATTCTTTCTTAAACACCTGTTCTGCGGTGTTATAAGTTCTTCGGTTGTCGGTATCTGGTACCAACGTTGGCGCTCCTGCTTGTTTATAGACATAAGCTCCTGCTACTTCGGTAAACTTTTTCTTACCTACTACTTTTTCCATATTGCTAATTGTTAGCATTTCTTTAGGCTTATATAGAAGAGCCTCATCGTATCCGCTGTTCAGTAGGGCCGTAAGAATTGCATCTGGGTCTGTGTACACTCGTTTTCCACGGCCCTCTACTAGTTTCATATTAGGGATAGGGGTACCCGCTAGGGCTTCGGACAAGGCATACGCCTCAACGCTTTTTATCCAAACCTCGAAGTCTTTTGCCTTAGTCATTATTTCAGATATTTCGGCAAGACTTAAAGTCAAGGGGTCAGCAAATTTGTACTTAGCTATTTCAAGATTAGATTTGGCAAGGGCTTTACATTTGTGCTGTATCTTACAGAAGCGACAATGCTCTCCTGCTTTGAAATCACCTTTGCCTTTAATAGCTAGTGCTGCTTTAGGTGAGATTACTTTTTTCGCATAGGCTAAAAGTTCTTTTATGGGTAGGCTCTCACAAGAGATGTTGTTCACCCTCGGTTGAAAGATGTGGGTTGTTATAGTATCAAAATCTAGGATACCCCTAAGCCCTTCCATTGTGCCTAACGCATATAACCGCATTTGTGGGTTATCTATCGCGCTTACCGTTACGCCCTTGCCGTACTTAAAGTCTACAACGTGTACCGTTTTTCCGATAACCGCCACAAAGTCAGCTGTTCCAAAACCAAGAGGCACCCATTTCACGAATGAAACTTTTTGCTCTACCCCCGTAAAGAACACAGTTTCGTTTCCGCCCTTTATTAAACTAAGGATATAGTTCACATATTCGGTTGTGCACTCTTCCATTTCAGCGTCTACATCTGAACGGATGGGTGTACCCTTGCTCGCTAACGCGTTTTCTAATTTATTTGCCGCTACCTCGTGGGCAAGGGTCCCCTCCTCTGCATATACGGAAGTGCTTTCGGGCTCTTTTTCTTCTAGCATAGCCGAGGGAGGACAGCTTATCCACCGGTAAGCACTACTAGCGCTTAGTATGGCGTGTTCTCTTGGAGCGTCAACCATTGTTAAGGACCTCCTGTATATCTGTTACAAAGGCCTTAAAGTATTCGGGTTTAAGGTCTTTTGATATGCTAGATGCGCCATACTTGGACAGTATTTTTCTTGCCTTATCCATCTCGGCCACTCCCTTTCTCGCAAGTTTACTTGCCTCTAATTGAACCTCCTCTACGGTAAGCTCTTTTACTTCGGGCGTTTCAGCAGCCGCGGTAACTTCGTCTTTTACCATAATAGGAGTCTCCTCTTCGAGAGGCAAGCCCACTTGGGTATATGTTGGCGTCTTTTTGGCTATTGTTTTTGTAGGTGGGGTTACGACAGGCGCGGTCCTCCTCATCCCGTCTAACGCTTTTAGGGCTTCGCTTATTATAGGTATGCCCTCGCTAAGTTCTTCTTCTTTTAGTGATATCTTAATTTTAATTTCCATAACTGTTCTCCTTCTTATTTATTGTAGATAATGCTATCCACTAATTGCTCTACAGGTACTCCTAACGCGATTGCTAGTTTTGCTAGGTTTCGCACCGACGGTGCCCTGCTGCCCGTCTCCCACCGAGCTATGCACGATTGGGTCGTTCCCACTCTTACGCTTAACTCTATTTGAGTGTATCCACGTATCAAACGGTACTTTTTAATTAGGTTCATATTTTACCTCCTCATAAGTTATTAATCACAGTATAGCATACTAGGTATAATCTGTCAAGGGTTTTTACAAAAAATTAAAAAAAAAATATAGCGCCCTAAGACGCTATACTATATATACAGAAAGCGTGATAACGTTTTACCGCTATCACGCTACTAGGTTATTCGATGTGAATTTCTTTCGTGAGGAGGACAATGTCATCCACAACGAACCCTAGTGTATCCTCTATTGAGGCTATTTCTTTTAGACTCTCGTCTAGTATGGTGTGCATAGCAATCTCTTTCTTGTTGATATACTTTCCTGCAATTTTGTCGTTCTTAAAGGCTTCCGCTTTTCGTATAGCGGGTGCTATTTTCTCGACGGCTATTTGAAACTTATCTAAGGTACTCTGTGTTTTTGACACAGTCGCCTTTGCCTTCTTAGACGATAGTCCACCTATAATAGATAGTATTGTGCCTAATATGGCGAGTATGGAGAGTATTATCTCCGTTATAGTGTTAATCATTTCTTACCTCCTATTAATGTTTTAACATCTTTTTTTATTTCACGTATATCCTCACGGTTTTCGTCTAGCCTATGATGCGCTGACGCTACTCTAGACTTTAGTTCCGAGATACAAGCGTCGTTGCTATAGACTTTACTAACAATCCCGTTATGTTTGTCCTGCTTCTTTTCAAGTTGTGCAACCCGCCAGAGTGTAACCCCTGACGTGCTTGCTATTGAGGCTATTACCATTATCAATTCTAGTATACTCATAAGATGTTCCCCCTATGTTAAGACCATTGTGCATATATTGTTCTTGCCCCAAAGGTGTCGACTATGGTTGCGGCTGTTACAGCTGTTCCGCCTGTAGCTTCAGTGAACCATCCATCAAAAGAGAACGATGTTTTAGTTGGCACAGGAAGCGTGCCATAAGCGAAGGCGTACTTGACAACCTTATCCACCTCGGTATACTCGCCACCATCAGCACCCTGATAATCATATGTTGCAGTTGGGAATAGCATTAGTGTAAAAGAATCATCGACATATTTTTTGGTCGCTATTGATAAGTCAACAGTTGGGGCGGTAGTTAAAGGGACGCCTGTAAACGTTGGTGAAGCGATGTCAGCTTTCAGTAATATATTAGCGGTGTTAGTTGCGATATCTTCGAGGGATATCCCTATCGCTGTTGCGAGCTTGCCACCTACTCCACCCGCTGTCCATACCCCGTTGCCGTATTCTATTCCTATAATACCTGAAGTATCAAAACTGCTAGTACGTTGAGTCCAAGTACCTGTTGGGTCTGTCGCTGTTGCTAGTTTGCCAGTTTCTCCAACCGCTACCCATACCCCGTTGCCGTATTCTATGCCCCAAATACCTGAAGTGCCAAAACCACTAGTACGTTGAGTCCAAGTACCCGTTGGGTCTGTCGCTGTTGC
>Ga0222697_1000951_pt1 | contig 11680 bp, 12 predicted proteins | sample AntAcemetage1402_FD_179835 | JGI IMG/M metagenome (GOLD analysis project Ga0222697, IMG submission 179835) | Saline water microbial communities from Ace Lake, Antarctica - #1402 | ecosystem: Environmental > Aquatic > Non-marine Saline and Alkaline > Saline | place: Antarctica: Ace Lake... | reverse complement strand
CAGTAGGTTCTGAATTTACCGACGATAGAAGGCAGATTTCAATTTTGGCAAACATCGCGGTTAAGAGAAGTTCGCGAAGCGAATTTGGGAAATTTCAGCAGGAAATTTCCTCTTAATCGCTGTTATGTCTGGGTGAGCGAAGCGAAAGTCTGCAAGACGTCCCCGAGGATTTTTTGCTATGCAAAAAACCGCAGAGTTGAGTTTGAGTTTTATTATATAAATCATCTTCGTAGAAGACTATCTTTTAGGGCACGCCCGCTTTTTGTTTCTTTTTTCTAAAAAGAAGTTGAAATAATCTTAGGGGTAGAAGACTCGCTTTTGCTTCTTTTTCCAAAAGAAGATTTTTGTTTTAGTTAAAGTTATAAAGAATAAGATTTATATTAATATTATGGCAGAATTAAGTTTAGTTATTCCAACATATAATGAAAAAGAGAACATTCAAAATCTTATTAAAAAAATTCAAGAAGAATTTAAAGAAAATGAAATTGATGGAGAAATAATAATCGTTGATGATAATTCTCCAGATGGCACTGGAAAAATTATAGAAACTTTAAAAAAAGAACAGAAAAATCTTAAAATAATTCATAGAAAAGGTAAATTAGGTTTGTCTTCGGCAGTTTTAGATGGTTGGAAAATTGCAGAAGGAAAAATTCTAGGAGTTATGGATGCTGATTTAAGTCATCCACCTGAAAAAATAAAAGAACTCTTTTGGGCAATTGGAAAAGACAAGGTAGATTTTACAATTGGTAGTAGATACATTAAGGGGGGAAAGATAGAAGGTTGGAATTTGAAAAGAAAAATAATGTCTAAGACTGCGACACTTTTATCAAGAATTTATACAAATGTTAAAGACCCTATGACAGGATTTTTTATGATTAAAAAAGAAGTTATAAAAAATGCAAATTTAAATCCAAAAGGGTTTAAGATTTTGTTAGAAATAATTATTAAAGGAAAATATAAAAATATAAAAGAAATTCCAATAACTTTTATTAATCGTATTGAAGGAAAGAGCAAAGCAGGAACAAAGGAAATTTTTTATTATCTTCAAAATTTGGCAGGATATTTACCCTATAAAAAAAATGTGATTAAAGAGTTTGTTAAATTCGGAGTTGTTGGAGGAATTGGAACTTTAGTCAATATTGCTATTTTGTATTTACTAACTGAAAAAATAGGTGTTTATTATCTAATTTCTGCAATTTTTTCTTTTATTATCGCTATGTCTAGCAATTTTATTTTAAATAAAGTGTGGACATTTAAAGAAAATATAAAATTAGGTATTGGGAAAAAATATTTGCAATTTGGTTTAGTTAGCGTTTCAGCCCTTTTAGTAAATTTATTTTTCCTTTATATCTTTACAGAAATTTTTGGAATTTATTATATAATCTCTCAAATTTTAGCGATTGGAATTGCTTTAATTATAAATTTCTTCGGAAATAAAATTTGGACATTTTCAAAATGAAAAAGAATTTTATAATAATTGGAGTTGTAGGATTAATTTTAATCTCTATCTTATTTTTTGTAGTCTCCTCTAATACATTAGATAAACAACAAAAAGGAATTTTAACATTAACCTTTGATGATGGTTTAAAATCTCAATATGAAATTGCGTTTAAAGAAATGAAGGATTATAAGATTAGAGGAACTTTATTTTTATTGGCAAATTGGCAAGGACTTTTTGAAGGTAGGGAATTAATGAGTTTTGATAATGCAAAAGAAATGCAAAATAATGGCTGGGAAATTGGAAGCCATACTTTGGACCATATAAGTTTAACAATTCTTTCAGATGAAGAAATGAAAGAAGAATTAAAAAAATCAAGAGAAATTTTAGAAAATGAGGGATTTGAAATAAAAACAATTGCTTTTCCTTTTGGGAGTTATAATAAAAAAGTAATTGAAGAAACAAAAAAAGATTATTTAGCTTCAAGACCTATGAAAGATGGATTTAATTCTATCGAAAATCCAGATTTTTATAAGTTAAAATCTAAATGGATAATGAAAAAACATTCTTCTGAGGAAATTTGTTCTTGGATAAAAAAAGCAAATGAAAATGGATTGTGGCTGATTTTAGATTTTCATAATATTGGAGAAGAACAAACGCCTTGGGATTTTTCAGAACGAAAATTTAAAGAGGTTTTAGAATGCATAAAGAATGAAGGAATAGAAGTCAAAACAATAAAAGAGGTTTTAGAAGATGAAAAGAGAAACTAAAATTTTAATATCCTTATTTATGTTTACGTTTATTCTTGGTGGAATATTTGTATTTTCTACACCTTTAAAAATATGGGATGAAACAGTTTATGCAAATCTGGGTTATGATTTAAGTAATAATCCTTTAGATTATTCTGTAGAAAATAATGGTTGGAGTGATTTTATTCCTTCTGGAGGTGATAATTTTTATGCTTGGCCAAAAATGGGATTTAGAGCCCCATTATTACCTTATTTACTCTCTCCATTTTACCCATTTAATCTAGGTTTTTTAGTTAAATTTTTTATAGTCTTTGTTGGCTCTTTGTCTACTTGTTTAGTTTATCTGCTTGGGGAAAAAATGTTTAATAGAAAAGTTGCCCTTTATTCTGCAATTTTATTTTTGTTAATCCCATTACATATAATTTATAGTGCAAAAATTCTAACAGGAGTCTTATTTACTTTTTTTGTTTTATTAACATTCCTTAGTTTTTGGAAAGGATACGAGGAAAATAACAAGAAACATAAAATTTTATTTGGGGTATTTTTGGCTCTGGCTCTTTTATCAAGATATACTGCTTTATGGATTATGCCTATCTTTTTGATTTATTTTTTAGTAAGGGATAAATCATTAAAATTTGTAAAAGATAAATATTTATGGTATTCGATTTTAGCTTTTTTTGCGACTTTAATTCCTTGGTTTATTTATGGGATTTTTGAATATAATAATCCAATTGGAGCTTTTATTCATGGAGCGAAAGCATCGGCATATTGGGGCGGACTTCAATCTTGGCATTTCTTTTTTGATTATTGGTGGCAGATGTTTTCAATAATTGGATTTGTTTTTGTAATTGCTTTAATTTATATTTTATATAAAAAAGATTTTTTCAAAAAAGAGATTTATCTTCTTTTAATTTGGTTTACTTTCTTTTTAGGAATGGCGATTTATATGCCACATAAAGAGGATAGATTCATCTTAGCAATTGTTCCTACAATTGCTTTAATTTCAGGATATTTTATCGATAAAATTAAAAAATATAAAAAACTTATCTTAATAGGAATAATCATAATAAGTTTATTTTCTATATCTTTCCAATTTTATACAACCTATAATAATTCTTATACAGGCACAAACAAATGTTTTTTAGAAGGGAATAAGTTTTTACAAAATCAAGAAAATGCTCTAGTTGTAACTGATGAATCTGCTATTGTTTATTATTACACAAAACAATCCACCCATTTTTATCCAAATCCTTGGAGTTACGAATCTCTCAAAAGTTTAGTTGAAAACCATTATTCAGCTAAAAATAATTTTATATTTTTTACTGATTTTGATATGCCTTTGAATAGTGTAAAACATATTAAAATTAAAGAAGATTTAGATAAAAATTTAGAAAAAGTTTTTGAATGTTCAAAAGAAGAAGGGTATTCTGCAGTTTATAAAATTTGAAAAACGAAGTTTTTCCTATCTGTCCGTTAGGACGCGAGTCTCTTCTTGGGGTGGAAAGATTATTTCTTATTAAATTTCAAAACTGAAAGTTTTGACTATCTGTCCTGAAAGGACTAAGCGCGTGCCCGTCTTTAAAACTCAAACTCAATTAGACATAACATCGCGATTAAACAACCCGAAGGGCTCGAGGTGGAGTAATTTTTCCCTCGACGAAGTCAGAGCTGGAAAAATTGCGGAATGCTCGAGAGTTTTTTCTGTAAGAAAAAATTTGGGAAAAACCTGCAAGGTTTTTCTGTTTAATCTGCTGTTCATTTTCCCGAACGAAGTGAGAGCCTGCAAGGCGTGGCAAGAAATTATGAAATAATTTCGCAGAGTTTCCAATCTCCGAAAATTCTTTGATATCGTAGTTGCTGAAAATTGTCTTTAAAATTGTCGTTGGTGGTGGAAAGAGCGCGCTTTTTTGCCTTCTTTTTTCTAAAAAAGAAGTTGAGCACTTTTAGTTAGTTTTATAAAATTAGATTCACTAATAAAAATATGAGTACTAATACGAAGGTTAAAGAAAAAAATAAATGGAAAAATTACTTTTTTATTTTATTGATAATTGGAGTAATTTTAAGTATTTTTATCTCGATAAGAAGTTATGATTCGGGGTATACAGATGCTGGAATTGAATGGGCAGAAAGTATGAATAATTTAGGAGATAGTTGCACAAAAATACAATCTGAAACTTTAAATGAAACAATTAATGACTTTTCAAAAAATTGTGTAAAATACATGTGTGAAAATATTTTTGATGCAAATTATATTGAAAACGGAAATTTTGGAAAGTGTGATGGAGATGAATATAAGAGTGTTGGAGCTTTAGAAGAATGTGGAAATTTGCTTTTTGGAGATTGATATAAAACTTTTTCTGAAGATAGGAAATAATTTATAGTGAGATATTCTTATTTTCTAATGGAACAGAAAAGAAACGATAAATTTTGGAGTTATAGAAAAAAATTAAAATGAAATTAAAACGCCTTACTAAAAATGAAAAAGAATGGGTTACTCGTTATTTTAGTTCTCCTAACCTTATTCAAGAAAAAGGTGCTTTTATAGGTTATATTGGAGAAGAATATATTTTGAGGAGATTAAGAAATGAAGGATTTTTAGTTGCAAGAACTCAAAATATTGAAGAAAATACTTTTAATTCGGAAGAACTTAAATGGTTACTTGGTCTTTATTCTAAGGGTGGAAAATTATTTAATTTTCTTGAGAAAATTCCTTTTGGTTTACCGGACTTTATATGCCTCAAAGATAACGAAGTTTCTTTTGTTGAGGTTAAATCAAATAGAGCCGAATTAAGAGAAAGACAAAAAGAAGTAATTGAATTATTGAAATCTAAAGGATATAAAGTTGATATAAGGAGACCAGAAGTATATTTATTTTTAAAAGAAAATGATGAGGAATTTAATAATACTCCTGTTCATTTTGTCTCCAAAGATAAATTAAAAAAATCTTAACAAAACTACTTATTTTTTTACATCCATTTTATTTTTAAATTCTAAATTAATTCTCGGCAAAGCCGACTATTTGTTTTCGTAGAAAACTAGCGCGCTCTTTCTTGGGGGTTAGGTAGACAATTTTAGTTTTTTATTTTCAGCAATTTCGTTTAATCAGCGATGTTATGCGACAATTTTAATTTCGCATTGAAGCGTTAAGCGAAGATATCAAAATCATAATTTGAGGTTTACCGACGCTGAGGAGGAGATTGGAAATTGAAATGAACACATATTAAGTCTACTTTTTAGAAAAATTATCTAATATTTCTCCATAATCTATTTTAATAATTAGGTAAATCTTTTTTTTCTTCTGTTGGAGATTCTGCAGATTTTTCAGGAGTTTGATTTAATGTTTCTTGTCCTGTTTCTGGTTCTTTTGTAGCTTCTTCTTCTGGTTTTAAATCCTCTTCTGTTACAGAAGCAATCATTTCTTTGAATTTTGGAAAATCAGCAGCCATGATTTTTACACCTGCTTTTGTGAATCCAGTGTATCTCTCGCTTGTTATGAATTCTCTTATTGTAATGCCTTTTCTTCCTCCGAAGTTATCTACTCTAAGAATAATATCTGCGGTGTCGTTCTTTTTTATTTTTCCGATGTCTTTTTCCATTTTATAATTTGGAAAAAAGAGTATTTAAAATTTTGCGTTTAAGAAATAGATTAATCTTTTACTTCTATTTTGATATTTACGTTTTTTGGAATTTTCATTCTCATAATGTGGTGGAGGACTTTTTCGTTTGCTGGAAGATCAATAAGTCTTTTGTGAATTCTCATTTCAAATCGATCAAAGGTCGCTGTTCCATCTCCGCATGGAGATTTTCTCGTCGTTATTTTTAGTTTTTTTGTTGGTAATGGAACAGGTCCGTTAATATTTATTCCTGCTTTTTTAGCAAGTTCTTGAATAGAATTACAAATATTATTGAGCATATCAATATCAATACTGTTTAGTTTTATTCTTACTTTGGGCATTTGAAGGCAACCAAGGTTTTCTCTCACACCTATTCCTTATTATTTAAGTGTGTACCAAATGGCATAAACGACTTTTTATAATACTCATGGAAGTCGCGAGCAAACCGCGTTATTTAGTTATTATAAATTGAGGAGATTAGTTTAAAAAACTTTTTATAGTGTTTTTTAGATGATTTGTCCCAATAAAAGAGATTGATTGTCGAAAAAGCACATATTTATAATCTTCAAATTCTTTAATAAAGAATGTTTGGAAAAAAAGAGAAAACTAAAAAATATTTTATGAAAGTCAGTAATTCAAGAAAACTATATTTACCTATTTATTTTATGATTCTTATTTTGATTGCTGTTGTTATTTTTATAAAATATAATGATTTGAACTTAAGTACACCCGTCCTTATTTTAGTTGGATTATTTATTTTCTCTGCAATAAAATTTACTGAATTACATAGGTGGAGTAATTCTTATGAGATTAATAAAGATTCCTTTGTTCATAATAAAGGAATCTTAAATAGGAAAACCAGAAGCATGGATTTTCTCGCTATAAGTGATACTGAACTTAGACAAAATTTTTGGCAGAGATTGCTTAATTATGGTAATGTTAGTGTTCGTTTGTATTCTGGAGAAAGTGACAATCCTGCAAAAAATATTAATAACCCTAAAAAATTTGCAAATTGTTTGCAAAAGATGATACATGCTAAAAGAAGGGAGAGCTTAATTTGATAGAAAAATATTCAAATGAACCTGTGCATAAAAAACACAAAATAAAAATAATTGTATTTGGGATTTTTTTAATTATTTTGTTTGTTCTTGTTTATACCTCTTTTTATGGATTGCCCTTAACAGGAAACATTATTAAGAATGAACCTAATTCAAATAATAGCATTTTTATCTCAGCAGATTTAACCACGCCTGTTTTAAGTTTAAATGGAGAGTTTGAAAATGTAAATATAAAGGGTGGTTCAAATTCTTTTCTTTATGTGGGGGATAAAAAATTTCCATTATCAAATTCAAAAGATAATTACATTGTTTTGATTAATTATGAGGGAGAAATATCTTTTGATGAAGAAGTCATATCAAATTTAAAAGGCAAGGCCATGAAAGTTTCTGTTAATGGGGTTCTTATGGTTCCAAAGTCTGAGGATAAAATGAAAATTTATTTTGATTCTGATTTTAATTACAATGTTTTAGATATTAAAGAAAGAGTGTTTATTAAGAAATTAGATTATGAAACTTCTGGGACAGTGAAGTTAGATGAAAAAACAACAATAAATTTGGAAGATGATAATCTTGTAATTGAAAAATTTTATGGAAATATAAGGATAGCAAATAAACATTTTAAACTTAAGGGTTATTTAAAAAATTTAAATGTTGAAGGGAATCAACGAATCTCTGTTTTTGATTAAATTGATAAAAAGATTGTTCTCAAAAACTTTTTATACTTTGATTTTTTATTATAGTGAGAAGAAAAACTAAATAGTTTAATTAATTTTTAAAAATGAAAAAAAGAGGTAAACAAAAAAATGAATTTGCATAAAAAATTCACATATGCAATTATAATGTTTTTAATTTTATTGTTTGTGGGCGCATTTGTTTATTTTTCTATTGAAGGATGGGCTTATCTTGATGCATTATATTTTACTGTTGTTACTGTAACCACAATAGGTTATGGGGACCTTGTTCCTCAAACAGAAATTGGAAAAATATTCACTATCTTTTTTTCTTTTCTTGGAATAGGAATGGCATTTTATTTTTTTACATTATTTGGAAAATATATTTCTAAGAAAACTTTTCAGGGAGAATTAAAAGAACACCATGATAAAATAATAAAACATCACGAGAAGATGATAAAACATATTAAATCACATACTCATGAAAATCATTATCTAAAAAAGAGATAAACAACCATGGAAATATTTATTCAATTAGGAATTATTTTGTTTATGGCATTTGTGGTGTCATATGTGGTGAAGGCTTTTAGGCAACCTATTATTATCGGTTATATTCTTGCAGGAGTGGTTGCTGCATTTGCAATTGAGACGGGTTTTATTAATTTGGAATCTTCGAGAGAGATTATTGATATTTTTTCTCAGTTTGGGATTGCATTTTTGTTGTTTATTGTTGGTTTGCATCTTAATCCTAAAGTTATTAAGGAAATTGGAACGTCGGCGTTGTTGATTGGTTTTGCGCAAATGGTTCTTACATTTGCTCTTGGTTTTGTTGTTTCGTCCCAACTTCTTGGGTTTAATATTATTAATGCCTCTTATATTGGAATTGCCCTTGCATTTAGTAGCACGATTATTACAATGAAGTTGCTTTCAGATAAGAGAAATCTTGATTCTCTTTATGGGAAGATCTCGATTGGTATTTTGATTATTCAGGATTTGGTTGCTGTTTCTGCTTTGATGTTTATTTCTTCAATGTCTAGCGGGACTAATCTTAGTTCTTTTGTTTTGAAAGGACTTCTTAGTGGAGGAGGCTTGATTGGAATTTTATTTTTAATTGGGTTTTTTGTTCTTCCAAAAGTGATTAAGAATATTGCTAAATCACAGGAATTATTGTTTTTGTTTTCTATTTGCTGGTGTTTTATAATTGCTGCGCTGTTTAGTTATTTTGGTTTTTCAATTGAAATAGGTTCTTTGGTTGCAGGAGTTGTTTTGTCTATTTCTCCTTATAGCACTGAAATAAGTTCAAAGATTCGGCCTCTGAGAGATTTCTTTTTAATAATCTTTTTTATAATCCTTGGTTTTAATTTTCCAACTTCTAATTTGGCCCCGATTATTAAGAATGCTTTTATTTTATCTGCACTTGTTTTAATTTTTAAACCTTTGATTTTAATGAGTTTGATGGCGTTGTTTGGTTATACTAAGAGAAATAATTTTTTAGTTGGAACAACTCTTGCGCAAATTTCTGAGTTCTCCTTGATATTGATTATTCTTGGTTTAAGTGTTCATGGGGCTTTATTAGATTCAAGTATTCTTCCGATGATAACTTTAACAATGATTATTACAATTACTATTTCAACTTATATGATTATTTATTCTCATAAGTTTTATGAGAGAATTTCTGGATTTGTTTCTTTTTTTGAAAAAAAGAATATAAAGAAAAATAGGAAGATTAAGAAAGAATATGATGCGATTCTTTTTGGGTATAATAGGATAGGGTTTAGTATTTTAAGGTCGCTGAAGAAGATAAAGAAAAATTATCTTGTTATTGATTTTAATCCAGATACAATCGAAAATTTGACTAAGTTTAGAATACCTTGTATTTATGGAGATGTTTATGATGTTGAACTTTTGAAGGAATTGCCGTTAGATAAGATTAAGTTAGCTGTTTCTACTTTGCCTGATTTTGAGACGAATTTTCTTTTGATAGAATCTATTCGAGTTGTTAATCCTAACGCAATAATTATTGTTAGGGCTCATCAAATAAGTGACGCTCTTGATTTGTATAAGAAAGGGGCGAGTTATGTTTTGACACCTCATTTTTTAGGGGGAGAGTATGTAGCTAAAATGATTGAGCATGATGAAATAGATAAAGAAGAATATCTTAAAGAGAAAAAGAAACACATCGATACACTTAAGAAAATGATGGATAAAGGACACGAGCATCCAGAGGTCACTGGGAATTAATTTTGTTTTTACACTGTCTCATCTTTTTTTCCCATTTCAAATAATGAAAAGATAAAGTCAAAAAATCTTAAAACAGCTTCGATAAAAACTATGAATATTAGGTAAGTTAATATTTGGCTGAAAAATGCTGGGATGCTAGAAAAATGGCTGAATATTCTTTCAATATATTGAGTATCTGAAAAATTGATTGGATTAAGGACAGTTATTGCCAATAAAGTTAATGGGAGCATTTTTGCAATTTCTTGAGATAGGTCTTCTTTATAATAAGCAGTCATTCTTATTGCAATGATTATTGCTGCTGAGATAAATAGTATTTGAGAAATTTCTTGACTTTGTGAGAGGATTATCAGGAAGAAAGTGAATACTGAGAAGATAATAAAAATTAGGAATGGAAGAATTAGAATGTATTCTACAAAATAAAATGTGCCTTGAAATAATCTTGAAAAGAAAGAATTCTGTGTTGAGTTATATTTATTTAAGTCTAATCCAAGAGGATTTTTTTTGGAAACAAATGTATAAAATTTCCATACAAAAATAGAATAGATTACAATCATCAAAACTAATATTAATAAGTTTATGAATTGCCCTAGAGGATAAGGAAGAACTGCGACAAATTCATTGTAAATACTAAGAATTTGCGTTCCAATTTCTTTGATCACCTCTATCATAAATTGATTAAGTTGAAAGTGTTTTTAAATTTATTCTAAAGATTTAAATAGAATATTTCCTAATTAGCTTTATGTTGGATATTAATTTAATCAGAGAACATCCAGAACTTGTTAAAGAAAATATTAAAAAAAAGTTTCAAGAAAATAAGCTCCCATTTGTTGATAAGGTCATAAAATTAGACGGTGAATGGAGAGGGTTGAAATATAAAGAAGATAAGTTAAGAGGAGATAGGAATAAGATTTCTAAGGAAATTAATGATTTGAAGAAATTAGGAAAAAGTTCTAAGAATAAGATAAAGAAGGCAAAAGAGATTCCCAAGAAGATTGAGAAAATTCAGATTAAGAGGAAGAAGTTGGAAGGAGAGATAAAAGAAATTATGTATAAGATTCCGAATATAATACACGATTCAGTGCCGATTGGGAAAGACGATTTTGAAAATGTTGAAGTTAAGAAGTATGGAAAGTCAAAGGTTCCTAATTTTAAAATATTGAATCATGTTGAAATTGCTGAGAAAATAGGAGGTGTTGATTTTGATTCTGCAAGAGAGACTTCTGGAAACGGGTTTTATTTTTTGACAGGAGATTTAGCAATATTACATTCTGCTGTTCTTTCTTTTGCAAGAGATTATATGATTTCAAAAGGTTTTAGATATGTTGTTCCTCCATTTATGATAAGAGAAAAAATAGTTGATGGGGTAATGAGTTTTGAAGAAAAGGATGTGATGATGTACAAGATTGAGGGAGAGAACTTATATTTAATTGGGACTTCAGAGCATTCTATGATTGGGAGATTTATTAATAAAACAATAAATGTTAAAGAGTTACCGATTAATTTGACAAGTTATTCTCCTTGTTTTAGAAAAGAAGTTGGGGCGCATGGATTAGAAGAGAAAGGATTTTATCGGGTGCATCAATTTGAGAAACAGGAAATGATTGTGATTTGCGAGCCAGAGGATTCAATGAAGTGGTATGACAAGATGCTTAAATGTACTGTTGATGTTTTTAGAGAGTTGGAAATTCCCGTGAGAATTCTTGAATGTTGTTCAGGGGATTTGGCTGATTTGAAACATAAATCTGCAGATGTTGAAGCATGGAGTCCAAGGCAAAAAAAATATTGGGAAGCAGGTTCATGTAGTAGTTTAACAGATGCTCAGGCACGGAGATTGAATATAAAAATAGAGAATAAAGGAAAGAGATATTTTGCGCATACATTGAATAATACTGTTATTGCTAGTCCAAGG
>Ga0222697_1000948_pt1 | contig 11732 bp, 18 predicted proteins | sample AntAcemetage1402_FD_179835 | JGI IMG/M metagenome (GOLD analysis project Ga0222697, IMG submission 179835) | Saline water microbial communities from Ace Lake, Antarctica - #1402 | ecosystem: Environmental > Aquatic > Non-marine Saline and Alkaline > Saline | place: Antarctica: Ace Lake... | reverse complement strand
AGGCATATCTCTAAATACTCATGCCTATAAAAACTTACTATTAGTGCTGTTACTTTATTTATCATCTCGCTTGATTAATAATCTTCTCTACTTCCTCTACAGAAGTAACTATATAATAAAACCCACCGGCTTTTTCTATCTGCCTTTGAGCGTTTAACTGTGCTACTGACTGTACGCCTTTATCTGTTTTAACCTCTAGTCCTATAAACTTTCCTTTAATACAAACTGTAATATCAGGACATCCAGCCTTGCCCGTTTTGAAGTACCTACCACTGTCTAACTTCATAGCCCCAGCACCGGAACGAAAGAAGTATAGTTGACCCCCATTTTCTAAATACTGTAGGTACTCCAATATAACTTTTTGTATTTGCTTTTCTAACATTACGCTATTGCCAGTACGATAATTGCAATTATTGCATATACGCCTAAAATACATAAATACAATCTCCACCAACCAGCCCACACTACACCAATGACAGTGAGGTTTGGCTTTTTTTTCATGAAATCTTTTAACGTTGGATTAAACATTTTCTTATTGTTTTACTTGATTAAATAAATTCTTTTTCTTCTTAGCAAAGTCCGAAAACTTTACTCCATCAATTTGGTCATGTACTCGTTCGCCGGACTTGCCGAACCAACGAGTGCCCCACCAGTTATGATATACAAAACGCTTTCCGTCTAAAGTATATTCTGTACCCATTACATCAACGTAATCCGTTTTTTTGTATGGAAGTTGTAATATACTTTTGTCGCCGAATAGCGATAGTGTTCTAAAATATGCGTGTACCCCTACATCAAACTTAACCCCTGCTAAATCTACAGCTCTGCATGAAATCTTATTGTTCCTAAACGTTTCTGTTCTGAAAAACATAGCAAGCGGGCGGACTGGTTTTAATAGTCCACCGTCACTTGCCATCGCCAGTTTTAGGTTTTTATTTTCGTTAAACCTTTTTATTAAAATCTCATCCCATCCGTCTAGTAATAAATGACAATCAATATCAAACACTGCTATAAACTCCGTCTTAACCATACCAATTACAGTATCTAAACCCAGTCCATGTCCTAAGTTTTCGGTTTTATGATTATCAAATATAGTAATAATCGGCTCTGTCTTAGCTGTCTTTAATATAGACTTAGTTAACAACTCAGCCCAATCATCACCCCACCAGTTTATTGATATACATGTTACTTTATTTTTTAACATAATTCTTCTTTAATATTCTGTAAATATCTTTGTTGATATAAATAATATCTAAATTCCACTTCTTAGCTAATTCTAACTCACGCATAGCGCCTGGGCTTCTCTCCCAATTAGGCAACATAACAACTCCCTCGCACATATCCGTTATTATCTTAAAATCTCTAGCCATCCACTCCTCATAACCGGTTGTATCTGATACAAAAAGACTAGCCATGTGAGGTGAGTAAACCCACATCCCAATTTTAAGTAGCTTCCTATACCAATAGAACGCAATAATAGTATTCCATAACTGAAAGCCACTAATTTTTCCTGCTAGATAAAACATTAATATAAGCCCTCTCTTAAATAGATAATATCGCCGTAAGTTTCAGTGTCTAAATATCTAATTACATAATTAGCTACATCCATTGGTTTTATCATTGTCCTTTGGTTAGCGTCTTTGTTTATCTTCTTCTGTAATCTACCAGCAACTTTAGCCGGAGCAATAGCATTTATATATATTCCTTTCTCTGAAAGCTCCTCTGCCCTAGCTTCTATCCAGGCGTTCAGTGCAGATTTACTAGCACTGTACTCCGGTATTCCACGCCTACCAAATGTGGCGGCCGTAGAACTTAGAAACACTATAGATCCTTTCCACTTCTTACCCTCTAACATTTTAACAATCTTTGTTGGAGATATATAATTTACATTCCAAGTAGTTTCAAACGTTGAGTTGTAAGCACCACTTGCAAATATAATATTTTTAACTGCAAACAAATCAAACTGCGTTAAATCAATATACTCAGTACCATCTAGCTCTACCATTTTACGGGTAACAATAATTCTATCCGATACCTTACTAGCACAACACATTCCTATATCCCCAGTACCACCAAACACTAGAGTTTTACCATGTTTATAGTACTTCTTTGCATCTATTGGTCGCTTAAAAAACTTCATAATACCATCTGCATATCCTAAATCTACCGGGTATGTCATCTTGGTATTTATATTTGTTCCAGCTACTATTTGTGGTTTGATATTAAGCATTTTATAAAGCATAGTAACCTCGTCTTGGTATTTCTTATCTTCTTTCATTTTGAAACATTTGCGTAAAGTTTTAGCCGCAAAACCCTCAGGCGTTTGACCTATAAGTTTATTTTTCTTATCACATGGAATATCTTTTTCAGTTATAAAACCATCTACTATTTCAACTGCCGTATCTACTGAGGCATACCCCTTGTGTAAATATTTTAGTATTTCAGAAACTTGCAAGTCTGTTATAAACGGCCGAACCGCATCGTGAATTATTATATATTTAGCATCATCACAAAGTCCAGTTCCTATTTCTGCACTCTCTGATCTACTAGCCCCACCTACTACGCATATTAGTTTGGGGTTATCATTTTTATCTATTACTTTGCTTACATAATCTAAATCATTTTCATTTACAACTATAATTATTACATCGCAAAACCTATCCAGCACATCTATACTGTACTGAATTACAGGCTTACCATTGAGCGACATGTAGGGTTTTGGTATTTTACTACCAAACCTCTCACCTTTACCACCGGCTAATAATATCGCACATATTTTGTTTCTGATTGGTTTACTCATATTTTTGTTTGTTTTATTTTACCCAAGGAAGTTTATCAACTACTATTTTATTTTGCTCTGCATTATAACAAGAGTACTCTGACCTATGCACTGGTGTTTTCCAATCGCCATATTTCAGTGTAAGATATTCCTCAACATAAGATGGTGTATAAAATTCTTCACCCTTAAATTCTATCGGAGATAAGTTATGATAAAATTTCTGCGGTATAACTATATATTTTTCAATCAATTTTCCTTTATAGAGGCAAGTCCAATATACATCATAGTGCCTATCATAAACATTAAAAAACAAGTCGATTTTAGAACCGCCTCGTTTCATAGCGATTTGAAGTGGCCATTGTATATAGAGTTCAAAACCAAGAGATTCTGCTACCTCTACAATGTCTGATACTTTTTTCATATCATCAATGTAAGCACAAATATCCACATCATCCTCATCATCTTTACAAAAATCTTTATCTCTGACAGCGCCAAGCAAAGTACCGCCATCAAGCCAAAACTTCACATCCAACGATTCTAATATCATTTTGAAATCGAATAGATTTTTAGTTGCCTGTTCATTTATATCCATTGTATTTTTATTTTTTATTTATTAACAGGGCCGGGTTAGCTATGATGACTCACTAACCCGATGGTGTCCAAGATGATTTACTAACACCTTTCCATCAACCATATATAAACGATAAACCCCCCATGCCCGGTTGATCTATCATGAATACTATTTTCTATGTTCAGCTAATAAACTCTTACTAAACAATCTATAACTATCCGCCGTTTCTTCAATAATAAACAACTCTTTATTTGTTTCATTATATCCGTTATCGGCTAAGAACTTCTGATAACCAGCATCAGCTTTCTCCCTAGCCTCTTTAGCCTCCTTATCTCTTTGGTCTTTCAGATCCTTTGCATCCTTATTAGATTTAATAATCGACTGTTTAACTTTATCAGCATCAATCATCAATCCGCTAAACAATTCTTCGAACTCTGCATCTTCTAATTCTAGTTTAGATCCCTCTACTTTTAGATCTCCATATACATAATCAGGACCAACCTTAACAAATCCAAGTCCAATTATTCTAGCTAATCTACCATCTCTTTTTTCTGATGCCTGTCTCTCTTTTTCTGCATCTTCAATAACTTTCTTGGCATCAAATATTGCAATCTTCTCCTCGTTTAGAAATATATCAAATGCAGTATCATCCATCAAAACAATCTCATCTTCTTTAATCTCTTTCATACCTATGCCCTCTAACAACTTCTTTCGTTCAGGCATCACTTTCAATCCATATTCCTTAACTTTCTCCTGATCTTTCTCTAAGACCTGAGCAAACAAATCATCTCTTACCTCTTTTGCTGTACCGGTCAATTCATCCTGATCAGATTTTATCTGCTTATTATGAACTGTTTGTGGATCTCTAGCTGCCTTACCAATCTTTTCAAGGTTGATCTCCAACTTTCTAATAACTTTGATAGCATTTTTAGCTGTCTTATAGGTTTCACCATCAACAATCTTAAAATCTTTATACTTTGTCAATGCACCCTTTAGATCAGTCAAATCAAAACTAAATATTCTCATTCTCTTTTCTCCCTCTACAACTTGTGGCTCACCCAATTCTTCAAGAGATTTAACTACTATCGCTTTTGTTTCCTCTACTTCTACTTTTTTATCTTCTGTCATACTCTTATTTCCTTTCAATTAAATATATTTATTAAAATGGTATATCCTCTATCGGAATCTCCGCCGCCGGTGTAGTTGGAGTTTCTACGTCAATAACTTCTACCGTTTGAACTGGTGGAGCTTCTTGTACTGGTGGTTGTTGAGGTGGAGCTGGTGCAGCCGGTGCATCTAATAACTTACCAATAATTGCACTCGCATCCTTTGGTGTCCACGATTCTTTTTTCTTATTAACAATAGCCTCTAAATCTACAATCGTTCTACCTTTCTGCTTACATAAACCATCTATGTAGTCAATCTGTTTTACAGATGCCAAACCCGTAGCTGACGCAACTGGAGCATTTGGAGTTTGCTTTGGTGCGCTAAAACCATTATTAGTCTTAACTCCATCCATTTCCTCTGCCGGTGTAGTCTTATAACCATCCAAGACAGCTACCCATCCTAAAACATTACGTAAAGCCTTTGCATTAGCCCTTGTCTGAGCCATAGACTTTAATTGAAACTCTGGTGATGATTTCCAATTCTTCTCATCAACCATACAACTAGCCTCAGCAGATCCTATAATAACTCCATTCACATCATAGACCACCGCCTTAGCATCATAGCCATGAAATTTACCATCTCGCATTATCACTTCCGTTCCACTTGAACCGACAGACAGATTAAAAAATCTCGCCAACGTCTGCCAATGTTCAAATAATAGATACTTGTTTCCCTGTATATCAACAGGTGGATTAGAACTATTATTAATTAATGCAGTCAATGCTTTAGCAGCTTTGATTGCGTGTTCTGTTTGAACATCAGGGTCAAGTAGTGCTCCCTCTTTCAAGGGTACTAACTTAGTTTCCTCTGTATTCGATTTTGTTTCTTCAATCATTTGTCTAGTCCTTTCTTTGACCTTAACGGCCATTAATTAAAAATAAATAAATGGATCAAATGCAATTCCCTTGCGCGCAAAAAAACTGTTCATTTTCTTAACCACCTTTACAGACGGACTAATAGTCTCAGCCTGATAGGCATAGACTGTGTACACCGTAACACCTAATGCACGTGCAAGTTCTTCAACACTGATCTTGTTACGCTTCATAAATTTTCTAAAGTTTTTATTCATATCTACACTATATAATTAATAATACAATACTGTCAATTAAGTTATCCACACTACTTTTTACTGCCACCAAACTTTTTATCACTCTGGTACATAGCCTCTTTAGCATCTTCCATCGTTGGCCGTTCTTTTATTAGATTTGTTTCATAGTCATAAAGCCCATCTTTATCCAGCAGCTTTACTAACATTGGAAACTCATTAACCCTCACACGTTTCTCATCTATAATCTCATTTGTTATTTGGTTGAGCGTAATCTGTAATGGAATTGCAGTTGTTCCGCTAAAGAAATCCTTAGCCCTTTTCATATTCATACCAAACCAGGCCTTACGACTTTTACCATCATCATCCTTTGGTTTATAAACAACACCACCGAACCTAACCAGATCGCCAAACCTAGCATATTCGTTTTTGCCCAAAAATTGCTTTATCTGCTTCGTTTCAAACTCATGCGTCTTATGTTCCCCACACCAGCAATAAACCTTATACAGAGCGTTTATGAGCTCCTTATAGAGCGTTACGTTACGATCCTTAATGCTAGAATTGCATAATGGACAATTAGCAACTTGATTTCTTTTGACTTTATTTTCTGATAAATACTTTTGCAGCTCAGGTAATCCATACTTCTTCATCAGACTAAAGACCTGTTGTTTTGTGATGTTAACCTTTGTCACCTTGCCAGTTCCAACGTCAACGCCATTTATTATTACACTATCTGCAACCATATAATTAACATTTATCTAATAAATTCTTATCTCGTTTCTTGTTTCTTTTATTCCGCCTATTAATTTCTTTCTTGATCTCGCTACCAGCATCAACTAAAACTTTTCTATTTATTTTTCTCAAACCACCCAGCTTATAATCTATAAGCGTTGATCGCTTTGTTAAAGCGAAAGAGTAATTTGCGTCATCTCCTTGTTGTTTCATAATTCTATTTTACTATCTTGATTAAATATTTCAATAGTCCTCTTAATAATTTCAGCACATTCAGTCCATGTCCTAGTTTCTGCGATATGTACATCCTTACCAAACGCCTCTTTCAATATAGCGTAAACTTCTTTTCTTGTATGCTTTCCGAACTGCCAATGCTGATCAACAATTAAATGAGCTTTCTTTCTCCAATCTCTTAGTTCCTTATTAGCCAAACTACCTAATGCCCGCCGAGAATTTTCATGACAACCAACGTAAGCACCGCACTTCTTACAGTGATAACACATGTAAGACTCGCCATAGTTCTGACCATAGACTTCTTTATTCTCACACCACTTAGCTTCTTTTTTACAGTAGGGGCAGATTACTTTATTCATAAATTTTAACAATTATATTTTTCTTTCCCCAATTTTTAGCATCATCGTAATTTCTCATCCAAATATCAAACACTTCACAACCATATCTGCTATTCATACGATCTTGAACCTCACAAACAAATCCGTCAATCTCAACCATCGTACCAAACGCAAGACAATTATTAGCAACTATCCCCTCTATAACGTGCATTCCCGATGCTGTAATAAACGGATCGTCATCAGTTTGATTAGGTAACGAATTGTAAGCATATACAATCGCCTCTACCTCAACGAAACTATACATTTCGTCATACTCACCACACTCTATGCTTTTAAGCGTACACATGTCAATTTCAGGGTTCTCAGCCATATATACAGACTCTACCATAACCCGTACATCATCGGGTAATTGTACATTCTCTATCGTCTCGCTCTTTGGCATCGCTACTACAATCATCACTACTAAAAACATTACAATTAATATATCGGTTTTGATTTTGTTTTTCATAGTCTTTTTGTTAATACTTAGGTTGTATTAATAGTATTGTATTCTAAATACACGTATTTGTCAACTGTTAGTTATCCCCTGAAAAAGGCAAAGCCTATTATTATAATTCTTTATTATTAATTAATATAGTAGTAGTAATAAGCTCTCTACTCTCAATACAAAATTTGGCAGATTTTTAAGACTGGTCTAGCTTTGTAGCTCTAATAAGCTGTGTATAACCCCCCTAACAACTTGTTCGATAGCTGTGCATTAGACGACAAAAAAAGTGGATAACTTATACCCACCTTTTCTATCCCCACAACTTATCTACACCCCCTGTGGATAACTATTTTATGAGTGCAGCCTCTATTCTGCTCCAATTTTTCTCACTTAAACCTGTTAATTCTTTACGCTTTTGAAGTCTCCTACATAGATCATCAAACAACGGACCAGGACTAGCTTTCAAATATAATAAATGGCCATCGATAACTTTATATACCTCGCCATGATGCTTTGGTCTTTGCACGTAGTTACCCTCAAATCGTCTCAAAAGTGCTTGGTCTGCAACTTTAATACCTTTTCCGAGTAAGTAGTCCACTGTAACCTTTAGACCCGGACAATGCGTATTTCTGGTATCTCTATGCAATAGTAGTGGCAAGTCTCCATATTTCAATCTATATCCATTCAATATACGTTTCAATGAATGTATTTGTGCATCTGTTGGTAAATCAATATCGAAGTTGCCAGCCATACAAACACCTAAGCTATCTGAATTTTGGCCGTAATTATGTGCGCCTTGATATTCTAGTGGCCTACCACCAGGTATAGTTCCATCACTCTCGATAAAACCATGATAACCAATATCTCCCCACCCTCTATTAATGTGACTTCTTCTAACAATATTAAACTGCTCTGGCATTGCGGAAATTCTAAACGCCGAATGGTGTAGGAAAAATCTTGTTACTTTTTTTAGTTGAAGCATTTTGGTATTATAAATATTAAAAATAAAATTATTATCACAAACAGGAAGCCAAGTGCCGTGTGCAAGGCCTCATCTCTGTCTGTTTGAGTCGGAACTCGGTTGTCTAGTTTTTTTTGTATAAGGTCAGGTATATCATCATTTAGCATAAATCAAATTAATTGTGAAATACTACGGAACACAAGAGCTAGTATCGCTAGCGCTATTGTATATCCAGTGATCAGCCAAATTATCAGTTTGTAATTCATAGGTGTGAAAGATTTGAGCTAGGCTTACGTATTATACTGCTAGCTCATTTTTATTAAGAGATTAGTCACCTTTAGTTTGATGCCTCTTTGCTCTACTAACTCTAGTAAGTAATTCGATAACCTCATCTATAGTCATAAGACCAAACATAACATGCCACTCTTGGTGTTTCGCAACGTCAAATAAAAGTAAGTTCTGCATAGTAGCTTTACCACCACGACTCTTGGGTTTTATATGGTGTCTATTTCTACGACATCTGCGTTTGAACTTTATTTTCTTAGTAGGTTTACAAGTTGATTGTCTTTTTTTAGCTCTGCGTTTCTTTCGTTTCTGCTTACAATATTTTCCCATCTTCAACCTCCTACTCTATTTTTATTATATCCATGTCTGCGGGCATACTAGATACGCTACCGTCAATACGTTTGACGACTGCTCCGTCACCTTTAATATAAATACAAAACGTTTCGCTCAGTTCTTTTTCTCTGTCTTTTTTGAACGGAGCGATTATGAACATGTCATTGATTAGTAAATCTTTATATTTCATTAGTCCCTCCCAAAGATTGCTATTAACATTAGTATTACTAAGCCAATGAAGAATAACAAATGTTGTTCACGTTCTTGCTTAAACATTTCCTTTCTCCTTATTTTAATGTGCTATTTTTGTACCTTGTCATCAAGTCTTTCAATCACATGTGTATTGTTTTGAATAGTGCTATCCAATTTACCTAACACCTCTGTATTATGATTGATATGATTTGATGCTAATTTATATACAACCCAAATAAGTACTAGTGATATTCCCACCGCTCCCCCTTGGATTATTGTGCTTATTAAGTTTATTTCAGTCATACTACTTCTTTAGGTAGTTTTGATTAATATACTTAGTAATTCCATTTAATAATGGCAAAAGTATAGCAGGGTAATATCCAGTATCAGTTACGAGTCCAACTAAAAGCAAGATTGCCATATTGGCGAACTGCCAATAAAGAGTCTTAGCTTTGTTGCTCATTAAAAATTCTTTGATTGTCATTTTGATTGTTCGTTATTAATTAATTTATCAATTATATTATCCGAAGTGACATCGGTTAGATATATAGCTGAACCCTCCAAACCTGTACTACTGTTTATAAATACCATCATCTCTGCCCTTGATAGCTTACCAGTCTTGTAATACTTATCTTTCAATTCTTTCTCTAAGTCTGCCAACTTTTCTTTTCTCATAACACCTAAAGCAAACTTTGCATCGTCTAGTGTAAACTCATTATTTTTAACCTTAACATGTAATGCATTTCTACGGCCGTTATATTTATCTATATCATAACAGTGCCATTTTTTATTTACCAGTACCGCTTGTTTTTGTTTGCAATAACTTTCTTCTACTACAATATCTACGACTGGTGTATCTGCTATCACAAATGCTCCGGCTATTCCGGCTACTACTATAGTTCCTATGATTGTTGCTTTAGCTTTTTTCATATTATCGTTGTTTATATAGTAGTTCAATTTCTTGAGCTGATAAAGCTCTGTTATATAAACGAACATCTTTAATGTCTCCAATAAAATCTAAAGAACTTGCATTTCTAATTCCTATTAAGTCAATAATAAAATCATCAGTGTTTGAATAACCAGTTATGTTATTAAGGTAAACACCATCTTGATAAATGTTTATGTTAGTTAAAGATATTCTCGATATAACTAAATTGTGCCAATTACCATCTCTAGTTATAGAACCATTTGCATTATCATCATAATCACTATCAACTCTATATTCTAAACTATCCACTGACGAAAATCTTATACCAGTATAATCTCCATCATTACCAAATAAACTATTATCAGCTCCACTGTTGTCATTATTGTGCCATATAGAAATTGTATGTTCTGTTCCTAAATTTACTTTTGAATCAAACTGTATATGGTTATCTGAACCTGAAAAAGTCATACTATCACTATTCTGCGTAGCACCATAAACTACTCCATGATTTGCGTAAGGTGTTGTGTCTGCTGATTCTAGTTCCTTTATAGAAATATTATCATACAGCGTAGTCTTGCCACTTGTATTAGAAGCATTACCCACCCTAATGTATGTTGATGTAGTTGTTGCGGTAAAGTCTTTAACATATTGTGTCCATTCCACATCTGTTTTAGTGGAGTTATATATTTCAGCGCCACCAGCAGAAGTGCCTAATCTAATTGTTCCACTGTCTGTTCCTTTCTTAAAGTAATAAGTATGTCTATAAGTTTTTCCAACTACAGTAGTTATTAAATCATAAGCATATCCATAAGAAGCTCCACTGTTTTCTACTTCTAAACAATTACCCGAAACTCCACCTGCGACTGACGATATATTTGATACTGATGCAAGCCACCCAGTAGTTGCACTATCAAAAGTACCATTGACAACTTTTTCATCTCCGACTTTCTCAGCTTCACTATCAAGTGGCATATCAAGTACAAGTCCTTTATATAAAGAACCAACTGATATGTTGTTTTGTCTACCGCCTAGTGAGTATAGTTGAGATATTTCAGTAGACGATAATACCCTATCATAAAATCTCATATCTTTAATTGAGCCATCCATATAATCTGCTCCACCACGTCCTTGTCCTATTCTACTAAACGTTAAATCAGTTGAAGATGAATCTGTATCAGATTGTAAACTACCATCAAGATATAATCTCCAAACATCACCATCTTGAACAATTATAAAATGATGCCAAGTGTCATAAGCTATCGCACCGTCAAAGTCTAATATAATAGCATCACCATCTACATCTGTTTCACCATATATTCTATTATTCTCAGTTCCAGTTGATTGACCAAATCTTAAATAAGATGTTCCACCAGCCGAATACCCTACTATTCCAGAATAATCTTTCGTGTTTATTTTTGCCCAATAAGCTAAACTTGTGTCGGTCACCATTACTTGAGTATCTGCTAGTTGTATATAATCAGCCGTGCCATCGAAACTCATATCACTAGTGTTCTGTGTAGCACCATATACTACTCCATGATTTGCGTTTGGGGTGGTGTCTGCTGTTTGGATTTCTTTAACACTTACATTAGTTATACTCACAGCACCAGCCGTTGCGTCTTTATTCCTGATATTTAATCTTGCTGATGTGTTCGCAGAATCATAAACAAATACCTGAGA
>Ga0222697_1000943_pt1 | contig 11760 bp, 17 predicted proteins | sample AntAcemetage1402_FD_179835 | JGI IMG/M metagenome (GOLD analysis project Ga0222697, IMG submission 179835) | Saline water microbial communities from Ace Lake, Antarctica - #1402 | ecosystem: Environmental > Aquatic > Non-marine Saline and Alkaline > Saline | place: Antarctica: Ace Lake... | reverse complement strand
CCTACTCCATGAACGCCGTGGAGTACAATCCGGGGCGGCTTGCCACTACGGGTGGTTTTGATCAGTTTTTCAAGATTCATCAGATACCTCCACTTTGATGGCCGTCTTGGCGGGTTTGGTGGTTACACAGGATGCTACCAGAGCAGGGTTGAGTTCCTCAACAATACGAAGCGCTGCTAAATCAATAGCTGGCTTGAGAGTTACAAACTCAAATTCTGAATGGATGCCAAGAGCCTGGTATGCGTCATAATCCAGCTTTCGGGTGAGTTTACTGGTGATGGTGACTTTGAATCCGGGTGGGGTTAGGGTTTGAGAACCTTCCAGCTTTTCAGGGGAGAGGTCGAGAATAAGTTTTTCTATTCTCAGGACCTCGTTCTTGGCGAATGCCATTGTTTGTTTTGCGGCGATCAGGTCGCCGCACAAATCTTGTAACATGGTGTCTCCTTTCGTCTCGAACCGGGCCGCTTCATTGTGGCCGTTGCCGATGAGCTTGAGGAACAATATGTCATGTCGGAGAGTATGTCAAGTTCTTTTTTTTCATTGACAATCGTTTATTATAATGTAGAATGGAAGCCATGAAAGAATCAATCATCCAAAGAGCAATCCTTGACTATCTCGAATGGTTCAGCAAACAGCACAGGGTTTATTTCTTCCGGTCCGCTGCGGGGATGGTCAAGACTGAGCAGGGTAGAATGTTCAAAACAGGCAAGCCTGGGGTTCCGGACATTTCAGCTATATATAAAGGAATGTATTGGGGGTTAGAAGTGAAAAATGAAAAGGGGCGCCAGAGCACGAGCCAAAAACAGGCAGAGGAAGAAATTAAAGCGGCAGGGGGGCAATACCTTATTATAAGGAGCCTCGACGATATTAAGCGGGTGTTCCCGATGGGGAATAAAGATTGACATCCTTATATATAGGTGGTACTTATAAGCATGGAAATACAAATACAGAAATTGCAATGCGTCAGGTGTGGGCATACATGGGTTCCCAGGAAACCAGAAGTTAGGATATGCCCGAAATGTAAAAGTGCTTATTGGGATAGACCACGAAAGGAGAAATTAGATGAATAGGGAATTAATAGAAATAAAGTATGATGATATTGTTTTCGATGAAGGACTTTATCCCAGGGTAGAAGGTCACGATCCGGAGAGGGTTCAGGCTTATGCTAGGGATATGGATCAAATAGAATTGTCTGAAAACTACATTTCGATAAATGCCGATAACATTTTAGTGGATGGAAGGCATAGGCAGCTTGCATATAAAAAACGCGCTGAAGGTAAAACAGGGTTTACCATACCTGCTTATAGGTATCCTATTTCATCAAAGTTAGAAACATTCCGGCTATCATGTGAACTCCAAGACCATGGAAAATCTCTCACGAACAGCGACAAGGTTTCAAGCGCCAAAAAACTTTATGCTCTCGGAGACCAAAAACAAAAGACCATCGCCACCGCTTTGAGCGTTTCAGAATCGACTATATCCGGGTGGCTTTCCCGTACCAGGAAAGAAGAAAAAGCAAAACAAAAAAAGAAAGCCTTTAATATGTGGCTTTCCTGTCACACCCAGGAAGATATTGCCGAGGTGGTGGGAATTCCACGGCAAACCATTTCCGATTGGTTAAACAATTTTGCCGAAAATTCAGTAACTGAAGAATCGGCAAAATGGACTAACTTCATTCCCCCAATCTACAATGTATGGAAGAAGCAGACGAAAACCAACAAGGTTAATCATTTTGGGAACTCTGAACCGCAATGGTTGGAAAACTTGATTTATCTGTACACGAACCCTTCTGACATTATCCTTGACCCATTCGGAGGAAGCGGAACCACTATCGACGTTTGTAAAAAAAGAGGTCGGCGGTATTGGGTGGCAGATCGTAAACCCATCGTTGAACGTGAACATGAAATAAGAATCCATGATATGACTTCTGGCCTTCCATTAATACCCAGGTGGAAGGATGTCCGTTTTGTATATCTTGATCCACCATACTGGAAGCAGGCAGAAGGTGAATACTCAGATGACCCAACAGACTTGGCTAATATGTCCTTGGATGATTTCAATAAAAACCTTTCAAGCATTATTTGCCAATTCTCAAAGAAACTATCAAACGCATACATTGCCTTAATTATTCAACCAACCCAATGGAAAGCTGAGAATAAGCACTTCACTGACCATATCGGGGACATGCTCAGGATGGTAAACCTTCCGGTGAATATGCGGTATTCGGTCCCATACGAGTCTCAACAGCATAATGCACAGATGGTGAATTGGGCCAAAGAGAACAAAACGTGTTTGGTCCTTACCAGGGAAATTATTGTTTGGGAGATAAAATGACCAGAGCGTTCAATCAAATAATTAACTGCCCACATTGCAACAACGAAATCACTGCGGAACCAGCATTTGGCAGGTGGATAAGAAATAACCCACAGCTTGATTCATGGCAGGGGTATTGTGTTATTGACCAGGATTATTGGATACATCAATTCAGGACGTTTAGAGGGAAAGATTTTCAATTAATTATGATGGTGGAAATAAAAACCTTTTGCGCGCATCAAACATTGGCACAAAAGGATACTCTGCATGTGATCGACCAATTAACCAGGAACCGTAAGAATAGCGATATATCACAAGCAGGTAATTCAATCCCAAAAGTGTACTCTCATGTGTCAAAAAAAGAAGTCTACATAAGATCATACGGAGCGCATCTTTTAACATTTTCTCATTCTGGGCCGGATGATTCAAATTGGATAAAATGGAATTGGAGAATGATAGATGAAGACACGCTCACCAAAATATTAAGATTCGACCTGGACCCGGATACGCTTATGAAGATTGATTTGCGTTATCATCATATTTACAGGATAGACAGACAACCCACTTTATTCCCCATGGATAATAACAAATGCAACTACGCCCATACCAAATAGACGCGCTTGACGTCATATATGAAGACTTGAAAACAGAACCAATCGTTTTGTTTCAGGCTATCATGGGCGCTGGAAAGACTGTAACGCTATGTCGGCTTATCAATAGGTACTGGTTCGAGTCTGAAAAGCGATTCCTTATCCTGGCGCACAAGAAAGAACTGGTTTCTCAATTCTTTAACACAATAAAGGATATGACCGATATCCCCATACAAGATGTCGGTGTATGTTGCGCTGGGTTGGGTGAGCGTGTTCTCGGGAAGCGCCTTACAATCGGAACCATCCAGACGTTCGTGAACGTGGCCGAGGATTATCCAAGGTGCGACATGCTTGTCATAGATGAGGCGCACCGGATATCGGTCGGAACCAATTCACAGTATGATCAAACGATAAACATCCTCAAAGGCAAATCCCCCAACATGAGAATCATAGGATGCACCGCCACTGTGGGGAGGCTGGGGCATGGGTATGTGTACGGGGACCGGTGCGCGAAGGGGGCGGTAAACCTATTTCCACGTCTCAACTACCAAATCAAATACTCGACGTTGTTGAAACTTGGGTATTTATGCGAACTGAGAGGGAAGATTTCTAATGCTGATCAATTAGAATCCGATCTCTCATACATTAGCACGACCGGCGGAGATTACGTCCTTGATAAATTAGGTGAAATCATGTCGTATGAAGTTCATACACATACCGCTGTTGAAGCCATACACGAACACTGTAAAGATTATAAAATGATATGCGTGTTTTGCTGTACCATTTCACATGCCGAGCTTCTTTGTGACCTGTTAGGGTCTGAATGCACGACCGTACATTCTCAATTATCACCGCTTGACAGACAAATTAATATGGCAGATTGGGAATCCGGAAATAAAAGAATATGCACCTCAATCAATATCCTTTCAGAGGGGATTGATATACCTTCACTTCAATGCCTAGTTATGGTTCGACCAACCCTATCATCTACATTGTTTCTTCAATCTGTGGGGCGTGTGTTGCGCCTCCATCCTTCAAAGGATCATGGGTTTCTTTTAGATTTATCTGGGAACTCTGCCCGATTTGGCACAGATTTAGACAACGTAAAAATAGGCATCCCGAAGGCTGTAGCCAAAGAAATCCTTAAAAACGACCCACTTATCAAAATTTGTCCTTTATGTGAACACGAAGTCTTTATCTCACTGAAAACCTGCCCAAATTGTGGGTTTAATTGGCCGACTGAATCTATAATTGAGGCGAATCACGTCCCTGAATTGAAGGAAGTGAAGTTCCAACCGAAAGAGCGTGAGCTTCCGAAATGGTATGACGTTCACGACATGCACGTTGAAATGCACGAATCACGAAAAAACGGAAAGTTCCTGGGGCGGATTGAGTTCGAGTGTGGATTATTTAGGGCTAATATGTGGTTATGCTTCAGCGATTTCTATAGCGGGTATGCAGTGACCAAAGCTCGTGAGAAGTGGGAAATGCTGGTTGGGTACGTTCCATTCCCGGAGGGTGTTGATGAGTTCATGGAGTGCCAAACGCTTGTGAAGCCGAAGAGAATTTTGGTTACGGTCGATACTGAGTACCCGGACATACTGGAATTTGAATTTGAGAAACCGGGGTGGGAAGAAGATGATATTGTGGAAGAGCAGCTTGTAATTGATGACAGTGATTTGCCGTTTTGAAGGAGGTTTGACAAAATGAATCATATTGATCTTTTCTCAGGTATAGGGGGGTTCAGTCTTGCAGCTTCATGGGTATGGGGCGAAGATCATAACGTGGTCTGCTTCTGTGAGATGGACAAATTCTGCAAAAAGGTCTTAAACAAACACTGGCCCGGAGTTCCTATTGTGGAGGATGTGAATGATGTCAAAAGCATTTTGGAGATCGCCAGCAGCCAGCGAAGCGGGGGCAAGGATAGAAACGCTGTTCACGAAAGACGGTCTACCTGCGAAAGTGGGGGAAAGAGCCTACAGGAAGACACCGAAGGGCGAAATGGTGCTGCAATCCCAAACGATAAACCAGCAGATATTGATGGACGAACCGAGAGCCCACCCGACACCGGGGCCTGTTCAAATGTCGATCTTCTCACAGGAGGATTCCCGTGCCAAGGTTTTTCAGTTGCCGGGAAGCAACGGGGCAAGGAAGACCACCGCTACCTCTGGCCGCAAACTCTTTCCGTTATTAAGGCAACCAGGCCCCGTTGGTGCTTGCTTGAAAATGTTACTGGGATCATCAAATTGGCGCTCGACACGGTGTTGGCTGACTTGGAAGCCGAAGGTTACACCTGCGGGGTTTGCGTATTACCAGCTTGCGCCAAAAACGCCCCGCACAGACGGGATAGGGTTTGGATTGTGGGGAACACCGCAGACCTGCTCATGGAAGCACCCAGGCGGGGACGGGACGCCAGTAAACGGGTATCTGGAACGCCAAGTGAAGATGATGTGGCCGACACCGAGCGTGAAGGACGTATCGGGAGGAGCGGTGATGGCAGAGCGAACAGCAACGGGGTGGAAAAGAACCAGCAAACAGGGGATAAGCCACGGGGCGCAGTTGCACGATGTAGCGAAGACACTAGGGGGTCAACTGAATCCCGATTGGGTTTCCAGAATAATGGGGTATCCAGACGGATGGCTCGACATTTCCCCGAACTCTGGGAAACAGACGCCTGGGAGCTTGGAGTGCCAAGAGTAGCGGTGGGCGTGAAAGACCGGGTGGACAGACTTAAATCTCTCGGAAACAGCATAGTTCCACAGGTGGTTTATGAGATTATGATGGCGATTAAGGAGAGCATGAGATGTTAAAAATCAAGGAAGCAGCAGAAGAATTAAACGTAAGTATTTCCTGGCTGGATAAGATGATAAGCATGGAACTTATCAAGATAATATGGTTAGGAGGTGTCCGCCGGATAGATGATGAAGAAATCTCTCGCATAAAAAGCGAGGGAGTTAGAATATGACATATTCCCTCTTTAGAAAAGGGTACACGAACCTGTACTCAACGGAAAAGCTAGACGATTTCGATGAGCTATGCGATATCCTATCTCAAGTGACAATAGGCCCTAAAAATGGGGATTATCTGGTTCGTGGGGAGTGTGTCGGAGAGCGCAATGACGATAATATGGCATCCATGAATGCTATCATCATTGATGGCGATCAAACGCTGGATATGGGGAAAACATGCACACCGTTAGAGCCGGTCCACGAACTATTGAAGGCTAAAGATATTCAGCATGTTATTCATTCATCGTATTCCCAGGATATTGTGAATGGGATCTTCAAATGGCGCTGTTACATTGCCTGTGAGGATTTAATTGATGTAGTGGCTTTAAAGCAGGGAACAGGTGAGGTGATATCTTTATTGCATGATAATAAAATCATGGTTCGGAACGTGAAGGAGTGCGGAGTACCCTCACAACCGTGGTTTTTGCCGAGGTGCCAGGACGGAATGGAGCATGATTTCACCTGCAAGTGGCATGATGGAAAACCATGGCAGCTTGGGAGTGTTAAGGTTTTACAGTCTGCGGGGTTACACGTTGCCGTTGGCAAGAGTAATGGGAACGGGAACGAAGGAGCGTTCTCATGGGACTGGGCTGTGGGCCAGCTTAAATCCGGGACAGTCCACCAGGCCGTGAAGTCCATCTGTGGATGGGCTATTTTGACAACCGATTGGTCAGATTCCCAAATAAAAGCGTATCTGGTCACGCAGATATCAGCCTTATGCCCGGACCCGGTGAAGGTCAAGCGTGCCGTAGAAACAAAGGAAATTGACAACCTGATCAAGTATTGTCGCGAAAAGCATGGCGTGTTCGAGCATTCGTCAAATTGGAAGGACCATTTAATAACAGCAAAGGATTTAAAGGATAAGGATTTCCCGCCTGTTGTTTGGGCCGTTGATGGCGTTATCCCAGAGGGGTTGACGGTGTTGGCTGGAGACCCGAAGGTAGGTAAAAGCCTGGTCGCCGTGGATATTTGTTCCGCCATTGCATCGGGTTTGCATTCGTTCGGGAATAGAAAATGCACCGAGGGGGCGTGTCTGTATGTTTCTCTTGAAGACCCGGAGCGGAGAGTTAAGGCACGGATAAAGCAACAGTGTGACTTGTGGCCTGATAGGTTTAAATTGCTCACTGGAGGCATTTCGCAGCTTGGGGAAGGGTTCTATCGGCAAATGGATGAGATGTTGCTCCTGTGGCCTGATTTACGGTGCGTGGTTATTGATACAATGGCGTTCGTTATCCCACAAAAGCCGCAAGGGATTTCTGACTACGATCATATTTATAAATACCTGGACCCACTCCATCGGTGGTGCCTGAATAATCACATCAGCATCATCCTTATTACACATACCACAAAGGCCAGGATCGTGGATGGTGAGAACCCATTCATCGGAATTATCGGCAGTGTAGCGATTCAGGGTTGTTCTGATTCCATGGTCATGTTACGGAAAAATCACGCCAAGAGCGGACTTGTTGCGAAGGACCCGAGCGTCCCGGACGGATTTCTTCATATTCAGGGCCGGGAGTTAGGTTCGGACCTGTTCGCGCTCGAGTTTGACGATGAGGGTTTGAAGTGGGCCATTACCCGTGAGGCGGAGGCAACCGACCATACTCGAAACCCAAATTATCTTCTCATTGCGGATGCGTTGAAGAGTTCGGTGATGGGGCCGACAGAACTTAGTGGAGCAACTAAAATGAACATAGCGACAGTTAAAACGTGTTTAATGCGGATGGTAAAAAAAGAAATTTTGATGAAAGTAAGTAGGGGAAAATACGGATTGGTTGGAACCGATTATGGCATTGAAACAGTGGCTCCTTAAGGAATATGAGTCTTTGAAACTAAGGTGGAGTAAATGACTGAAAACATTAAGAAAAAAAAGATTCACTGTGGGTGTTACCCCTTAGAGGCTTATGAAACTTTAGAAATAAAGATTCATAAGGTAACAGGCAAGATTCGCAGAAAGATTCACGCTAAGAGTAAGGCCCTAAGCGCGTATGAAACCCATTAGGTACAAAGATTCGTATATATAAAGAGAGTATATATATATATTAAAGGGTAAAAAAGAAATTCTCACTATTCACTAAATTCTAAGGAGGAAAATGAAAACAACCAAATGCGCCTGCGGCTGTAACCAAACTTTTATCCCAAGCCACGGCAAGAAATACGCAACGGATAGCTGCAAAAAGGCAGCGTACCGGAGAAAGAAAAGAATCAAGGCTCATAAACCAAGACGATACTGCATACATTGCAAAAAACTGATACCCCAAAAACAAACGCTGAGAAGACCCGTTTGCCTGGGGCCAGATTGCATGACCTGGTGGAACGAAGAGGAAGCTCCCCGGCGCCAGGCAGAGCGGAACCGGGTATGGTCCAGGACGAAAAGAAAAGCTGGTGGGCAAAAGAAACCCAAGGGGAATACTCATAAAGTTAAGGAGGCGGTGAAACACCGTATCCCTAATGAGTGGAACCATAAAATGTATCTAGCTGAGCAAAAGGAAGCGAAAAAGCCAAACGGGAGGCTATGTGGGTGCGGTGCATCGCTGGTTGGTGATGAGAAATTCAGGTGCCCGGTGTGTTTGCACCGGACGGACGATTGGATGAGCGAAGCCGGCGACAGCGGTTCGATGACACGGGTGTTTCGGTCGGCGGCGGGGTGATGAAATGACAAAGTTAAACCCGTGTCCATTCTGTGGGGCAGAAATGAAAATTGAGGCAGATAACAACTTTTTCGCAAGGTGCCTTGGTCAGTTTGCTGTAAATTGCCATGAGTGCGACGCGACAGGACCGCTTGAGGATACCAGGTATGATGCAATCAAGGCCTGGAATTACCGCTCAAACGATTGAGGAGGAATAATATGTACTGGCAATATTTGAAATATATTTTTAGGCACAAATGGTTTGTGTTTGTTGAATGTCGGAAAGCAGGGATTGCATGGCGTGGGGTTATTCACGATTTGAGTAAGCTGAGACCAAGCGAGTTTGTCCCGTATGCCAGGTATTTTTATGGGAGATATCCGGAAGAGGCTGTCTACGCAGGAACAACGATAAAGCACCCTCGGTTGTTTAAGGAAGACATTGATATGCGCTTTGACAAAGCATGGCTGAAGCACATTCACCGGAATCCTCACCACTGGCAACACTGGCTGTTGCAAGAAGACGATGGAGGGTTGAAGAATATACCTATTTCACCAAAGATTTTGAAAGAGATGGTCTGTGATTGGCGAGGTGCGGGTAGGGCAATAACCGGGGCAGATGAGGCACCGGGGTGGTATCTTGAAAATAAGGTGAACATCAATTTAAACCGAATTAATCGAAAATATGTTGAAAAACAACTCGGATGATGGAGGGGATAGGATTATGAAAGCATTTATTTGTGATGTGCCGAAGTGCGGAAAGATTGTGGAGGAGCAAGAAACGAATGATTACCAAAAGCGCACGAATGATTGTCTTATAACGATTGTGTTGCCGGAAGGTGATTTTTGTCCCGAATGCACACGCAAGCTCAGGGCCAGGGTAGCACGAGCGGCATGGGATGAGCTGAAACAAACCCGCAAGACCAAACCCAAGCTGGCGGTGGCGGCATGAGCGATGAGATTAAGAGACTGAAGGCGGAGATTGAGCGGAAGGACGTGCTGATAAGGGATTTGCGGTTGAGGTTGAAAGAATTCGAGCTTGAAAGGATGAATCGTGGAAGAATTAAATATGGATACAAATAAACAACCAACACCGGCAGCGGAGTTCTTCTGTATTTGTTTAGGCGCTATGGCGATGCCTTTGGTGTTGATGGGCTTCGGCGTCTACAGAATTATTGAGATGGTTACAAACGTCCTATGTGGCAACAGGGATAAGCGAAATGGGAATAGCTGAAGATCATGTTGATTGGTTTCTGGAAGCTGTTAGGCCGTTGCTGGTAATGAACTTTAACCACGGGCTTAAACATAGCACTGAGGACGACAAAACAGGGTCGCCACTGCATTTTATAGATAAACGTGGGGATAGGGTCAAATATCAATGGGTAAAGTCGTAGCCTCGCGTAAATATCCTGATGGCTGGCAGTCGTTTAAGGAGGCAGAATAAAATAATGGAAAATCAAATGGGGTGGATGGAGGATGCAATGAAAGGCGTGGCCGCTTCCGGGATGGCCATGAGCGAAGAAGTTAAAACAAATAAAAAGTTCATGCCGACAACAGATATGGGGAAGTTCATTCAGCAATGTGTAAAGGAATCCATGGCGCGGCATGGACTAGGATATAAGGTAAAATAACGCTTGACAATACGGATCTGGTTTTGATAGGGTTACCATGCTTACAACAGACACCGCCGGGCCAGGCGTAATCTGGCCTTTTTTTTATGCAAAAACATGCCCTTGAGTATTCGGTGTCCGCGAGGCCCGAACATCCGTGTCTGGATGTAAGCATACTCAGGGGCATTTTTGTTTGGAGGTCATAAATGGAATATCAAGAATTTATAAAATCTAAAAAGAATGAGGGGTCAGAACACGGATTCGATCCGTTGTGGATTCCAGACTTCCTTTATGATTTCCAACGGGACATAGTTACATGGGCAGTTCGGAAAGGCAGAGCTGCGATATTCGCTGATTGCGGTCTCGGTAAAACACCCATGCAACTTGTCTGGGCCGAAAATATAGTCCGGAAAACAAACGGGAATGTCTTAATTATAGCGCCATTAGCAGTAAGCGCACAAACCAAACAAGAGGCCGATAAGTTCGGTATTGAAATTGGAAGGTCTAAAACAGGACAGGTTAAAAATAAAATAACAATAACCAACTATGAGCGGCTTGAATCATTTAACTCTAATGATTTCTCCGGTGTGGTATGCGATGAGTCCAGTATTTTGAAAAACTTTAATGGTAAACGCAGGCAAATGATAACAGAGTTTTTAAAGAAAGTACCGTATAGATTATTGTGTACCGCCACGGCAGCACCTAATGATTACGTAGAATTGGGTACATCTAGCGAAGCATTAGGCAACATGGGGTTTATGGATATGCTAGGCCGGTTCTTTAAAAATAACCAAAGCAACTGCGCATTAAAAACCCAATATAGGCAAATGGGTGAACACATGCCTCAATGGAGATTCAAATATCATGCTGAGGAACCTTTTTGGAGGTGGGTAAGCTCATGGGCCAGGGCAATACGAAAACCGTCTGATTTCGGATACGATGATGGTGATTTCATATTGCCTGAATTGATTGAAAAAGAAACCGTTATCCCTTGTTCAAGGCCACTTAATGGGAAAATGTTTGTTGAACCTGCTTATACTTTAAGCGAACAAAGGGAAGAGCGCCGAGCAACTATTGAGGACAGATGCGAATTTGTGAGCAATCAAGTAAATGGGGTAAATACATCCTTGATATGGTGTCACCTTAATGATGAAGGTAAAATGCTTGAAAAGATTATACCCGATTCCATGCAGGTAAAAGGATCCGATTCTGAAGAAAAAAAAGAAGAAACCTTCATGGCATTCTCAAATGGTGATTTGAGGGTATTGATTACAAAACCAAGGATCGGAGCTTTCGGGATGAACTGGCAGCATTGTTCTCATGTTTCTTTCTTCCCATCCCATTCGTATGAACAGTATTACCAATCTGTGAGAAGATGTTGGAGGTTCGGTCAAAAGTCACCCGTTGTTGTGGATATTGTAACCACTGAAGGGGAATACAGGGTATTGAAAAATCTGAAACGAAAGGCGAAAGCCGCTGATAAAATGTTCACGGATTTAATGGCTCATATGAATAATGCGTTAGAAATAAAAACTAAAGTATATGATTCGGGATCAATAAAGATTCCGGCATGGATTCGTAAAGGAGATTGAACATGTCAATCGATCAGAGG
>Ga0222697_1000941_pt1 | contig 11796 bp, 14 predicted proteins | sample AntAcemetage1402_FD_179835 | JGI IMG/M metagenome (GOLD analysis project Ga0222697, IMG submission 179835) | Saline water microbial communities from Ace Lake, Antarctica - #1402 | ecosystem: Environmental > Aquatic > Non-marine Saline and Alkaline > Saline | place: Antarctica: Ace Lake... | reverse complement strand
ATAAAAAGGAGATTATTAAAAAAGTTGGTAAGTGGGATGAAAAAATGGATTTTTGGGAAGATTGGGAATTTACTTTGCGAATTTCTAAAAAATATCCTCAAGGATTTTTGTATTTAAATCGAGCCTTAATTGACTATGAACAAAAAATAGATTTTTCTAATCCTCAAAAAGTAATTGCTAATTGGAATAAGAATGAAAAATATATTTTTAAAAAACATCAAAAATATCCTTTAATAAAATTTCAAGATTGGTATCCACCACAAAAACATAAATCTACAGTTTCCATTGTTAAATTTTTAATAGATAAGAAAAAGGGATAGATAAATTTTGATTTATTTATTAAAAATACCATCAAATTTGATGGTATTTTTAAGTTTGATTTAATACTTGTAAAATATTTTACAACAAGTTATAATATAGTAAAATGGCTAAAATAAAGCAATATGATTAATTTAATAATTGTTTGTAATAAAAACTTGACAAATAATTAAAGAAAGGTAAAATGATATGTTAAGCAATGAAAAAATTAAAAGATTATTATCTGATTTTTTATCAGATAGAGAAATTAAAGTTTATTTAACAAGTTTACGGTCAGGACCATTAAGCGTTCAGGATTTGGCTAAAAAAGCTGGAATTAATAGAGTTATTTGTTATCAAATTTTGGATAGTTTAAGTGATAAGGGTTTAATTGTTCAAGAATTAAAAAAATTCGGACGTCATATTATTGCCGAAAATCCACAAAGCATTTTGAAAATAATAGATAGGAGGAAAAGGCGCTTAAGACATCGAGAGTTGGACATCCGAGAAGTTATGCCAGAATTATTAGCTTTTTATAGAACTGACAATATTAAGCCAAAAGTAAAATTTTACGAAGGAAAGTCAGCTTATAGTACAATTTGCGAAGATACTTTAAATTCCGGTGCTAAAGAAATTTTACAAATTGGTAATATAAAAAATATATATCAGGCCATTTCCAAAACCTATGATGATGAATATTATATTCCAGCGCGAATGGAAAATAAAATTAAGGCTAGAATTCTAACTTTTGAAAGTCCTTTGACTAAGAAATTTCAAAAAAAGGATAATAATTGTTTACGTGAAACCAAATTTTTACCCGACAAGTTTTTATTCCAGGGATATAAATTTGTTTATCAGAATAAGATAGCAATTATTTCTTCAGCTCAAGAATTGATTGGTTTAATTATAGAGAGTGAAAATTTGGTTCAGATGGAAAGACAAATTTTTGAGATTTTATGGTTGCAAAATAAATAAACAATATCAAATCAAAAAAGAATGGAGGCATAGATGAAATGCTGGAGAATAAGTGTAGGAAATTTTTTCCCCTACTTTGTATGTATTGTAATAGTAGTGATTGCAGGATTTCTTGTTAAATGGGCAATCAATAACTTTTCTTATCAAATAAAGGAAGAAAAAAAATTTATAGTACCCATTTATCCTTTTATTGAAGAGGCCATTGAAGTGAGGGCTGCTAGAAATGTAATAGTAGTGACCGAGTCAATGGGTTTGGGCGGAGGAGTTGGTGTTGGTATGGGAGCCCCGGAAATTCAGTGTAAAACAATAGAACAATTTTTAGATCTTATTCCAGAAAATGCAAAGATCTATACTTCTATAGAACGAAAATCTTCTAGAACGCTTTTAAAAAGATATTTGGCGTTTATGGAAAATAAACCAGGGGTTATTTTTTACGAAAGGATTATAAAGATAGAACTTTTTGATCCTCGCCAAATAAAAATTGTTAACCCTGATTATAAATATATGCATGGTGCTGTTTCGGTATCTTTTACAGATACGGAGATCATTTATTCATATATTTTGTATTATAAGTATAAGTTGAAGGGAGAAAAATGAAAGAAAAATTACAAGGTATATTGTTTTTTGTACTACTATACACTATTGTTTTAGGAATATTATTTTTTAGCGGAGTAGATGTGATTACTCCAACAGGACCCTTTGGCGCTTCTTTACCAGAGATTTTATTATGGAAAATTCCTCGATGGCTTGATTTGATGATTATATTTATTGTTGTTTTGCTTATCTATCTGTTTCTATCTAATAAAGATGACGAAAGAGAAGAGGAGGGAAAATCTAAGGATATTAATGTTAGATTCAAGTTGTTGAAAGTGGCAGCTCTCTTTGCTATTACCATTAGCATAAGTATATTTATGTTATTATGTCTTTTATGTTTTTTGTTTGATTTTTGGTTTGTATATTTCCTTGTTTCTTCTTTGGTACTTGGTATTAGTGTTTTTATTTTGATCTTTTTTGTTGGTAATGTATGGAAGTTTTCGAAGTGGATTGTATCAGTTGTATCAGTAGTGTCAAAAGGATTGTTAAAGGGTAAAAATTAAGTCCTTTTTTAATCTTTGAAACTGGGAGCTAATAATATAATTAGTTCCCTTTTTTATTTGAAGATTAATGAATATATACCCGTAATTTAATTTTTAATGATCAATTTTGATCTTTAGTAATTTGTATAAAGCATAAATAACTAGTAAAATTATTATATAAGTAATTATCAGTAATTTTTAACTTTATATTTTTAACTTTTAACTAAATTTATGGAAATAAATAAACTTTTAAAGATTTCCGTGGAGGAAAAGGCTTCAGATCTTCATATCGTGGCTGGGCATTATCCTATAATTAGAGTAGATACAGCTATCAAACATTTAGATGAGTTATCGGAAGTTACCCCAGCAGAATCCAGAAGAATGATTGAAAGTATGCTAACTACTCAACAAAAGAGAAAATTTAATGAAGAAAAAGAATTGGATTTTTCTTATGAGATTAATAATGTGGGAAGATTCAGGGTTAATATTTTTTGGGAAAGAGACAATGCTAGTTTAGTAGCTCGAGTTATTAGTAAGGATATTCCGACTTTGAAGGATATAAATTTAGAAGAGGTGGCTAAAAAATTGTTAAAAGAACAACAAGGTTTAATATTGCTAACTGGTCCGACTGGTTGTGGTAAGTCTACTAGTTTGGCCGCCATGATTAATTATATTAATCAAACTAAAGAAAGCTCAATTATTACTTTAGAAGATCCAATTGAATATTTATTTCCTAAAGAAAAGAGTGTAGTAGTTCAGAGACAATTAGGTTCAGACATGCTTACTTTTGCCGAGGGTTTAAAACATGTTTTACGGCAAGACCCTGATGTGATTATGGTGGGAGAGATGAGAGATTTAGAAACCATTGCCTTGACTTTAACTTTAGCTGAAACTGGCCATTTAGTTTTAGCTACTCTGCACACTCCTAATGCTTCTCAGGTGATTGATCGAATAGTGGATGTCTTTCCTCCTCATCAACAGGAACAAGTTAGATTACAATTTTCTATGGTTTTAAATGCAGTTATTGCTCAGCAACTTTTGCCTAAAAAAGGAGGCGGATTAATAGCAGTTCGAGAAATATTAATTAATACTCCAGCAGTTTCTAATATTATTAGAGAAAACAAAACTCCACAGATAAATACAGTTATGCAGACTGGAGCAGATCAGGGCATGGTTACTATGAATCAGGCCATTAAAACAATGTATGAAGAGGGCACAATAGATGAAAAAGTTGCTCAGGTATTTTTAGTAAATGAAGCTTATGAATAAAATTAGTATTATAATTTTAGCGGCTGGCAAAGGAACTAGAATGAATATTGGTCACCCTAAAGTTTTAACTCAGTTAAATAATGAATCTTTAATAGAAAATTTATTAAAGACTATAAATAAAACTGAATATTCTAATTCAGTTTCTGTTGTTGTTGGCTATCAAGGAGAAGAAGTGATAAAAAAATTATCCGCTTCGGCTCAATTGTCGAATCGAGACGAGGGAAATAAGTATAATTTTATTTGGCAAAAAGAACAATTGGGCACTGGGCACGCTGTGCAACAATGTGAGCAAGATTTAAAAAACAAATATAATAGTTATTTGATTTTACATGGTGATGTACCTTTTATTTCTTTAGAAACCATTCAAAATATTATTAAAACGCATCAAGAAAATAATTCTGTCTTAACCATGGTCACTTTAAAACTTCCAGACTTTGAAGGGATCCGTCATATTTATTCCCACTTTGGAAGAATTATTAGAAATGGTAATGGAGAAATTTCTAAGATTGTAGAGTTTAAAGATGCTAGTGAAGAAGAAAAACAAATTACAGAACTTAATCCAGCAATTTATTGTGTTCAAGATGAGTGGCTCTGGGAAAATTTAAATAAATTAAATAATCAGAACCAACAAGCCGAATATTATTTAACTGATTTAGTAAAATTGGCCAGTGATCAAGATTTAAAAATAAATTCTTTGGTGATTGAAGATGGATTTGAATTTATGGGAATAAATACTTTAGAAGATTTGGAATTAGCTCAGAAAATTTATAAAGAGAAGTATTAGATTAATTAATATAATAAATGTCTCAAAAAGTCGAAATATTAAATGACAATGGCGAAAAATTAGTTGGATTGCATTATAAGACCTTGTCAAAAAAATTAATTATACTTTGTCATGGATATAAGAGTTCGAAAGATCACCCAGCATTAAAAAAGATTGCTGATCGTTTATTTCAAAATGGATATTCTGTGTTTAGATTTGATTTTACTGGACACGGAGAAAGCGAAGGTAAAATTCAGATAAATATTATTCAGCAGTTTAAAGACATTAAAGCAGTTATAAAATATTTTGAAGAGTATGATAATTTTATATTGATTGGCGCAAGTTTTAGTGGTTTTATTGCTTCAATAGCAGCTTATAAATGTAAAAAAGTTTCCAGACTTATTACAATTAATGGTTTGTTTTATTTAAAGAATTTTGGTTTAAAGTATTTTTTATTAAAAGTTGAATCAATTTTAAATAGAAAAATAAATAAACAGCTAACTTTTTATTCAGATTATTTTAAACCGGAACTTATTAAGATACCAACGCTTGTTATCCATGTTAAGAATGATCGAATATTAGACGTTAAACAATCTATGCAGTTTTATTCGTCATTAAAGAATGATAGAAAGTATGTGGTTTTAGAGGAAGGAGATCATCATTTGTCTAAACAAAGATATATTAATAATGTTGTTGATGAAATAAGGAAGTGGTTGTTTTAAAGAGTTTTTTAAATTAATCTCATTTAAGTGAGATTTTTTGTTTGACAAAATTTTTTTTATGGTAAGTTATGATAAAGAAAAAAATAATTCAGGAGGTATAAAATGTTAGAAATTAAAGCTGAGGATTATTGGTTGATTAAGGACGGATCAACTGTTTGTGTTCTTAAGAAAATTGAAGAAAAAAAGGATAGCCCCCGGTGGTTGGTTAAAAAGTTATATAGAAATGGAGAAGCGATTAATAATTTTCCAGTGGCAGAAGCTAATTTTGAAAGAAAACTTTCTCTTCAAGAAGCCAGAAAAGCTGTCGAGAAGTTTTTTAAAAAGAGAGCGAAAGATTTTTTAAACCAGTTATCTATGTGAAACGTATTATTATTTAAACTTTTTAAATAATATGATTTTCAAAATATGTAAAACCTCGTGTGTTAACGTGAGGTTTTTTATTAATTTAAATTATGTTTAATTTTTTTATTAAGAAAATATAAACTTATTGAAACTGCAACTAATAGGGTACCTTCAACGATTGCTTGAAATTGTTTATTGTTCTGATTATATATTTCAAAATTTACATTATAAGCCATATAAATTGTTAATATTCCGTTGATTATTCCGATTAAGCTGATTCCATTAATAAGTTTTTTGTATTTTTGAACATCTGTGGAAATAATATATAACAATATCGTCATGGCAATTGCAGCCATTGTAATGATGGAATCGTGGTATGGACTATAAAGTGCCCCGTCATACCAAGGAAAAATAGTCAATCCAAAATAGTGTGCTATGGCACCAATTAGATAGAAAAGTGATAAAATAATCAAATAATATTTTATAACTATTTTTCTTTGAAGCATAAGCGTATATTATTTTTTGTTTGACACCCCAAGTAATATTTTACGTTCAGCATAACTACGAAAGTGCAGTGCCTCCTTGAGTGGGCTTTTTAAAATTCAGCAATTATCCAAAAACCACCCCTTTTTCTTTTTCGTTCGGTTGCATATTTTTATTATTTTTAAGATTTTTGAAGTTTTATAACATTAAGATAAACTTTTTTTAAATCTTTAGTTAAATTATCCTCTGTTCTATAATTTTTGATGAAATTTTAAATATCAGATTTATTCATGGTTTATTTAATGACAACACAATTTTCTTTTACAGTCTAGCAATTTTTTTTCTAAGTTCATCTATTTTCTTCTTATCCTGTTCCTCCATTTTTTTTTTGAATTGAGCTATTCTGAATTCAGCTATCTCATTCACGGTAGGTCTTCTCACTAGTTGCTCTTGGCTGTTCTCTTCTTTTTTAGCATTAGATTTATATTCTTCAATCTCTTCTTGATCTCTCTCAACATCTTCTACTCTTTCTTGTTTTGAAGAACGGCTACGTTGCTCTGCTATTATTTTTGCATTTAATCTATTTATTTTATTTTTATCTCTAACATCTCTTTCAGGTATTTTGTCTGAGGGATATGGTATTTCTCTCATATTTTTTATTAATTTATTAATTATAGATTTATTTTATATAAGATATGGGAAAATAATCAATTAAAGAAATTCCTTTTTTATCTATTTTCAAGTTGATTTGCCAATGTTCTAAACCTCTTTGGGTGGCTTTTTTGACCAGATTTAATATTTCGGAATTTGCTTCCTTGGGGACTTCAAAGGGTTTGGCATTGTATAAATAACATAAAAGTACTATTGCTCTTTGTTCTTTTTTGATTTGCAGAGAAATTTCTTGGAAATGTTTTCCTAGTCTTTCTAAAGAATTAAATTTAGAAATTCTTTTTTTATTCCCAAAAGGAAGATGGATTAAAAGTGTTTTTACTTCTAGAAAACAATTATTATTAATGAAAAAATCAATTCTAGATTTATTTAATTTGACTTCTCTTTGTAATTCTTGGACTTTAATCATTTTTGAAAGAAGATTCTCCTGAAGAAAAAACTCAACATAAGCATTAGCTTTGGTTTGATTTATTCCAACCCATTTATTTGGTAATGGTGAGATTGCTTCTACTGTATATTTGGTTTTTCTGTTTTTGTTATTAGATTTAGAAAGAAGGCATGGAATATTCTTAAATTCAATATTTCCAATCCTGCCGGTGGAAGGGCAATGGCATTTTTCTATTTTATTATTTGTTTTCACTAGCATTATAAATCGATTCGGTCGAGATTTGATTAGTCCTGAAATAAGTTCTTCAGTAAAAAGATATTTTTTCATAAAAATTTATTTTATTTTAAAACAGATTTCAGTTTTTCAATAGCTATACTGACATCATCAATGCCATCAATTAATTCAAAAACTATTTCTTTTGAAAAATTTTTCTCATCTCTTAAATCATTTGAAAGCTTAATTAATTTACCAATATTGGGTCCTGGTTCGTACCCTCTGTTTATCCAATCTCTGCCACGTGTTAAATCTGCTGGGCGACTTGATTCTACTTCAAGTTTTCTAGCTCTTTTTAATAACCAAGCACCCGCAAGAAATTGATCAACTGGCAAAAGTAATTGATCTTTAATTTCAGGATCAAAAGAACCACGACCGAGATGATCTGCTTCACTAACGTAGACTAATTCTTGAATTGTGGCAGGGTGTATTTTTTGTGCTAAACGACGAATAGCTCCATCACTGATTTTATTGTCTCGAATTACTTCTTCTATGTAAAACATTGTTGGAATGAGATGATTTGTTACTAATTTAATTACTTTGTCCCTCGTGAGATTATCAATTCCTATTGTAGTTAAGAATTTTTTTGTTGGTTCTTCCCCGGCTTGTTCATGTCCATGTGATTTAATATGTCCATCTATATATTCTGTTACTTTAGGTTTACCTAAATCATGGCACAAGGAGCCCAATAAAACAGTTAGGGCCTTATCACTTTCTAAATTTTCTTTTCGGATAATTTTTGCTGATTCATCAACTGTCATTAATGTATGAATCCAAACGTCGCCTTCTGGATGCCAATCTGGTTCTTGTTTTGTTTCGGTGAGAGATGAAAATTCAGGATGAATCTCTTTAAATACACCAAGCATCATGCCAGCAGATAAGCCTAGCGATGGCTTTTCCGATTTTAATAATAGTTTTTTCCATTCTTCACCAATACGTTCCTTGGGTAGTTCTTTTAATTGTGGTGTCATTTTTTGTATAACCGTTATACTGTCTTTATCTATTGTCAAGCCAAATCTTCCGATAAATTGCAAAGCCCTTAATACTCTAAGCGGGTCATCTTTAAACCTTTCCGGATCGGTTATTTTAAGTGTTTTGTTTTTTATATCCTCTATACCACCAAAAAAATCATATAATTCTCCCGTCAGAGGATCTGCAGCGATAGAGTTTATGGTAAAATCTCGTCTTCGTGCAGCTTCTTCAGGGCTCATATGCGGGTCAGTTTTCACCTCAAATCCTCTATGACCAACGTTTATTTTGGAATCAGTACGAGGAAGTGATACATCAATATCTAATCCGTTTTTCAGAGTAATTTTAAGTATACCAAAAGCCTTTCCAACATCAGAAACTTTTCCAACTTTTTGTACGATTTTTTCAATCTTGGCAGGTTCTAATCTGTAGACCTCCAAATCAAAATCTTTTGAGATTTTACCCATAAGTGCATCTCTAACACTCCCACCGACTAGTAAGGCCTGCCCGCCATTTTCTTTTATAATTTCGGCAAGTTCTAATACTTTTTCATATGCTTTGCCGTGCTTCGGAAATCCTAATTCTTTCATGCTTTGAAGGTATTCTTCTGGTTTAGGAAATTTTTCAAGAAAAGATTGGGGCTCTTTTTTTTCTAGAGGATTTTTTTGTTTTTCAATACTCATATTTTTGAATAATTAAGAAAATAAAAAAGTGAAATTTTATCTAACTCCTTATATATGAAGTTATTGACCTTGTTAAATCCAAATGCTATTTAACAGGGTTGACTTTTTTATTATAAGCATAAATTTTGATGATAACAAGCAAAACTCTTGACTTTAGGTCGTTTTTTGGGTAGTATTCTAAATACTTATAAGTAATAACAATATATAATTATGTCTACAGAAGATAAAAAAATAGAGAAATCTGAAAATACAAAAATAAAGATTTCCAAGGATGAAAAAAAAAGTAATGAAGTTGATCAATCGAAAATTAATCCTGGTGATATTGTTCGGGTTCATGAAATAATCAAGGAAAAAAATGCTAAAGGCGAAGAAAAACAAAGGGTTCAGGTTTTTGAAGGCATTGTTTTGGCCCATAAACATGGTAATGAGGTGGGAGCTACTATCACAGTTCGCAAAGAATCTGGTGGAGTTGGTGTAGAAAAAATATTTCCTATTCATTCTCCTTTAATAGAAAAGGTTGAAATAAAAGGAAAAGTTAAATCTAGAAAATCAAAACTTTATTATTTGCGGAATTATAAAAAAAGACTTAGAAAAGTTATTAAAAGATAAATTTGTTTTTATTTGTTTAAGGTGGCAGAGTCTTGTACTAATCACTTTTTTGAGGGTGGGGTAGATTTTAGATTTTTGCCAGAGTGCTCGCTTCGCCGAAGCTTCAGTCTGTCTCGCTGAGCCAAGGCGGACGAAGCGAGGCGGAACCCCGTACAATTCACTTCACCTCGCTAAGCTCGGTTTCGTTCATATATGGGGCAAGTTGGTAGACGTTTTAAGAAAAATTTAGAATAAAATTGTTTTTTAATCTTGCCAGAGTGGCGGAATTGGTAGACGCTCAGGCTTGAGGGGCCTGTGAGAATTTTTTCTCGTGGAGGTTCAAGTCCTCTCTCTGGCACCACCATTTGAATCCAAAATTAGTAAGGGTCCCTGGCTTCCCCCTCGTCCACCCACTTTTTAAAAAAAGTGGGGGATCGCGGAGGATCTTCGACAGTTTCCGCCAGAGGCGGATCAGCCCTTGGCTGAGGTTAGAACATTAAATATCCAAAGTAATTTTCAATTTTTTATTTATTATGGGTCCTTGGCTCAGTTGGTTAGAGCGCCTCGTTTACACCGAGGAGGTCATAGGTTCGAATCCTATAGGGCCCACCATTCGACTCATCTCTCGCTAAGCTCGAGATTCGCTCATGGTTTTCGTTCCGTTTTACTTCACTTCAACCACTCTATTAATAAATGAGTCGAATGTCCCGAGTGAGCATAGCGAATCGAGGGGCAAATGTTTTATTTTCGACTCCATCTCGCTTTGCGAGATTTCGCTCATGGTCTTCGACTATTTATCGAAAATTTGTATTTGTAATTTGATATTTGAGATTTATACATTTGGGCCTGTAGTTCAGTTGGTTAGAATGCCTGCTTTGCAAGCAGGAGGTCAAGGGTTCGACTCCCTTCAGGTCCACCATTCGACTCATCTCTCGTTCAACTCGAGATTCGCTCATGGTTTTCGTTCCGTTTTATTTCACTTCAACCACTCTATTAATAAATGAGTCGAATGTCCCGAGTGACAAATATAATGAGGAGTCGAGGGGCTTCCGCATAATAAAAATATATTTTATGTCATTTTATACATATATAGCTAAATGTAGTGACAATTCATTTTATACGGGTTATTGTAGAGATTTAAATTCTAGAGAAAAGAAACATAATCTAGGAAAAGGTGCAAAGTATACTAAACAAAGAAGACCCATTAAAATTATATATTTTGAAGAGTTTAAAACTAGAATCGAGGCTATGAGAAGGGAGAGACAAATTAAGAAATGGTCGAGAATTAAAAAAGAAATTTTAATAGGGAATAAAGTTAATAAAAAATAGTTTTTATTTAGACTCACTTTTAAAAAGTGATTTTTTTATTTATGTATTTTTTAAAGGCGGTGGATGGTTTTTTTGTTAAAAAACATATTTTTATTTATGTTATAATAATTACAAAATATGTTTATAAAATTATTAATAGTTTTTATAGTTACTTTTTTAGTGCGAATAGTCAGTGTAATTACTGGCGGAGCGGGAATGATTTTAATTCCTTTGTTAATGAGCATGGGTTTTTCCCCGGCTTCGGCTGTGGCTACAAATAGATTAGGATCACTATCTACTAAGATTTCTTTGTTTAAATTTCATCAACATCGGCAAGTTAAGTGGAAATTAGCGCTTTATTTTATCCTTCCAACTTTATTAGGAACAATTATTGGCGCTTTATGGATAGTTAATATTAATGAGGATCTTTTTAAAAAGATTTTTTTAATTATAATCTTGTCGTGTTTGCCATTAATTTTTTTAAAAAAGAAAATAGGTATTCAAGAGAGAAAAATTACTAAAAATCGTTTAATTATTAGTTTAATTTTAATTTTTTTTGCTAGTATTTTAGGTGGAGCATTCGCTTCAACGGGGATTTGGTTTTCTTATATTTATTTATTTTTAGGTTTAACCATGTTGCAAACTGTAGCGATTAGAAAAATTAGCGGTTTTTTTATTACCATTCCCTCAGTAATTATTTTTATCTTTTATGGTTTGATTAATTGGGCCTATATTCCAGTAATGTTAGTAGCGAGTGGTTTGGGGGGATGGATAGGCGCTAGCCTGGGAATTAAAGTCGGTAATAAATGGATTAAAATAATTTTTGCTTTAGTAGTGGTTATCGTTTTTATAAAAATGTTTTTCTTTAGTTAAAACTATTTTATTATTTTAATAATTAAGGTAAGATAAGGATATAATAATTAATTATAAAAATTATGATGAACGAAAAGGGGCAAAATGTTTTTGAAATTTTGGAAAAATTTAAAGAATA
>Ga0222697_1000938_pt1 | contig 11805 bp, 13 predicted proteins | sample AntAcemetage1402_FD_179835 | JGI IMG/M metagenome (GOLD analysis project Ga0222697, IMG submission 179835) | Saline water microbial communities from Ace Lake, Antarctica - #1402 | ecosystem: Environmental > Aquatic > Non-marine Saline and Alkaline > Saline | place: Antarctica: Ace Lake... | reverse complement strand
CTTCAGTTGGAATACTATAAGCATATTTGGAAATGTTTGTATTAGTAACAATAGTTTTATCTCTATCTGCTCTAGTAACCTTAGTTCCATCGCATTTACATATCATTTTAACCACAGGGCCTGTCTTAGCTTCAACTACAGGAGTAGATGTAATATCTATGTAATCTGTACCTACAGCAGTAATAACAGCATTAGTTACATTGTTACCGGCATTAAGAAAACCAGTAGTTGTCATTATGTCTCCTACCTCTTGGTGTTCAGCTCCTAGATTAGGGTCTGTACCTGATGTATAAGTATATCTGCCAGTACCAGCTACAGGTACACTAACAGTAATAATAGTATCAGTAGTTCCGATAGTTTTTTGGTCAGAAATCCTAACCCTCATAGGTTGTTCATAGTAAGTATCAGCCGGAGAATATTGTTTTCCTCCAGTACCAATCATAAAACTATCAATGCCATTAATGAAAGGCCACTCTCCCTCTCCTCTTATCTCTCGTATAGCATCATTAATACATATCTTTGACTTAGCTGTAGATGCTGTATCTGACATTGATAATTTGGTTGTAACTGCTCCGTATAGCACAGAATATGCTGTATTTGCCATTGTTTACTCCTTATTAATACCTATTGTCTCTATTTTGTTGCGCTTGATGCTTAGTCCAATTATAGTTTGGGTCCCACAATTCTTTATGTGAAATTAGAAACTCATCAATCCAAAATTTACCAGGGTAACCTTCGGGTTGTAACTTCTGCATCCATCTTTGATATACTTCAGGCATAACAGCAGCTTCTACGCCATCCATTATGGCCATCTCTGTGTGTCCTGTTACCTTTCTCATTTCTCTATATCTCATGTAGTTTTTCCACTGCCAAGGTAGATCTCTAATAATGCCTTCTAAAAATTTAATTGCTTCTTTTGGGTAAGATGACTTCCAGGCTAACCAATCTGGATGGTAGCGTATTTCCTGGACTAAAGGATGACTATAAACTGCACTCATATGAACCTCCATTTAATTGTAAACTATTGTAAACCAGATCTATGTTTGATTGTAAACTAAATTTTTAGAAAACTGGTAGGTTTTGATAACTGGACCCACCGAACCAGATGGAACACTTAGTGTCCCGTATCATCAACCGATGTTATCCCATTTGGTGTTACCCAATGGACTATAACTTACGACTGTGATTTCACCGAGGATGTTAAAGGCCTCAGCATCGACTGTTTTTGGAATGGCATCGGCTTTGAAGCCTCTTAGGACACCAATCTTCCAACTGTCATTGTTCAACCCATACATGTGAGATTCAGCTAGTTGACGAGACAACACGATTTCCATAGTTCCTACGTTTGACTGGTAGACCTTGACCAAACCGGCTAAGGTTGAGTCTAATTCATCCATCTTACGAATAGTACCTGGGATGTTGTCAATAACCAATTTCTGTTTAATTGGTACATAGAGCCTATTCATCTCTACGGCACCATTAGTAAACGCAATGGCTAATTGAGCGTCTATGATTGTCTTGGTTAGCGTAGCAGCACCAACGGCAGCAGCAACTGCATCACCTGATGCGTAGTTACCGGTCAAGAAGTAATCAAGACCTCCAAACAACCCTGCTGTTGCAGCAGACGTATGTGCACTAGTTGCGGATGAATCAACAATATATTTTTCAATATCGAGGTTCAACTCTTTCATAGCCTTACCTTTCTGGTAGACAAGTTCATTGTCTCTTCCAGCAGGGTTCGAAGCTAACTGAGTTCCTTCAACTGAATAACCAACAGAAAGAATCTGTGTGTAGTTAGTTTCCAGTGAAGTTACATTAGATACCACAGGTTTAACTAGAGTCTGACCTGGGTACTGAGCGTTCGTGGTAGCAGCACGAAGTGTGTCTGTTTGCCACGATGTGAGGTGATTAGTTACCTCAACTTTGCCCCAAGATGAAAACATTGGGGTAGCCGTTGGGGTAATAGTCGTCAATGAGTCAAGTAAACTTTCTCTATTACCGACATAGGTTGGGAATGCCATTGTAATTGCTCCTTATTTTTTCCCTTTCTCAGCGTCAGTTAAAGTTCCTAGCAACAACTCATCCAAACTTATCTTGCGTTTTCTGAATAGGTCTAATTTCGCTTCTTTAGTACCTTCAGGCGCATCAGGTGGAGCTTTCGCAGGTGCAGGTTCCGAGATGATAGACGCTTTGATCTTTGGGATTTCTTTATCTTCCATAGTTTTCTTTCCCCTTTCTTCAGCTTCCTGAAGTTTCGCTGGCATTTTATCGGCTTGGACCATTTTATAACAGTCCTTAACCCAATCTACATTATTAACCAAAATACCAGGTTTAGCCTTAGCTAACTCTAATACCTCAACTTCACATTCGGCCCAGTCGGCCATGTCAGATCGAGTCCTGGCACTCATAATGTCAACTTTTAGCCTTAATGCTAGATCAGCCTCATTACGGGCTGCCATAGCAATATCTGTTGGGTCATCTTCCTGAGTTACCTGCGGAGAGAATAATTTTGCAATCTCCTCTACAGTAGGTTCAGGTTTTGCTTTCCTCAGTTCCGCTAATTCAGAAGCCTTCTTTGAGGCTAATACTTCAGCGTTCCTGTGCATTTCGATAACTTCTTCAAGACTTTTTCCAGCATACTTCGGGTCAACTTTTTCAACGGGAGGAACTACTTCTGATACCTTCTTTACTTCTTCCTTGGCAGTTTCAGGAGCAACGGAGGATTTTTCCTTTACAGGGATCTCGTTTGCTTTATCTTTATCTGTCATTTTTTACATCTCCTAATGAATCTTATTTAAATACTATTTTCTAATTCGTTCAGTTCATCTAGGAGTATAGCTCCGGTGAGAACTTCGACCTTTAAGAACTTCTTTATTTTTTCTATTTCTTTTAAAGCGCCACTAATTGATGGAAATTTACTTTGATCTACTGTGCGTAATCTATTAATTAACTGTATCTCTCTCTTCCTTAGATAATCTTCGAAACACTTCCAACCATCGGTTGATTGCATTACCTCAATAGATTTAATCCTAGCTGTTATATTATCTCTTTGACCCATTATACTACCTCCGGCGTTTGCATATCCATCTGTTCAGGCTGTAAGGCTCCAGGAACTCCAGTTACCGGGCCAGGGCCTGCCGGTGCATTAGGTTGAGGTTCCTCAGCTGCTGGTTGCTGTTCAGCCAGCTTCTCATCAAAATGAATACCTAACAGTTTTCCAGCTTCTTCTAATAATTCCTTGACTAAGGCCGGTGCTATTCCAGGGACATCTTTCAAAGTAGTAAGTAAATTAGACATTGTACTCATTCTGACCTCAGATGACATCATATCAACACCAATCTTCGGTGAGAAATTAACATCTTGTAAATCTTCTTTATGAATAAATCCTGGACCACTAACATCGCTAGTCCTATACTCATATTCTTCTCCAGCATGTTGTTGGAGCAACATGTAAGCTCTCCTTACAATTTCCATTAAACATGGAATCTCTAATAACAATAAATTTAAACCATGATACTCATTTGCCAGTCTATTTTGAATAGCTGACTCAGTAGCAGATTGTTCTTTAGTAATCGGTTGTGAATTTGATGTAGACATAGCTACTGTTCCTAAAGCCTGTTCAATTTTGAAAGCAATCTCATCTCTAAGTCTAAATACCTGCTCAGAGAGTACCATAACATTTTTATCTCTTATTTCATCAAGAGATTGTACATAAGTTATTTTACCGGGTCTTGGTAATATCTGATTACCTGTAACATTGCCGATAGTGGAGAAATAACCAGGATTGTTGTGCAAAGTGACATTCTCTACAATTTGATTATTAATATGCTGATACTGTTCATGTAAATCTTTTACCTTTTCGCAGGCACCTCGGCCATAAAATTCAAACTTAGACTGTTCATATACGGAACCCACAAAAGGATGCATACCACTGTCATTTGGATTTTCACCATCATAAATTACAATGCTCTCGTTAGCAACCAGAGTTAATCTACTATTATCTTCACTCCAATGCTCCCAAATTTTTATCTTAGCATATTCACCTAGTTTAGACTGGTCAATAGTACCTATACCACGCTCTTGCATGTTTGATTCTATAGTGTATTTACCTTCGTCATTAGCATAATAAGAAGAAAAAATATCATCTAAATTATTATATAGATTTTCTCCGGTAGCTTCTTTATACTTATCATTCTTTAATTGTAGAGCCTTCTTAGTAGTCCAGTATTGATGAACCTTCCAATAACCATCTAGGCCAGTAGCATCTGGATCGGTGAAGAAATTCTCTAAATGAATAGGTTCAAAATAGGCACCCTCATACTCAATAACAGGACCCGCCTTAGTATTTCTAACCACCTTTCTCCAATATACTTTACCAATGCCTGTACCATATATCAACATCTCTTGAACGAAAGTAATAATGTTCTGAACGAACCTTGGCATCTTGTCGAACATGAATACCAAAGCTCCCTCAACTCTTTTGGCCTGTTTATCATCCATCGCTCCTATCGGATTTAATTTAAAAAATGGTCTACGAACTAATAAACTAACAACATACTTGGCTAACAAAGCTCTTAAAGCATTTTCTACAACTGGTAAGCAAAGTCTTGAGCGATATTCTAAGTTTTTCAAATTACCTTGTGAATCTTGAGCCGATAAATCTAATCTACTATTAGCAATCTTGTCCCATTTAACCAGTTTAGTAGTTAAAGCATCCATATTTATTTTAGCAGGTCCCATTCTTGATTTAACAAGTTCATAAGCTTCTACTTCATAGTCAGATACTTCTTTAGGTTCGTCACTAGCTGACCCTCCTACTTCAGGGATCATAGTCTTTTTAGATTTCTTTTTTTTCTTTTTAACCATTGTTTCTCCTTATATACCGCAAGTATTACTGACTCTAGGAACATCCTCAGCCATATCTTCTGGCCAAACCATTGTAGGGTCAAAAGCCCTTCTCTCAGGTATAGCTAGTTCTGCTATGGACACACAATCTAAAGCATCGTCATGGTCTGATTTTTTAAGGTTAGGAAACTTTCTGAATTGCATATCAAGTTCTACAAAATCTCTGGAATAAAATAATCTTCCCTCTCTCATTCTAGGTACTATTAATTCTATCCTAGATTCTTTAGATTGCTTGGTGCCAGGGTTAGCATCAATTAATTTAAGGTACTTACCTCTTTTTATTTTTTCTGCTTGAATTAAATTAAAGATAATCTTTTGGAAACCATAAGTCTCAACTATTATCCCTTTAACTTTTCTGCGTCTATCAACAATAGAAAATATAGCATTTAATAATTCTAGCTCATCCAGTCTTTCTTGATGCCCTTCAATAATAAATCTTCTATCGTCTTTGCCTATACCGAATACTTCTATGGCAGAGAAATCTGCCTGTGGATTTTTAGAAATGGCAGGGTCAATAACTATCCATTCTTCAGTTACTTCCTCTATCATTCCCTGAGCATCTCTTTTCACAGAATCAAAACCATCTTTCGCAGCCCTTCTCCATTCATCTTTAAATATAACTATACCTGTTCTTTGAGGATCATTATAGAATTGGCATTTATGTTTAAAACTTGATTGACTTCTTTCAATCTTTTCTAGGGCTTCTTTTCCTAGTCTCTCCGGGAAAAAGTAGGTGCCATCAGGATCTTTAGCTCTTCTGATATATACATTCCAGTCTCTACCTACATAAATTCTATCGGCTAGTAATTTATTCCAATCAGTAAATCCTTCTTTTTTGGTTATGATGTCGCAATACAAATCATCCTCATCCCAAATTGTACCTACAACTATTATCATTCCACCTGGATTTAATAGAGAGGAAAGTTCTTCAAATCTTCTTTTACTTTTTTCTAATTGGTCTGCTGTTTCAGTATTTGTTTCACCAATGACATCGTCGCAAACAATTAAATCGAAATGCATACCTGTGGCTGGCTTATCAATACCGCCTACAGTTAAGGTAGGTTCTTTAGCAATCCTTGTACGACCGCTAACTTTAAAACCATCTTCTTTCCAATAATGCTCATCTTTCTGCCATCCATATAAATCAGTTATAGATTGGCTTAGAAGATGTGCTTTCATCGCAGTAGCATACTTAACCATTTTAGTGTAGGTCTCACCAAATAAATAGACTGTTAAATTAGGGTTCTTCAAAATCTTTTGGAGAGTATACCCTTCAGTAACCAACTCAGTCTTAAATGTACCTCGTGGTAATAGCGTCATGAAACTTTTTTTCTGCTTATCCCATTCAGTTACTAATTTTAATAACTCTCCATGAGTATTTCTTGTAGCTTTATCATGACCTAACGTAACCGTATTAAAATAATAAAGGTCCTCTAAACCCCTTTTTGCTTTTAATTTACGGTTTAATTTCTCTAATTCTTGGTCTGATAATGATTTTATATCCATAATATCTTTTGTAGGGGCCTCACGGATCGCTCCGTAAGACCGTCTACAGTTAATTTAAGCTACGTTCAATGCTCCTACAAAGCTTACTACTACCCAAACATAATCTTCCTCTGCGGACTCTACACACACCATCTCTAGTGCGTCATACTGTCCGGTAGCTGCTATATAACCAGTGACCCCTGTGGTAGTGGTCTGGTCAGCTAAATGAATTGTGTGGTCAGCTCTCTGTGCTATCTTCCAACCACCAGAACCTTCACCACATACTCTGAATACGTCTCCAAAGTCAGGTGCGTCTGGAATTGTGTAAGTTACTAGAGCTGCTACTTCTGATACATAACCATAATTTGCGCTTGCAATAATAGTTGTGCCTGTTCCAGGATCAGTCCAAGGTATAGGGTCTCCAATTCCTGTATCTCCATCTACCCCGGTATCTCCATCTGCTCCGGTAACTCCTGTATCTCCGGCCACGCCAGTATCACCAGCAACATCTGAGTCTGCTCCGGTATCACCTTGGGTTCCTGTATCACCTTGCGTTCCAGTATCTCCGGTTATCCCGGTGTCTCCGGCAACAGTTGAGTCTGCTCCGGTATCACCTTGGGTTCCTGTATCACCTTGCGTTCCAGTATCTCCGGTTATCCCGGTGTCTCCGGCAACAGTTGAGTCTGCTCCGGTATCACCTTGCGTTCCTGTATCTCCGGTTATCCCGGTATCACCTTGCGTTCCAGTATCTCCGGTTATCCCGGTGTCTCCGGCAACAGTTGAGTCTGCTCCGGTATCACCTTGCGTTCCTGTATCTCCGGTTATCCCGGTATCTCCGGCCACAGTCGAGTCTGCTCCCGTATCACCTTGGGTTCCTGTATCTCCGGTTATCCCAGTATCACCAGTTACTCCGGTATCACCTTGGATTCCTGTATCTCCGGCATCTACCGCACTACCATCAGCTCCTGTGTCTCCGGTTATCCCGGTATCTCCAGCAACAGTCGAGTCTGCTCCTGTGTCTCCGGTTATTCCGGTATCTCCCTGTGGGGAGGACATGAATACGCTCTCATAAAATGACATTATTTACTCCTCCTTATAGGGCAATGTATGTTACAGTTGTAGGTCCAGCAGCAGCAAAAACACCGAATAAAGCACCAGTGAATCCTCCCACTCCTATTGTGGAATGGGCTGGTACTGCCATACCAGTTGTAATAGTAACCCCGGCAGCTCCTACATATAAGATTGCTGCACTAGGATTCTGAACCATTAAAGATTTTCTTCCTATGCTTACGGCTACTATTTGCGTAGCTGAATCGGTAATATTAGCTTGTCCTGTAGTAACTGTGCTAACGCCGTTAGCTGTTATAACCAAAGCGTTATTAACACCATCGGATTTAACTACAGCTCTCGTATCATCAGTACCATTTTTAATCTCTACGGCACCAATTTCAATGTCACTAACTACTAAGTCGGTAGCGGTTTTTACTCTACCCGAACTATCTAGCTGTGGCTGAACAGCCTTACCTTCATTATCAATAAATGGTAAGTATTCACCATTAGCTTCCTCTGGTTTAGGTCTACTTAGAGGTTCTACTGATGCTGCGACAGTTAAAATATTTCCGCTAGTACCAGATGTAGGTCCAGTCGCTACAGTTACTGTAATAGTATCTGCTGCTTCCGTACATGTGTCAGGAATATTTACATCTACTAAACAAACTGTAGCACTAAAATAAGTGCTTTTTAAAACTTCTATCTCAGTATCACCAAATGATACCGTTAAAGTATCGTCGGTAAATCCTGTACCTGTGATCTCTAATCTTTTATTCCATTCCCTTTTGTATACAGTCGATGGAGAAACTGATGTAACTACTATTGCCATTTCCTTTTACCTCCTAAGTTGTTGTGACGATTTTAACGTCGCCATCATTGTTAAGAATTACACGCTCGCCAGTCAATACAGCATTGAGGAGTTTAGGAATATCTGAGTCCCAAACACCGTTTAATTGGAAAACAATCTCGTCTACTCTACCTGTCAGAGTTTCTGAACCATCTGCATGCGCTCCAATAACAGTAGGTTGTGGAGCATTGTATGTTACAGTCCCTCCAGACGACCAAGTATCAAAATTAACTGTATTGATAGGAATTGTAAATTTATCAGCAGCAGTTACTGTGATAACATAAGTATTTCCATTCAATGTATCCATACCATGTAAATCGTATAATGTACCGTCAGTACCATTATTTCCTATTACACCTGTTATCGTTACTAAATCACCGGTGCTTAAACCATGTCCAGCGGTGCAAGTAATTACAGCAGCAGCAGCGTTTGATATTCCCGAAATAGTATCAGTGGCAGCTGTTGGAGTACCTATACCATCGGCAGCATCTGTGGCAGTGTCAACTGATGCCCCATCTATGAACATATTCTGAGCTGTTCCTCTCTCTACAATGACACTAATGACATGCCATCCAGCATCTATACCAGATATATCCTCAGATAAATCTAAAGTATCTGTACCTCCTGATGTATGTATTAAATGAAGTGTTTGATCGTCTTTGAGATATAATCTCATTCCATTGTCACCGGCCACATCCATTTGACTAAAAATCGTTGAATCAGCAGCTACAGTTGACCAGTCAGAAAAATAAACTGCTATACTTAAACTATAATCATTACTACCAATTAAAGGAAACGAATCTGAAGTCATATAAGCAGTACCATTTAAGACACATGCTTTAGAGTCACCTAAAATATCGGCTGCAGCAGTAATATTAGCTCCGGCCACCACCAATCCTAATGTTCCAGGTGCATCTGCTTCATCTACCATGTCAGCAGCAGCATAATCCATATTACAGATATATAACCCTCTACCTTCTCCTATATATGAACCGTCAATTTGTCTATTTGAATCGTATACATAAGTTCCACTCATCTTACATCCTCCTAGTTTTATATTCTTCTAATTTTCTTGGGTAATTGTTTCTTTCTTACTAATCTATCTTGAACCTATAACTTAACTTCCCCTCCCGCAATTTTTGTAATAAGACCAACAAATTTTAGTAGGTGCGACTTCCACCTAATAGTAAAAAAACCTAAAGTGTAAGGTTATGTTAGAAAACCACTACTGAAATCTTAACATTACTCTTTAGATTCTTCTGGTTCCTCTCTGCCCTCTAATAGTTCCTCAACCTCTTTCATTTTGGCATCTCGATCTTCAGTTGAAAGTAGTGGAACATCTCTAGTTTCTGATACTTTTACGCTATTAGTAATAACCTTAGATCCAATAGCTTTAATGATCTCTACTGCTGTCTTTGCTCCGGTACTTAATGGGCTTTTATCTTTCATATCCTTGATAGCTCTTTTGATGGCAGTGTCAACCAAAGATACCAAAGCTCCCTGAGTCTCTTTAAAGGCTCTTTGAAGTTCTGGCGATTGCATATAAGCAGCAACGGTCTGGCGAGTAATGCCTACCTGATTGGCTATCTCACCTTGTGTGGCCCCGTTTGCCTTCAGTATGGCGATCTTTGCCATCAATGAAGGGTCTTTGCTTCTTGTCATCTTTATATCTCCTTATACGTCATCTAACTAGGTCAAAGTAATCTTAAATTAACATATATAGTGGTTGGCTATATATAAGGATAAAGGACTTCATCATTATCCCCCCTCCCCCCGTTCGTTTGTTTACCCGTTTATCAGACTTTTACTATGTCTATGCCTATGTTAGAATTATGCTTCATTCATAGACTGTTAGTTTTAAGCGGTTTATATTTTGGAAGGGTATAATGCCCTCATATCTTGGTATATAAGCCGTTAGAACTAACACCAGTGCTGTATCTGGTCATTCTGTTAGTTGTCTGTGTCTCTTATTGTTATCTTTTATCTTTAACGGGTCTTTTAGTGGGGTTGGTAGTACCAAACCAACCATGGGACACTGTGCCTTGTCTCTATTGTATGTCTCTTAGATCTCTCTTACTTCCCTTGTGTTATCTCTTCTCTCTCTTATTGTTATAACCATGTATACTTTGTTATACTATGTTTATTTATGCCGTTAAGGCTGGCTGGGCTTAGTTAAGCATTAGAGCCGTTTATCTTGTTTGTTGGCTCGCTTAGCTATTGAAGGCTTGCCTAGACCTTCCATAGATATAACACCTGAGAAGCCACTTTTGCGCTTTATACTTTCAGTTTTTTGCTTAATGGTTGTTTTACTATGTTATATTATTATATACTAGTGCTATGTATATAATAGGACAAGGCGGTGATAGTGATACTGTTCTATGTATATATGAGCCTTTTATGGGGTAGGCTTGCCGGTTGCTCTCCGGTTGTTAATTGCTTTATCTTGTCCGCTAACTTGTTGACTTGCATAAAACTTGTATCTGTTTTGTCGACGCTAAAATAAAAGACTTGACAATCTCATGCAAGTTTTGCTATACTTGCTTCGATGGGTATGTGAAGGGAGGCGCAGACATGATAAAGAAAACAAAACAGAATTGGTTAATAGGGCAAACAGTCAACGTAGGATTTATTAAGGGCTTAAAAGTCGAAGAGATAAAAGCAGTAGTAGATGGATTACCTGATATATATGTTTTATCACTTGGCACTAAACGATACGAGTTCATACCTCATAACGGTATACATCGAATAAATTAAAAAGGAGGCGAATAAAATGGATAGAGAATATATAGTTAAAGTAATGAATAATTCTAACAAAGTTACAATCTCAAATCGGATGACAAGACAACGAGCGGAAAACTTTGCCAGTAAAATATGGGAGACTGTGAGTTTCAGCCCCTTGATATATGTAGCAGTTGAGGACATAGATGGAATAATAATTTGCGAATGGGAGGTGTAATAATAAATGGACAACATAAATCTAGCACTGTACTATTTTCACTTGGAGGATCACAAGCAAGTCGCCAGAATCGTTGGTTACATGAAGGCGAAAGAAGTTTACAGATTCAATAGTATTATAAAAGGAGGTGAACGATGAAGTGTAGAAAATGTCATGGCGAATGTAATAATGTCAGGTGGGCGAGTGTTTACTGTAACGGTGTATATATGAGTGTTGGCGGTATAGCTAGCAACCTAGCAAGCAAGCATGATTACGCAATAGCAATGGCAAATGGTGAAACATTCCACAAGTATGACAGCGAGGATGACATTCAAGTGCTAGAATATAACCACTGTTTTTTGTGTGGATATTCTAATTATAGTACGAGGGTAAAATATAAAAGGAGGCGAGTAATAATGACTAAGTATACTTTGCAATATAGCAGACCAAATGATACTAGGACAGCTGCAAGCGATTGGCTCGAGTATGAAACAGTTATAACAGGGGCTAACAGACAAGCAGCGATTAAAAAATGGCAAGATAAACTTGAAGGAACTGCTTTGATATTGGATTGTTACGAAAC
>Ga0222697_1000935_pt1 | contig 11816 bp, 13 predicted proteins | sample AntAcemetage1402_FD_179835 | JGI IMG/M metagenome (GOLD analysis project Ga0222697, IMG submission 179835) | Saline water microbial communities from Ace Lake, Antarctica - #1402 | ecosystem: Environmental > Aquatic > Non-marine Saline and Alkaline > Saline | place: Antarctica: Ace Lake... | reverse complement strand
ACAACAGTAGGGTATAATGAATTTTCAACAGTAGAAAAATATATTCAAACTCAAGAACAACACCATGCTCAAGTTTGAAGCATCTAACAAGATACCCCGACCTTTAGGTCGGGGAGTATGTCATTTATATACAACATAAATTAATAGAAAAAAATAAAATGTTTAATAAATTAAATAAAAAAATTATTTAATTGCTTTTTCAAAAATTACTCTATTCTTTTTCATTGTTTTCTCTGCAATCTCTGTCATTTTCTTAATGTCATCAACTGTTAAAGGACCATCTTCTCCCTTTTGAATAGCACATAAATTTCCGTCTTTTCTAAAATTAAAAGTTATTCTTGCATCCATAACAGCTTCTTCATTTTCTGTAGGGTCAACAAGGAAATAATCTCCGATTTTTATTACTGTAACTGGTAATGGGTCTTCTTTTAAAGGAAGTTTATTAGATGTTTTTTTCTTATAGTCAATTTTGCCTTCTTTGTCAACTTCAGGGAATTTTGCATCATGCAATGCTGCTAATGCTGCAATTGCACCTATATCAATTAAGTTTCCATTATGATTAACAGGGCAAACATCTACATTTATCATCCACACTTTTTCTCCAGCTTCAATACATAGTTTTTTAACATCCATTGCTTGTCCTTCTCTTAATCCTCTATCAATAACTCTTGATATTTCAATAGACTTAATACTTGGCGGACCAGATTCAAAATTAGGATTACTTAATGGAGTTAATTCAGTATTAACCATTAAAATACCTTCATCTGCTGTGTCTGAATAGGGTTTATCAATTTTTAATTTAACACCTGCAATCAATTCTGTTTCTCCAACTTTAACTCTGGCTGATCCTTCTGCAGTTGCAATAACTCCCAGTTCAATTGTCATATCTCTAAAATCTTCAAAACCTCTTTTATCTTGTCTAAGATTTTCTGATAATAATTTTATCATGTTTTCTTGTGCATCTTCGTCCATTTTTATTCACCTTTTGTTGTAATTTTATATTTTTCATGAATTGCATTTCTTTGAATTTCTGCAATCTCTTTACATTTCTCTTTTGCTAAATTAACAGCATCAATTAATTGACTTTTATTCATCACGCCGTCCATTTGAAGAAGAGTTATTTCACCAGTGCTTGGAATACAAGCCACAGGAATATCTGCAACATGTTCTGAATCAAGTTTTTCTTTAGTAAATTCTGGGTAATGTTCTTCTTCATAACTTAAGTCAAGACAAACTGTATTGTCAACAACTCCTGCTGCAACAGCTGCAACCATGTCCTTCATTGGAACACCTGCATCTGCTAATGCAATTGAAGCTGCACATATACCTGCACACCTACTTCCTGCATCTGTTTGTGGCAGTTCAACAACTACATCCACAACAGTGTTTGGAAAATCAACTAAATCTACAACAGAATTTAATGCTTTTTGAGATACCATTGATATTTCTTTAGATCTTCTGTTTGGTCCAGGTCTTACCCTTTCACCCATACCAGAAAAAGGCATCATTGTATAACTAAATCTTACAATGCCTTTATTAGAATTTTGTAAAAATCTTGGGTATAATTCTCTTGGACCATAAACTGCTGCATATGCCCAGGTCTTTCCTATTTTAAAATATGCAGAACCATCAGCTTTTTTAATAACTCCAGCCTTTGCTTCTATTTCACGAGTTTCATTCATCTTTCTTCCGTCTAATCTTTTTTTGTAAACCATTTTATTTACCTCTTATCTCTTCATCATCTTCCTTGATATCAAGTTTTTTTTCTGTTTGTTTTTCAAGAAATTCTTTGACTCTATTTGTTAATCCTGGAATGTGACTTTCATTTTCTATTTTTCTTATTGCTTCAACTGCTGTAGCTTCATGTTTTGGATCGCATTGTATCCATACAATTCCATTCTGTCCAACCATCATTTTGCAGTCAGTTGCTTGTTTGATCATATTAACCATTGAACCTTTTTTGCCAATGATTCTTGGAACCTTATGTGTGTTAACATAAAGAACTCTTCCACCTTGTAATTTTCTAAGGCCACGATCATTTGTTGTAACATCTGTAAGATTTTGACTATTAACTTTTACTATCTTACAAAATATGTAATCTCCCACATGGAATGTTTTGGATAAACTTCCTTTTTTTGGATAGCTTGAGTAACCTCTATCGCCACCAACTTCTCTTGAACTTAACATTGCTGTATAAGCACTATTTATATCAAGTCTCCATGCATTCATTCCTATATCAGTAACTCTTCCAATGATTACATCATTTCTTTTAGGAAGATATCTTCCTGCCATTGGAATTGTTTTGATAACTTTCCCTTCCATTGTAACTAATCCAAGTTTATTTGCAAGAATCTTATCATCTTTTCTATAAGTTCCATAACTTGGTAAAAAGTCAAACCCTTCTGCAAGAATTTGTCCTGGAACAACAACATCTTTGTTCTTCACAAGCAACTTGCTATCAGATTTAATTTCTTTATCTTTGTTTTCTTCTTTGTTTTCTTCTTTATTTTCATCTGTCATTTTTTATTCCTCTTAATTAAGAATATTCTTTTTTTATTCTTATCTTTTATTTTTTCTCTTTTTATTCTATAATTTTAGTGTTTACTTTGCCATGAGTTACACTGTTTAATTCATCAAAGAACTCATTCTGCAAACCAGCAGGAATTTCTATTATTCCATACCATGAACCATCATTAAGCCATTTATTCTCTTTGAGGGTTCCATATTTTTTTGCTAATGTAAAAACATAATGTGAATGAGTTGCATCAACGGTAATTTCTATTTTTTTATGATCAAATTTAATTGCAAGTATCGGTTGCAACTTTTTTATTGTACCATTAACTTGATCTTCAACAGTTCTAAATTCATCAAGTTTAATTTTTGCTTCCTCAAAAGCATTTTCAATTCTTTGAACTGGGTGAGGGAGATTTGTTTTTGGATCAATAGCATTTCTATGAATAATGTTAATGAGTTTCTTTTTCTTTTTTTCTCTAACTTCATTTCTGTGTTCTGCAGTTAATTGAATTTCTCCTTTATCAAGAATTATTTTTGCAACTTCTATTTTATCCTGAGTTCCAAAAACATTTTTCATAACTTCTTCTGAAGCAAGCTCTCCATCTTTTGCATCTGCAAATATTTCTGGACTCTTAATAATGTCTTCTATATCAACTTTTTTCCCTTCTTTGAAATCAACTGCTTTATCAGGATCAATATTTATTTCAAATGTTTCTCCTCCTTTTTTTAGACGAGCTACATTGATATGAAAATGTTCTTTTTCAAAAGTTTTTCTTTGATCCATAAAAATCACCTATTATTATTTTAAATATTTCTTCAAATCTTCTGAAGAAAGATTTACTATTTTTTTATTTTGATTCTTGATGAATGCAGCATCAATTCTATCTGTATTAAAATCCTTATCAATAAGTTTTGCTAGAGCTTTTATAACTACTTTTAGAGCATCCTCAATAGTTATTGTTTCCTTATATTCTTTATGCAAAACTTCTTCTATTTCACTTTCATATTCTCCAATAGCAATTGCTTTGTATTCAAAGAATATTCCTGTTGGATCTGTCTGGTAAAGTTTTGCACCTGACTCGTCAATACCTGTGATTAACAATGATACTCCAAAGGGCCTAAGGCCTGCAGATTGAGTGCATAATTGTTTTAATTGACATATGTCTTTCACAATTGAAAGAACATCAATTTCTGTATCATAAGTTACTTTGTGTTGTTGTGCTTTTACTTGAGACCTATCTATTAAAACTCTTGCATCAGATATAATTCCTGCTGCGGTTGCAATTATGTGGTCGTCTATTTTAAAGATTTTTTCAACACTTTCAGGAACCATTAATTTATCAATAATTCTTTTATCTGTAACAAGTAATACTCCATCTTTACATTTAATACCCACAGCAGTACTGCCTTGTTTAACTGTTTTTTTTGCGTATTCAACTTGTAATAATCTTCCATCAGGACTGAACATAGTTATTGCTCTGTCATATCCCATCATTTGATGTTGTGCTGGCATTTGCATTTTTTTACCCCTCTAATATTAATTTTATAATGTTCATAAATATGTTTTAGCTTTTTTTAAACTTCCAGAGACATACCTTGAAATAATTCCAAGTGTTTTTTCTTTATTCAGAAAAACAAAGCTTGCTTTTAATTTATCAACATTTTTTCTGTTGATCATGATAATTCCTTTATTATCTTTAATTTCAATCTTTCTGAAATCCATTTCTGCAAAACCTATGTCACCATAAAGCTTTTTGCAGACCTCTTTTATTAATTTAATAACCTCAGTTATTTTTGCATTTTCATGCAACAGTTCAAAAACAAGATATCTTGTTTTTATCCTTAAACTTGGTTTAAGAGGTTTTAGCTTTGCAGATTTCGCATTATTATTAGCTAATATCATCTTTCACTAAAATTGTGTTATATGTATCTGAGTGCAATGTTTTTATCTGAAAGAGAAGTTTAACATTGCGTTATTATTGGTTTTTTGCTTCTCTCAAAGCCTAAGAAAGCAATAATTCTTTATAAAGTTAATGTTTAAATTGCTTAAATTTATAGAAAGTTATTTATATCTATGATTGATTCTAAATTATGATAAAAATGAATAGTTTTTTTAAAAATATGAGAAATATAAGCTCAATTCCAAAGCATTTATATTGGAAATTTCCTGATTTTGAACCTAAAAAAACAACTTTTGGAGCTCTTTTCAATAAATTTCCAGAAACAGAAGATAGCACAGACTTGATGTTTATAGTTAATGAAGCTTTAAGTAATGAAAATTATGAGCTTATTGGAAGATGGAATTTATGGAAAGGAGTTTTTTTTCCTGAATTATTAGGGTTTAGATGTAAAAACTGTTATACCATTTTTGAAGGCCCCCCTCTTTTTGAAATTATAAAATATGATTCTCGAGGTCAAATAGATTATGTTGAAGAAGCTATGATTCCTTATAAGATTTCTTGTCCAGGGTGCAAGCAAGTTTTTGAGAAAGTGGAATAAAATTATTACCTGCACTTCTTCAACAAATAAATCCTTTTAGTCATACTTTTGTGAATGTAAATATCAAAGAAGTTAATAATTTTCCATTGTGCAGGTATTATTAATTTGGGTATTTCTGCAGGCATTCCTATAACAATGATTTTTGTGTATTTCAGGGCTTTCTTGAGGAATGCAGAATAAAGTTCTTTTAATTCCATTTCAACTTTAGAATTTTTGCCAAAAGGCAGATCTGTAACAACTGCACTAAACTTTTTATCCATGGTTAGAGCATCTCTTTTCTCAAGAATAACATTTTTAATTCCTAAATGCAGGAGATTAAGTTTTGCTTTTCCTATTGCTCTTTTATCAATATCATAACCTGTAACTTTAAACTTTTTTCTTGCAGCTTCTATTAATATTCCTCCTGCACCACAAAAAGGGTCAAGAATTTTCCCTCTTCTTAATCCAGTAAGATTAATTATTGCTTTTGCAATTTTAGGACTAAGAGTTGTAGGCATCTTCTCAGGCAATTCTTTGTTTTCCCTATCACGAACATCATCTTTATTTTTCCATAATTCAACAACAAAGAAATTTTTATTCCCAATTTTTATACATTTGAATAAAGTTTTGGGATTCTTCATATCAATTTTTGGTTTATTATTTTTTGTTTCTAATGACCTAAAAATTAAACTTCCAAGAGAATTAACCACTTTATCATGTTCTTGTTTATAATTAGAACATTCAAGTTTGTAAGAACCTTTACAATATTTTTTTAATTTTAATTTAGATATTTTTAGTTTTAAGGTATTAATATCTTCTGACATGGCAATAACTTTGTTAATTGTTCTTACAAGACCAAGAGTGATCTTGCTAAAATTCTTAAACCATAAGCCTTGCATTAGCAAGCTATCCCCATACAAAGTATGGGTTTTTGGTTTAAGTGTTTTAACTGCTTCAGAGATAGCTAATGCAATATTTTTCTTGTTAAGAGTTATTAAATACATATTTTATAATAAAAAAGCAATAATTTAAAAAAGCTATGATTCTACACTATTTTTAATGGATAAGAAAAATAATACAAAAATTAAAAATATAAAACAAGAAAAACTAAGAGTTGCTGTTACCACAGAATTTGGTCTTGAGAAAACAGCAATAAAAGAAATAAAAGAAATAATTGGTATAAAAACAAAAGTTGAAGAGTTAGATAGGACTATATTAATTTTTGAAATAGAAAATAACAAGAAATTAATAGAAAAATTATTTTTATTTACCATCAAATCTCAATCTGCTACAAAGATTTTATTTTTAATAGATAATTTTGTTTTTAATGATAAAAAAGATTTGCCTAAGAAAATAAAAACATCTGTAACAAAAAAAGAGTTTGATTATTGGTTTAATGATCCTATTAGTTTTTATGTTCGGTGCAAACATAATAACAATAAAGATATAGTAATAGATTCAAGAGAAATAGAACCTTTAGCTGGAGAAATAATTCTCAATAAAAATAATAAATTAAAAGTTAGCATGGAGAATGCAGATCTTAAAGTTCTGCTTTATATTTATGATAAAACTGCATTCTTTGGTGTAGACATGACTAATAATGATTTAAGTAAGCGAGAATATAAATTGATTAATTCAGGAAAGTCAGTGAATGCAACAGTAGCTTATCATATGATAAGAGAATTAGATTATAAGCAAGGAGAAATATTTCTTGATCCTAATTCCAAAACAGCAGAAATAATAATAGAAGCTGCGCTTTATATTTCTGGGATGCATAATTATTACAAAAAAATGTTTGAATACACAAAATTAAAACCATTCCAGATAATTAATACAGAGAAAATAATTCAAGAACAAAGAGAAAAAGCAAAAAAGAATATTAAAAAAATTAAAAAAAAGATTTTTGCTTATTCTGAATTACTAAGAGATATGCAGTCAGGCAAGAGCAATGCAAAAGTTGCAGGAGTTCTTGAAATAATAGAATTTTCAAAAATAAGTTTTGATTGGCTGGACACAAAATTTGATAAGCAAGAAATTGATAAAATTGCGACGATTCTTCCAAGCAGTTCAAAACATGTTTCTGCAAAACAAGTGGAAAAAATATACAAGGAATTATTATATCAAATAGAATTTATTCTGAAAGACAAAGGTGTTGCAGGATTATTAATACAAAAACCAGAATCATTACTCAAAATCCTGAATGAAAAACACAAATCTCTTAAACTTCAAAGTTCAGAAAAGATAGTAATTGGGGAATTAGAGTATAATTATTTAATAATTAAGAAAATATCATTAAGTCAAGATACATAAATGTGCTTAATAAATAATTAATGGGGTGGAAAAATGCCTAAATGTAATCTTTGTGGAGAACAAACAGAAAAACTTTTTAAGACAAACATAGAGGGTGCAGAATTAATTGTTTGTCCAAACTGTGCAAGATTAGGAGAAATAATATCAGAAGTGATTCCTAAAGAAACAGTCAAAGAATCAGAAACAGAATCAGAAGAAAGACATTATAATAATGATTATGAAGAAATGCCCATGAAAAACTTTGTTGAAATAGTAGTAGATGATTGTGGTAGAAGGGTGAAGAATGTAAGAGAGAAAAAAGGGTTAAAACAAGAAGATTTTGCAAAAATGCTTGCAATCAAAGAATCTTTACTGCATAATATTGAGTCTGGACATTTTGAGCCGGGTTTAGAGTTGGCAAAAAAACTTGAAAAAAAATTGCATATAAAACTTACTGAACAAATAGAAGACAAACCTGTTAATGTTACTCATGGCGAATCTGCACCATTGACTCTTGGAGATATGATTAAGAATAAATTGAAGAAGTGAAATGGATGATTTGAATAAAACATTAGCATGGAAACAAAGCTTAATATTCTTTGCAGCTATTTTATTATTAATTATTAGTTTATTTGTAATGCCTTTTATATTCTTTTTTGGAATAATTTTGAATATTGCAGGTTTTGTTCTTTATGTCATTAATATAATTGCAACTTTTAAATCTAATCAAACAAAGAGTGTTAAAACAGCTTTATTAATTCCTAAATTTATTTTTTTAGTGTTGTTCTTTTTAGGAACATTGTATATGTTGTTTAGTTTGTTCTTTTTAAGTTAATTTTCTGATTTGTAAGATATTTGCGCATATCTTTGATTTCAAAAATTTTGAATTTTTGCATACTTTAACTTTTAAGTTAAAGATGAGCTTCTTGCAAGTTCAAAAATTGATTCTATAATGCGAATCAGAAATACCTCGCACTTTAGTGTGGGGATAAGGGTGAGCTATGGTAAATCAATTTTTGTTATTTTTTCTTCCTTTTTTAGTATTATTATTTTCTAAAAACATTCTCAACAACAAACTTAATAAAGAACAATTTTAAATTTTAAGCTATGCATCATTTAAGATATTATTTTAATGGGTTATTTATAAGATACTTAAAACACAGAGAGCTAGATGATTTATACATTTCTAGTTTTATAAAAAATCTTAGCCAATCTTTTATTTCTCTTTTTATCCCTATTTATCTTATAAGTTTAGGTTTCAATTTGCAGAAAATAATATTTTTTTATTCAATATTATTATTAGTTTTATTATTATTTTACCCGCCATCATTAAAACTTGGTTCAATAATTGGTATAAAAAAAGTTATGGCCATTGGAACATTATTATGGATCCCCGGCTATTTGTTATTGGCAGAAATGTCTGCAGGATTTCCTTATTATATTGTTGCAATCTTATTTGGTGTAGCTAATGCAGTTTATTGGGGGTGTTTTCATGTTGAATTTACAAAATCTGCAGAAACAAATAAAGAAGCTAAAGATCTTTCTATCTATAAAATATTATTGATAATAACTTCTGTTCTAGGACCTTTAATAGGGGCTTATATTATATTTTTAACATCTTACTCCCTATTATTTATTGTGGCTTCTATTTTAGCTTTTATATCTATAATTCCTTTATTTTTAACAAAAGATATTTATGTTCCTAAAGAAAAATTAAACCTGAAAAGTATTTTTAGTGCAGATAAAAAAATAAAAGTTTTGGGTTATGCCCTTGAAGGTTTTTTAGCATTTATTGAAGAAGTTTTATGGCCTTTATTTATTTATATAGTCCTAAATGATGTTTTAGCTTTAGGAAAAATATTTTCTTTTGCAGCATTAATAATAGCATTTTTGATTGCAGGAATAGGCAAAATAGCCGATAAATACCCTAAAACGATTTTTAAGGCAAGTGTTTTAACCTATGCTCCCTTGTGGATACTAAGAATATTTGCAAATACTCCTTTTCTTTTTTTTATAGTAAATTTTGTTACAAATTTTTTAGGAACAACCGTTAGCATTTCAATGAATAGATTAGCATATCATCAAGCAGAAACCTCAAAAAAAATAATGAGTTATTTTATATTGCGTGAAATTGGTTTAACTCTGGGAAGAATTGTTATAATTGCTTTGATTTTGTTGATTATAGACATTCCTACTATATTTATAATAACTGCATTCATCACTTTACTTTTTTTGTTTGTTGCAAAGAAAGCAGGAAATTCTTAATTCTTGACAATTAAATGCTAGTTTAAGAGATAAGTAGTATTTTAAATGGCATTTAAAACTATTAATTTATGTTTTAATATATTACACATATTATATATATTATAGGAATTTTATAAACTAAAACCAAATATTTATATAGTAATAACTTTTTATAAGTTAATAAGGGGTGAAACTACACAAAGATAGTCAATTTAACTAATAAGGTGATTAATTATGGCCAAAAAAAATGAACTTGTTAAAGATTTAGATGATTTAAACTTTGAAACAAAAGTTGATTCTAATGAGATTAATGAATTTGAAGATATAAGTGAAGAAGAACTTCAAGAAATAGAAGAATTGGTTGAGAAACCAAAGAAAAAGAAAGTTAAAAAAGAAAAAGAAAAAAAATCAAAATCAGAATCTAAAACAAAACCAAAAAAACAAAAAATCCAAACAAAAATAAAAAAAGACAAACCTAAGAAACGTAAAAAGAAAAAAGGAAAATCAATTTTTTATATTGTTTTAGCATTAGTTGTTATTGCTTTGGTTTTAGCAGCAGGCTTTATGACAAATTGGTTTCAACCAAAATCAATTGGTCCTGCAGAATCAGAAGTTGCAGCCTATGTAAATGGAGAACCAATATTAACAGATTTTTTAAATAAAAGATATGAACAAGCTTCTTTAACTTCAATGATACCACTTGAAAAAATGGGTGTCCTTGACACATTAATAGAACAAAAATTAATAGAACAAGAAGCTATAAAAAATAATATTAGTGTATCAAGAGCAGATGCAGAAGCATCATTAAATGAATTATTAGTAATAAGGGGAATGACTAAAGAGCAAATAATAGAGAATCTTGCTCAATCTGGTTCAACTCTTGATGAATTATTAGATGATTTTGGATATTACTTATTACTTGAAAAATTATCTAATGTAACATTTGCAAGTAATATAAATATTACTAATCAAGAAGTATTTGATTATTTATCTCAAAGAGCTTTAGTAAGACATATTCTTTTATTATCTGAACAAGAAAATGAAACTTTGTATAATCAACTTGTTGAAGTAAAAGAAAAACTCGAAAAAGATGATACTACTTTTTGCGACTATGTAACAAATTTAAGTGAAGATCCTGCTTCTCTTCCTAAGTGTGGACAATATTTCTTTGCAAAAGGAGAAATGGTTCCTGAATTTGAAGAAGCAGCTTTTAATCTTAAAGCAGGTGAAATGGATATAATTAAAACAGCTTATGGATATCACTTAATACAAAAGTTAAAATTTGATGATGAAACATTAAACTTAGTTGATGCAACCATAAGGAATGCAAAAACAAATCAAGCATACACACAATATCTTAATGAATTAAAATTGAATTCTGATATTGAAATAGTATATAATGCTTCTATGGATGCAGAAGAAGAGATTGCTGTGGAAGAAGAATCACCTTTTGAGATAATAGGGGAAGAACCTGAAGTGGTTGAGACTGAGGAAATTGAAGTAGAAGAGGAGATGCCTGAAGAAGAGGTTGGAGTAGTAATAGAAGAGATTCCTGAGGAATTAGAAGTTGAGACTGAAGAGGTTGAAGCAGAAGAGGAAATACCTGAAGAAGGGGTTGAAGTAGTAGTAGGAGAAATTCCTGTAGAAAGTGAAGAAATCATTGAAGAAGAAGTTGAAGTAATTGAAGAAGAACCTTCAGAGATAATGTATGAAGTTCCAAATTTAAAATACTTCTATTCAGAAAGTGATGAGAAAAAAGCAGAAGTAACTCAATTAATAAAAGACTTAGAAACCCAAGGATATATAGATGTGGATTGGAAGTGTGTAAGAGTTAACACAGAAGATAAGGAATTATGTATTGAATTTTATAGTGAATATCATTATGAGGCTTCAATGCAAGAAGCAAGAGAACTTGGATTAAAGTATGCACCAACATTATTTATTAATGATGTGGAATATGATAGTGATTATACTGTAGAACAAGTTAAAAATGCAATCTGTGAATTAGCAGGTTGTTAATTTTTTCTTTTTTATATTTTTTGTAATTAATAAAATGTTTAAAAATAAACCTAATTTAATAAGAAGAACAATTTCTTTAGGTAATTTTATTAATTTTATGCCTAAAAAACAGAAAAGAAGTTATGAAATTTTTAAGAATAGTGATAAGCCAGTATTTTATTTAGGTTCATATTGTGAAGGAATTCCAACTTTTAAAAAAGTTTTAATTCCTGATTTTTATTCTAATGAAAAACAAAATCAAGAATTTTCCGGTTTAGCTTTTATTGGAGGAA
>Ga0222697_1000929_pt1 | contig 11901 bp, 26 predicted proteins | sample AntAcemetage1402_FD_179835 | JGI IMG/M metagenome (GOLD analysis project Ga0222697, IMG submission 179835) | Saline water microbial communities from Ace Lake, Antarctica - #1402 | ecosystem: Environmental > Aquatic > Non-marine Saline and Alkaline > Saline | place: Antarctica: Ace Lake... | reverse complement strand
TTTGTCAATCTCAGTTAATTCTCTTTTGAACCATGCAGGTTTTACTACATCAGTTTGTAATCTATATAATGTTACTCTTAAACATCCATCACAACTTTCATAATTATCTTTACATTCATAACACCAATAGTCATAATCTTCAAATCTATGTTCACTCAAGCTCATATTAGTTCATCTCCAGCTAGTTTGTCTATATATCTACAAAATGCACATTTCTTTGTTAAATTACAACCACACCATTTTGTTTTTAAAATCATAATGAACTCTTTTACATCTTTCTCTTTATAACTCCAATAGTCATAATCTTCAAATCTATGTTCACTCAAGCTCATTCAAACTTCACCTTACCTTTCTCATTTAGTTTATTACCAGAACATATATTCTTAGCCCATTCCATATTTGTACCATCAAGACCTGGTATTCTAATGTGCATATGTTGTCCTGTATCATCATGCTTACATAGAGCCATGTTATATTTGTCTTGACATTCTTGACAGAAGACCTTATTACGATACTCACATAGGAAGATATATTGACAGATAGTACCACATTCAGAACATATGAATCTTAAGTGTTCATCTGATACATCTTTGATTTGTGTAGCTGTAGCCTCTTTTAGGGCCCTTTCTGCTTTAGCTGATACATTAACACCCATAGCTTTAGCTTTAGTTATTAAGTCATCATCAACAGAGATCATTACATGTTTTTTACTCATCTTTTATCTCCACAAATTCACAGGGTTCACCACACTTAGGACATCTATCTGGATCAGTGTAATATCCTTCAGTTGCTCCACAACAGTTAGATACCATTTCTGTTTTATTGTTTGCCATGATATACTTAGATATCTATACTTTATATATATATGTGTTATACATAACCTACGTTTCCAGTGGAGTTTCGCGCGCCCTCTTAAGCTTAAGCTTAAGCATCGTATATATATATATACTACCCCTCTCTCCTTACCTAACTAGAAATATCATTAACTGATCTTACCCTGATAACTTATCTAATACCCTCTTCTATATAAATGTTTGTTATAGTTACACCGCCTCACCGGATAACTCTTACATAAAAGCCGAAGTATAGAGGCTTTTAGAGATGTGTGTTTATATCATGGCTTCGCCAATTCAAGCATAAGTTTATATAGTTTAGTCACTACAGAAATCTACGATTTCTATGTTTAGTCACTACATAATACAGTATAGCTTTGCTCATTCATGATATAAAGATGTGTTTTTCTTATTCTATAATACCCCAGTACTAGGCGTGGCTTAGCTCTGCAGAGCTAAGACTAATACCACGCCTATGTACTGCCCGTTCTCTGTATCTGCTGTGTGTGTGCTTAAGAGGAGCGAAGCGACGTTCAGCTTTAGGGGGGGGTAGGGGGGGGTCATAAGCCAAAGAAAAAAAAATAATACATTTAAGTACTCCTTTCTCCATCTAATTACTAAGATGGAGTATGACAGATGGCAACAAGAGGTTAAAGACTACGAAGGAGACATATTAGTTAATACAGGACGTCAAGTAGGTAAAACAATGACTTTCAGCCACAAGATTGGCGATTTCTTACTAAATCACCCTAAATCTCAAGTAATTGTAGTTTCCTTAACAGAAGACCAAGCACAACTGATAATTATCATGATATTAGACTATTTACAGAAAAACTTCAAGAATCAGATACAAAAGGGTAAAAACAAGCCTACAAAGAGCAGAGTATGGATAAAGAACGGAGCTCACGTCATTTCAAGACCTGTAGGTAACACTGGAGATGCTGTTAGAGGTTTTACAGGTGATGTACTCTATATAGACGAAGCTTCTGGTATGCCAGAGCTTATGTGGAAAGCAGCACTGCCTACACTTATGACAACAGGAGGACAAATATGGATGTCTAGTACACCTAGAGGTAAGTTTATAGGAAACTCAGCAGAAAAGAATTTCTTCTTTAAGAGTTGGGAGAACCAAGATAACAAATGGAAAGTGTTTGAGATAAACTCAGAACAAGTAATGAGAGAGAGGCCTATTAGTGATGAGTGGGATAAAAACAAGTCAGACAAAGCCCTAGCTTTCCTAGAGAATCAAAAGCTATTCCTAACAGAAATGGAGTACGCTCAAGAGTATCTAGCTCAGTTCTTAGATGATAATAGGCAATGGTTTGAAGATACTCTAATAGAGAGCTGTCAGACAGAAGAAAGAAAGGATACAATTAATAAGAACGCTACTTATTTCTTAGGAGTAGACGTAGCTAGAATGGGTGAAGATGAATCTACCTTTGAAATCTTTGAACTAAGAGACAATCACCTCTATCAGATAGATAATCAAATAACTAAGAAGACTACTCTACCCCAAACCTTCGAACATATAAAAGGCTTACACCGATTATATGATTTTTCTAAAATCTTCATCGATTCAGAAGGTATTGGGGTGGGGGTTTTTGATTGGCTAATGTTTGATGATGATACAAAGCAGATAACAGAGTCTATAGATAATTCTAAACAAATAGTATCAAATGATGGAAGAACTAAGAAGTTACAGAAAACATTAAAGTACAGTCATGCTAAGATGTTAATGGAAACAGGGAAGATCCATTTACTAGATGATGCTGGTATATTCCAATCTTTTAAGTCTACACAATTTGCTTATACCAACGATAGCTTAGGTACAAGACACCTAAAGATATTTGGAAACTACACTCATATATGCGAAGGAGCAGTAAATGCTATATGGGGTGAGAAAAGCAAACATTTAAATCTTACTGTTCACTCGATAAAAGTATGAAAAAGATAAAGGTAAAAGAAGTAGAATACGAACTAGCAGACAAAGATGCACTTCTAATTGAAACACTACAAGAATTAACTCAAGCAATAAACAGGATGAGGCTTAAATAATGGCATTAACTTTATCAACAGAGGCACAGATATTATTAGCAATAGGACAAAATGCTAGTGCTACACAAATCTCAGGAGCTAATGTAGAAATATGGGGATTGATTGCAGAGTCAGACATGGAGACACAGATGGGAGACAATGTAGGTCTAGTAGCAAACTATGCAGGTATTACAGCAGCTAACAAACAATGGCTAGCAGGTGTAGCAAGTCATAGAGCAGCATTTTATGCTATCAATCAGAATCAAAACAGTTGGGACTTAGCTACAACACAATCTAAACTAAATGTATGTGATGCAACATGGCAAGGCTTCCTAAGTGATTTGAAAGCTAAGAAAGCAGACATAATTGCAGACTTAGCTTTATAATGGCACTAGACCCTAAGCTAAATAAGTTTACTACAACCAGTCAAAAAGTTGTTACTTATGACTGGGTAGACATACAAGACGGTACAGGAATAATAGACTTTGCTGGAGCAAGAGCAGCAGTAGATGCCACACCAGCAAACGATTTACATATTTTATTAAAAGATGCTACTACTACTAATGGTTTATTCACATTAATAAATTCTGGAACTCCATCATCTACAGAAATAGACTTTGATATATCTTTTAATACTCCTAGACTTATAGAGGGAAGTTGTTATATAACTACTCCAATACTCCTAATAGGAAATGGCTCAGTTACTCCAAAAATAACAATCATAAAATATAGTAACGCAACAGAAACAACTTTAGTCGCACAAGTTACTTTACCAACAGTAGCAGGGGGAACTAATACATTCGGAGAAAATGTTACTACCTTTGATATACCTTTAACTAACTTCGCAGTAGGAGATGTATTTAGAGTTAAGTATAATTTTAATAGTGCTACAGACGCAGGTATAGATTTAAATAAAATTTATCACTACCCAAACGGTGGTACTGCAACATTCCCACAAACAGGGGGGAGACAATCGGTTTTACTGCCGTTTAGGATAACATCATAAAATGTCACAATTAGATCAATCTAAATCAACAACAACAGACTTCACTAATCAAGTAGATGACTTCATAGTAGCACAAAAGAGTTTAGATAACGCTACACCTAATGCAGATGAGTTCTATTGGTACTTTGATAAGGCAACAACTAATCTAGGTTATTACTATGGTATACCAGAGATATTTAATGCAGCTAATGCTCTTGCCACATGGGCTTTTGGTAAGGGATGGACTACAGAAGATAGAGAAATAGAAGTAATACTAAACAAAGTTACAGGTATGGGAAAGGATACATTCGACCAATTAGTATGGAATCATGAAATAATTAAGCTAGTAGTAGGTGATGCTTTCATGGAAATAAAGAGAGGTAAATCTGGTTTATTAGTTAATATGATACCTATTTCTCCAGAGAGAGTAAGAATTGTATTTGGTAAGAATGGACAGATTAAACGTTATGATACATGGAATGGTACAGAGTGGAAGACTATTGAGAAAGAGGACATGTTACACTCATCTAATAAGAGAATAGGAGACCAAGTACATGGACAGTCACAAGTAGAACCAGCTAAGTTTATTATAGATGCTAGAAATGAGGCTTTAGATGATGAGAGAACAATCAAGCATAGAGACAAAGCTTTAGGTATTGCTTACTATAAGACTAACAATTCTGGTAAGATTAGTTATGCTAATAGTCAAATAGAAAAGGCAGTAAACAAAGGAGAGATGTTAGGCCTACCAGAAGATACTGTTAAGATTGAGCCATACCCTAGTAGGTCTTCAGAGGATAGACAGAGCTGGATACAATACTTAGAGAACTTCTTTTATCAGATATTCGGAGTACCTAGAAGTATTGCTAGTAGTGATGGTACTAGTGAAGTAGGGGGTATTAATGGACATCTTATATTTGAGCCTATCTATGGTAAAGAACAGATGGACTTAGAGGGTGACTTCTGGAATCAACAAGCAGTCAAGATTAAATTTAATAGACCACCAAGTTTAGCTCCTAAGACTCAAGAGAACGCAGAGAAGAACACAGGTCAAACACAAATACAACAGGGGGAAGTAGAGCCTAAGCTAAATAGATAATGGTAAATAATCTTTTAGGACTTCAAGCACAAGAAGACCCATTTAAACCAAAGCAATCTACAGCTAAAGCTACTTGTGAGGCTAGGGGTGGTACATGGGATGAGGCTACTCAGACTTGTAAACTACCAGAAAAGAAAGAAGAAACTCTAAAGGATGTAACTCCAGAGGGGACTAGAACAGACTTACCTAAAGGGGGAACACCTGTACCCGGAACTAAAGGAATAGGTACACAGATAACAGACCCAAGAACTGGTAAAACATTTATAGTAAACCCTACAGACCTAGCTACAATACAAGGACAACAAGCAGGAGCAGGTGGGGTAGCACAGGGTTCAGCTCCAGCAACATTTCAAACTCAAGCAGATATTAATGCAGCTAATCAAGCAGCAGCAATAGAAGAAGAGAGAGCTAGACTAACAGCAGAAGAAACTCCAGTAAGGAGAGAGCTAAGTCCAGAGACAGGATTAGGAGAGGGTATACCTATAATTGGAGGGATAATGGGAGTTAGTAGAAGAATATTAGAAAAGCCAATAAAGAAATTATTTGGTTTAGAGTCAAGTCCAGAATTAATATTACAACCAGAAGTGATGAGAACTGTAGCTTTAACAGAAATAGAGAGGCAAGAGACTGAGAGGGGTTTAACACTTAATGAGCAGTTTGGAGCATTTGTAGAATCAATACCAGTAGCTGGTAGTTTAGCTGCAAAGTATGCTGGAGGATTAATAGAGACTCCAAGTGAGAACGCTAAGCAAGTTAAACAAAATATTCTAAAAGAACGTAAAAGGATCGCTAACATTGAAACTAATGTTAAGCTAGGTTATCTACCAGTAGAAGTAGCACAAGAACAAGTTATAGACATAGAGCAGAACGTACAAAGGCTAGAGAGTAGAATAAGAATGTTGATTAATAACTCTCCAGAACTTAGATTTAACTCTGATTATGTTAACACTGTAGAGACAGAGATTCTAGCAACTAGAGAAAAGGCTTTTCAAGCTAAGCAAAACATCTTAACTGGAGCTAGTGTTAACCCAGACGAAGTACAATTACTAAGTAAACTACAAGACCTAGCTGGGACTACAGAAGAATGATTAAACAGATTCTATTAAAAATGTTAATCATGTTCTTAGTCATTTTAACAATAGGTATATTTTTAGCATAATGGATCAAGTAATAGCCTTTTTAGAAAGATTTGGATTACCTACTTTGATGTGTTTGTGGTTTATGTTCAGAACTGAGAAAGTAATTAATAGAAACACCGAAGCTCTAATTATGATTAAAGATAAATTTATAAACTAAATTAAATTAAACTAATTATGAAAGATGAAGTTAAAAATGAAACAACTGAAGAAACTGTTAAACCGTTATCTATCGTGGATGAAGCTAGAGTTATACGTGATGAGATTATAGCTGCGAAAGAAGCTCTTACAACTGAGCGTGAAGCCTTGCAAAAAGTGCAAAGCGAAGCCTTGTTAAGTGGTACAGCTGGAGCTAGTGTACCTAGAGTAGAGGTATCAGAAGAAACTAAAAAGAAAGAACAAGCTACAGAGATGTTTAAAGGTACAGAGATAGAAGCAGCATTGAAGGCTTACGATGAATGACTGGAAAGAGTCTATTAAGAATGTAGAAGAGAGCTTAAAAATATCCAGAGAGAACAAGAAGAAAGCTGAAGAACACATAGAAGAGGGTGAAGTTATCCTCGCTGCACTGAAGAAACAGTTATAGTTATCCGGTACACCGAATAACCTAAACATTTAAATACATTAATATTATAGGTATAGCATGGCAAACGAAGCAGTATGCATTGAAACACCAACTGAATTCCGAAGATACACAGTAGCAGATGGCGCAACTATTCCTATCGGTACACTTATGAAACTTACTTCTCCTAATACTTGTGAAGCTAGTGCAGCTAATGATGACCCTTTTGCAGGAATTGCATGGGAAGAGAAAACAGCTAGTGATGGTATTGTAGAAATTACATGTGCTGTTAATGGTATATGGGATATTACAGCAACAGCAGCAGCAGTAGTAGCTGGTAACTTAGTTAATATTGGAGCAGCAAATCAAGTTCTAGTAGCAGATGAAGTGGCAATGGTTGCAGGTTCAGTTGTTGGAAAAGCTCTAGAAGATTCTAACGCAACAGCAGGAAGAGTAGCAGTAGGGAGATATATCTAATGAAAGAACAAGAAAAAGATAAAATAATTGAAAAAGAAATAGTAGAAGAAGAAACAGGAGATGTTGAAGAATAATGGCAGATACTGATAGAGAAGCAGATTTAAGATATGAAAATATTGATAGAGCAGTTAAGGCTGTAGCAGCTTTAGAGTATAAGCTTAAGACATTATGTACAGTAGATTCTTCAAGTGCATGGACTGAAACATATTTTAGAGAAACTAACGATGACGAAACAGATGGGGGTACAGGCTCACCAATCAAAGGAGTACCACAGTATGCTCCGTTCCCGTTCTTCGATGTTACAGAAACAAAGGTGCAATCTATCATCCAGAAGTACGCAGGAGAATCTATTATTTCTATTGAAGCAGAACAGACAGCAACAATTCCAATGCTCTCAAGAAAGATATATCGTCTTACTCAAAAGATTACATATCAAGTAGACAAAGCTATTGAAGAAGTAATGAGTGCTAGTGCAGGTAATACTTTCGCAATCACAGCAGGTTCAGAATGGGACTCAGCAACTGTAGCTAACAGAGACCCAGTCTATGATATTCTATTCGGTATCAATATGCTTAGAGCAGACGGTATCGATGCCCTTAATGGTAATGGTTACTTAGTTGTAAACGGTACAGACTATACTAACATCATCTCTAACAGTAAGATTCTTAACCATCCAACATTCCAAAGTGTTAGTGCAGTACAAAACGGAGTAGTTAATACTCTAGCTGGTATTAAGATTATGATTAGTGAAACAGTAAGAGCAGACCAAGCATATTTAATCGTAAGTAAACAAGCCTTAACATGGAAACAAGCTAGTGCATTGACTACTAGAACTATAGAAGATGCTGGTAAATCTACAACTATTAGAGCATGGGAAAGAGGAGTATGTCAAATCCCAGTACCAAACGCAGTATGTAAAATAACTAACACGAGGAAATAATTATGACAGCTGAGGGAAGATTGGCTAGAGGGAAGTTAAATTATGATTCTAATAAATTTTTAGATTGTTCTGAAACTCTTGAATATATTGCTACACTTAAACCAGTAGTAGAAGAGAAGATTAAAAAGGAGAAGAAACATGGGAACAACAAATGAAATCCTAAATCCAATAAGTTTAGTATTACCAGTTGTTACAGAAACAATAAGAGACACTATGGCTGGACAGGTAGGTCAAATAATTTATAATTCTACTACTAATAAGATAGATATTTGTAAGTCTTCAACAGTAGCAGCTGCATCATGGGGAGAGGTGACTAGTTCATAATGGGAGCTGGAGATGTTGAGGTACAAATCATTGATACACCTATCAGTGAATCAGATATTGATACAGTAATTACAGCTATGAGAGTAACAGCTGGAGCTAATGGTAAATTCTTAATGACTTCTTTAGATAATCAGATAATAGTGGTAGCTATAACGGAGGCTTAAAATGATTCTTAAGTATGAGAAATTATCCGATGTATTAGATAAGGATAATAAGGTAGTTCTTGTTGATGGAGAGACTGTAAAAACTTTTTCTGAATGTGATTCTAAAGATGCTACTCACGTACATAAATGTAGACATGACGAAGTACCACCTAAGGCATGTTCAAGGGAGAAAATATAATGGCAGCTGGAGCAGTTGAGGTTGCAGTAACTTCTAATAATTCTAAGGCATGTGCTAACTTTGATGGTGTTGATGACGTTATAACTGCAACTAATGTTTTTCCAAATTTTTCAACAGTATCTTATACTATATCATTTTGGATGAAAAGAAATTTGATAGCAAGTGGAGATATAGGGGACAGAGAAACTATATTAGCTTCTGGTAACCAAACAAACCCATATTTTTTCTTAAATTTAAGAAGTAGTAAATTTCGTTTTAGATACATTGATGCTGGAGAAGACAAAACAGAAGATAATGCAACTCAAGAAGATTCAAAATGGGTACAATTTACTTGTGTATTTGATAAACCTAATAGTAAAATTGTACAATATAAAAATGGAGTTTATACTGGGCAAAAAATTGTAGACAGTTTTGAAGATTTAAATAATGCTAATTTAAGAATGGGTGATAGTGGTGGATATTATGCTGGAGCTTTAAGTAATGTGAAAGTTTGGAATAGAGTATTAACAACAGATGAAATAGCTAGAGACTATGCTGGTACACCTATACCAAATGGTTTAACAAATAGATGGAAACTCATGGATGACTACAAAGACTCAGTAGGTACAGCAGACGGTACTAACTCAGGTACTTACTTAAGTATACAAGAGGATGCAATAGCTGCACAGATTAAAGCAGACAGAGTAACAGCTAATGATAAATATTTAATAGCTGGGTTTAACAATGGTCAAATAATTAGTACGGTAATAGAAGAGGCACCGTAAATGGCTAAAAACCCTTTGCTTCCAAAAAGAAAAGCTCCTCAGAAATTTTCTAAATTGAATAGGTCAGCTGGTATCTTTGATGACTATGCAGTTAGGAAGAATGTAGCAACTAAAGAGGGTACTATAGAGAAAGTACCTGTTAATGATTCTGATATAACTAATAAGAAGTATACTGACGATACTATAGTGGTAGATATAGCGATACACGCAGCACTCCCAAATGTTCATCATAATAAATTACACGCTTCAACTCACGAAGTAGCTGGCGATGATCTAGTTAACCATGATGATCTAACTGGCTTTGTAGCTAATGAGCATATACTACCTTTGGCCCCAATTCAAATGGTTCAATGACCTTTGTAGATGGGTTGCTAACTGCACAAGTGGCAGCAACATAATGGAAGAACTAGAGGAAATATGTATTTGGAAGAATGCACCTCTTGAAGAACAGAATGATTACGCTGAGATGTGTGAACCTTCTAAAAAATGGTGGAAAATTAGCAATTGTTCTTCCAGATGGAATTTTATCAAATTCATCTCTTAAACCAGTTAGAGATTTTCTATTAGATAATATGATTATCAAATCAATAATTAGTTTACCTGCTAGTACCTTCAAACCGTATGGTGCTGGGGTAAAGACAAAGATTGTTATGAGTATTCTATAAGAGAAAATAACCCCCACACCCGAAGGTGAAGGGATCGTAAGTACTTTTTGTTTATATGGGAAATATAACCCAAATGCCCCCGACAGCTTTTACACTGAGGAGAACAACCGAATTATCGGTGTCAAACGTTCGCTATCTGCCTTGTCAAATCAGCATATAGCAATGCCCCCGACAGGATTCGAACCTGTATTCTCGGATTAGCTTACTTCCGATGCTCTACCATTGAGTTACAGGGGCTTAAAATAAAAAATAATAATAAATTGTAGTGACTAACTAATAATCAGTTATTTTAATGCCATCAAATGCATTTACAAATGCCCAATCTAACCTACTTGTAAATCCTTTAGATTCTTTTTTTGGTCTTTCAGAAGACATATAAAATAAATGTCTTAGGAAATCAACTTCTTCTTGAGTTTCTAAAGTAATATATACTGGTTCAAATTGTACATCTGGTTTTTTTGTTTCTATGTTTACCATTTTATTCCTTAATTGGCTCAAGCACTGGTAATACAGTATATTTAGTATTCATACCTTCGCCTTTCTTCTTAACCTTTACTTCTTCCATCTTAGGAAATTCAAATAGTAAGTTCTGTATTTGGTCTACAACTGAGTAAGGCAGTCTATATTCTTCATCGTCTTTGATGATTACTAGATATTTGAAAGATTTACCTTTTAAATCTGTACCTGACTTTTCTTCAACATCAGCTTTAACTGATACTGTATCTAAGTCTGTTACGTTTTTAGTTTTCTTAGGCTCGTATTTTTCTGCAGTTTCTTTTAAGTTCATTTATTTACCTCCATCGTTATTTAATTCATCTGAACATTCCTTCTCAGCTTTAACTCTTTGCTTGTCTAGTATATCTAACATTCTTCTTAGTTCTACATAAAACTGCTCCTTATACATGTTGAATCTTTCTAATTGATTTACAACCATGCAAAACCTCCAAATAACCTAACACCAATGTAGTAGACTCTTGAAATAACGTATCCTAGCCATCCTAAGCCACTATAACTATAAGTCCGGTGTATTATGTATCTGAATTCCTTATCTGCTTGTAGTCTAGTCTTTCTGTTAAGAACTTCATTTCTATATTGTCTATCATGGATGTAACCAGCATAGTTGAAGTTAACTCCGAATAGCTTATCTGGTACAAAGGAACAATAGTCTTTGTTCTTATCATACTTAGGAAAACTCATATTAGTTCATCTCCTGCAAGTTTTTTACTTTTATTCACTATTGGTGGCTTTAATGACGAATTTAACTCAATAATCATTCCACAAAGTTGAGCAATTTGCCCATCTGGATATTTTAAACTTCCATCTGTTTGCCTGTAAAAATAATCTATCCTATTTACAATCTCTTGTAGATATTTTTTATGCTTCATTTTAAATCCTCCTTTTTATAACATTCATGTTGATAACTTGCTTCCATCTTTATAGTGTATGTTTTCCCACAACTATTACAAACTTTTTCAGTAGTATCTTGGTCACCTAAAGGGTCACCACCATATTGTTCTTCATTTTGACAATATGGACAAACACTTGAATGTGTTTCACAAGTTTCATAATCAAATATTCCCATCAATTTTCTTCCTCCTTTTTATTATCCAACACACTTTGGTGCATTTGCGTTCTCTCTTTATATTTAATTCTTGATTTGTCAATCTCAGTTAATTCTCTTTTGAACCATGCAGGTTTTACTACATCAGTTTGTAATCTATATAATGTTACTCTTAAACA
>Ga0222697_1000927_pt1 | contig 11918 bp, 18 predicted proteins | sample AntAcemetage1402_FD_179835 | JGI IMG/M metagenome (GOLD analysis project Ga0222697, IMG submission 179835) | Saline water microbial communities from Ace Lake, Antarctica - #1402 | ecosystem: Environmental > Aquatic > Non-marine Saline and Alkaline > Saline | place: Antarctica: Ace Lake... | reverse complement strand
TGGAGGGATACCAATAGGTGCAGAGGTTGTGAAGCCAAGTAAGCCTGTTGCTCCTACTGCTACATCGCCAGCCATGGAAAAACTTATACTTGAAGAATATAGAACAAGTGGATGGGAAAAGTCAAAGGATATGGGAGAAATACGAAGCCAGTTCAAAAAGTATGGGATTAGTGTTATTACTCCAATTTTTGAACATGAAGAAATAAGTAGTTTGTCTGTAAAAGCGATGAATGATATAGGGGAAGAGTTGGCATTAATGAAACAGAGATTCCCAAGCTTTTTTAAGCAAGTGCAAAAGAGGGAATTTAGATTACGTGGCACAGAAGGTCTTGTTTTGGAGGAAGGTAGAAAGAATGCAGGAACATTCAATTCTTTATTGGGTGATATGCAATTGTCATTTAGTAAAACAAATACTCCAAAGAATTTAGGAAGTAAATTAACTCTTGGAAGTGATAAATGGAGTTCAGTGGGTGTTCGTGGATGGAGGGGAGTTTTTCGGCATGAATACGGTCATGTTGTGGATCAAGCTTCAGCCGCCTCACTTTATAATGTTCCTATTAGGAAAGCTCTGGAAGAACAAGGGATTATTTTTGGTACGGAAACAGGTAAAAGGGAAATTAAAAGTATAATTGGCAATTATGCAGCAACAAACAGTGAGGAATTTGCTGCGGAGGTATTTATGATTTGGACAGATCCTAGATACGAGCTTGGACAATTGCCGCAATGGCTCGAGAAAGTGTTATCCAAGGCAATAGGAGAAATGATATGATTAAAGAGCCTTCATGCTTTAGTAGGCATTGTACTCATTTTCAAGGTGCCCGTTGGCTTGGGAAAACAGAGAACACTGAAGTATTATATTGCAAAGCATTTCCGAAAGGCATCCCTGATATAATAGCTTACGGTGATAACAAACATGAAAAACCCTTCCAGGGAGACAATGGTATTCAATATGAAAAGGAGAAACCAGAATGAAAAGACAGTTTGAATTGGGATCGTTGATGGAGCACCTGCCGGTGGACGTGCGCGACTCGGTGTTTCACCAGGCCAAGGAAGAGGGACAGGACACAGACAAGTTGTTCCTTTTGCGTCGAGGCTATGGTGAGAAGGCCAAGACCAATCAGCTCGATGTGGGTTCCAGGGCGGCAGTCAGGTACGTGTCCACGCGCACGCTGGACAGGGATCAGGAGATAATCCTCCCCGGTGGAATCAACATCAAGGAATTCATGAAGTACGCTCATGTGCTTTGGGGTCACAACTACAGCCTGCCACCGACCGGGTCGGACGAGTGGCTCAAGGCTGACGACTTCGGTTTGCTGGCTAAGACGATCTATGCCGACACCGGTGAGGGTACGCTGGCAAACGTGGTTTGGCACCTCGTTCAGCAGGGCCACCAGAAGGCCAGCTCGATCGGATTCGTGCCATTGACATTCACCCAGCCTGGTCACAACGACTTTGAGCGGGTGTTGCAGAAGCTGGAAGGCATGTGGCCGGAGATCCACGCCGTGAAGGAGAAGATCAAGAAGATCATCACGAAGGTTATTCTGCTTGAGCACAGCGACGTATCTGTCCCGGCGAATGTTGATTCAGTGGTGATAGATGTGGCGAAGAACTTTGGTGCCGACGATGTGGTATTGAAGATGCTGGGGCTGGAAGAGGCAGGCAAGCAGCCAAAGGGAAAGACGGCTACTGAAGAAGAAGAAAACTTCAAGACGGGGAATGTATTGATCATCAATGGCATGGAGTATGTTCCGAAGAGTGGAGACAGAGAGAAGCAGGAATTCAACTGCTCCTGCATTGAGTGTGGCCACAAGATGACCTCTGACAAGCACTGCAATGAGATTGAATGCCCGAAGTGCGGTGGTGAGATGCGCAGGGCAGAGCGTCCCGGCCCCGGTCGCGGTATTACATTTACAGAGGAGGAGCTTCATTATGCAATAGACCACAATGGAGAACTTCCCAACGAGGACAAAGCTGTTATTCCATTCAAAGAGACAGCCAAGGCTCCGTCCGATCAGGTATGGGAAGGATCAAACGAGGTGGTGGATGCAGACGTCAAGGATTTGAAAGAGATGTGTGCATGGTATGATAAAGATAATGCCGACATGAAAGGATCTTACAAACTCCCGCATCACAAAGCGATTGCTGATCACATCGTGGTGTGGAGGGGTGTGTCGGCTGCAATGGGATCGTTGCTCGGTGCCCGTGGCGGAGTGGCCATTCCTGCGGGAGATAGGCAGGGGGTATATGATCACTTGTCAAAACATTACATACAGTTTGACAAGAAGCCTCCCGAGTTGAAAGAGTATGTACAAGGCAACCTCAAGAAGATGTTTCCAGAGTTGTATGACGTCACGGAGGACGACACCCACTCAACGGAGGAAAAGAAACCTTCGGTGCGGGTAGTCCAACCGTGTGTTCGCACTTTGGAGCAGACCGGGGACCTTGATGCAATTGCCGCAAACGCTGTAAAGGAAGCGTTTGACAAGATGCGAGGAAAAGTGTGATGGTAGAAAAGGCTATCCTGCATGAATTGGAATCCGACACCTTGCAAAAGGTAGGTACTCCAAGAAGCCAGGGGCTGAACGGGTTAGAAACGATCTAGTAATTGGAAAGGTGAAAGGAATGACGGTATGAAAAAGATCAAACTTATAAAGGACTGGAAAGGTCACAAAATCGGTGCCATCTTGGAAGTGGACGAGGATACCTACACCGAGATCAAAGCTGCCGAGGCCTGTGAAGACTACGACACAGAACTGGAAGCGAAACTGCTCAAGGCTCAGGAAGAATCTTCCAAAGCTGCGGCCAAAGCTGCCGTTGATGCGGTCAACGAACAGTTGAAGACCCTCAATCTTGGTAGCAAGATGGTGCACATTGAAGTACGTGAGAAATCGGACGACGATCCCATGGGCGGCTTTCTTCCCGACAACTCGAAGAGCATAAAAGAGTTGAGTGAAGATGAAGTCCAGTACGGTTTCGGTCGGTTCTGCGCTGACGTATTCAAGGCTCGTGACAGTGGTGAGTCCGAGACATTGAAGAAGAGCAGAGAGAAGTCGGACGAGATGATTCGCAAGTCGGCTGGTGACGGTATGGTGGTGGGTTCAGATCAGGAAGGTGGCTACCTTATCTTTTCTGCGGCTTCCCAGATGCTGTTGAAGGCTGGTCTGGAGAATTCAGTCGTACGGCCTCGAGCCTCGCGATTGACTCTGGCGACGCAGATCCTGCAGTTACCGTATCTGCGGAATGACACGCATTCTGCCGGGACGGTCTATGGCGGTATTGGGGTATACTTTGATGATGAACTGGAAGCAGCGACTGCATCGCGTCCGAAGCTGGCTCGCATTGAGTTGAAACTCAAGAAGATGACTGCGCTGGGATATGCTTCGGAAGAGTGGATCAAGTGGTCTCCTGTTTCGTTAGGTGCATGGCTGATTCCCCGGTTCGGTGAAGCCATTGGCTGGAAAGAAGACTTGTGCTTCTTGACCGGTAGTGGCGGAGCTCAGCCGTTGGGTATCCAGAATGCCAACTGTGCTGTTGAGATCGCTGGTGAGACCGCTCAAACCACCGATACGTTTGTGCTGGAAAACATCACCAAGATGTTCTCACGGTTGCAGGTCTCGAAGGAAAGCTCAGTTGCGTGGATCATGAACAGGACGATCTTCCCGCAACTTCCGCAGTTGAACGTGGAAGTGGGTGCTGGTGGCTCCGCAGTGTTCACCACGAACATCGCTGGCAAGCCGGGTCAGATGATATTCGGATATCCGATTGTCTATACTGAGAAGATTCCTATTCTCGGAGATGCGGGAAGCGTCATGCTGACCGACATCAGTGACTATCTGATTGCTGATGATCAGACTGGTCCTGCGATTGCTCAGTCGATCCACATGAAGTTTGACTATGGTCAAACGGCGTTCAGGATCACGAAGTACATCGATGGTCAGAATGCATCGGCGAAGGCTTTCACTCCCTACAAAGGCAGTGATTTGTCTCCGGTGGTCAAGATCGCGGCTATATAAAAACCAACAACCCATAGTGAAGGAGAAGTAAAATGAGATTAGTAGAGAATACGAAAGTTGTTATGCGTGACCCGATGGTCGCGGCTGCTGCTCTGACTACGGACACCAAGGGTGTCAACATGAGCAAGTACAACAAGTGCCGGATTATGCTGTTTGTCACAACGAACGGCAGTTCCGGAGATGGCACGGTGACCCTGAAGCAGGGCACGAGCATGGCCGCAGTGAACACCGCGTTGGCGTTCACTGAATATTGGAGGTGCATAACCATCACCGGTGACACGGCGAAGAACGATGCTTTGACGAAGGTCACTGCAGCCACGTTGACCACGGCTGGTCCTGATACGGCGACGGCGTTGTATATCTGGGAGGTCAGGGCTGACATGCTGAATACGGATACGGTTGGTTCGGAAAACATCTGCATTCGTCTGGATCTGGCCGGTGCCATTACCGATGCGACCCATACAGCCATTATATATGAGCTGTATGAGCCTCGGTATGCTCTCGGCTCCGATGACATGCCCTCAGTGAATACGTAATTGGAAGGTATAAACTTTTGGGGAGGCGCGTTGGTGCGTGTCCTCCCTGGAAGAAAGGAGAAGATGATGAGAAATAAATGGAAATGGATTATGACAAGCATCATGGCCTCGGCTATATGCTTCTCATCTTCTGCTGGTGACATCAAGACCGAGTGGTCTGGCCCGTCAGCTCAGGGAGATTTAATCTTCTGGGCACCGAGCACTGGTACCACCAACATGAGGATGACTGTCAATGGAGTCTCCAATCTGACTATCATAGATAAGACTCTTGAACCTGCAGATTTTGCACTTGCCAGTGGAAAAGTAATTGTTGGTGATGCAGGTGGAGCTGGTGAAGCAGTTACTCTTAGTGGTGATGTTTCTCTCGATAATGCTGGTGCATTTACGGTCACGCAGATTAACAGCATTGCGGTTTCTGATGTGACTGACGGCGCGGCTCTTGGAGCGACATCGCTTCAAACTGCTGGAAACCTGACGGCAACCAATCTCTTGGGGCCGTTCGTGTTTACATACGCCACTACCGCCAAGGTTGCATATTGCACGGCGCAAATCTCTGATATTGATGGTGCCGCGCTGGCACGGGGAGGTTTTGCCGATGTGTGGACGTGCGAAACTACTGCGCAAAGTGATCCCACCACGAATAACGTGGAATCTATCGCTATCAGGTCTGCCAGTGGATCGTTTGTTTATACAATGCTGACTAATGGATATTACAAAGCTGTTATACCATCGGACGGCAAGTTAGAGTTCGATGTTACTTATACCGCCGCCCGCACGTCGGACTTCATCGTTGTTGCTATTGGTGGGGCTTTGGAGTCCACGACGGTGCTGAATCTGACGGATTAACGGCATAATATCAATGGGGCGGGACATCCACCGCCCCGGTGGGAGGAGAAGATATGAAAAAGATTTTGGTTAGCGTCATTGGAATATGTCTGCTTGCCCTGTCTTGCCTTGCAGAAGGAACAGTCACAGAAACCCGGACGACTATTGGCACTCCTGACAAGATAGTGCTGGCATGGACAAGTTCAACAAATGAGTGGGCAAGTTTGACCAGTAAGTACATTCGTGGGGAAATAGCGAGAGTATTGATCTCTAATGAAGCAGGAGTAACCACGGCATACGATGTGACTCTGGAAGACAGCAGTGGTATTGATACCCTATTAGGGAACGGAGCCAATCTGGTGACTAATGTAACCACGGCGATAAATCCGGCATTGTTTGTTACTGGCACGGTAACGTCAGCAGTTCCATTCGTGGTGAATGATCGGTTGTCGTTGCTGGTGACGAATTGTGGCAGTGAGAAATCAGGACAAGTAATCCTATATGTGAGGTAATGACTATGAGAGCAAAAGGTGACAAGGACAAAACAGAAAAGGTTATTGATCGTGCCGACGAGGTAAAAGCGGAAGCCAAGGAGGAAGCTCCGGTTGAGAGGACAATTTCTCGTGGCGATGCGGTGGCTCCGGCGAAGACCGGTGCCGCGAAGAACGTATTCGTCACGACCATCCGACGGCCTGCCGCCGCCGCGATTCGTCTGATCAACGGCAAAGCCATTATAACGGCGAACAGGAAGACCGAGATTGTCAACTTGGACACTTCCAGGGAGTTGATAATTGCGCTGAGCGTTGGCAACCCGATTCCCAATCTTGTATCGAGGGAACAGGCCAGAGAGCAGGAAGCCAAAGAGGAAAAGAAAGATGAAGCAGTCCCCAGCAAGTCATAAGATGATTGTACAGGCCGATCAGGAGAAAAAGAATGTCAGTGAACTTGACAACGCGGTTTCTGTTCAAGCAGTTCGCAGGCGTAAGCGTGACCACACACGACACGGTGATTGATCGGTTGATTGCCGACGTATGTGAGTTGATTGCCAAGGCCTGCAACAGAACATTTGAGTCCACCACTTACAAGGAGTGGCTGGACGGGAATGGTGAGAGCCGGATGCTGTTGTCGCAGTGGCCGATCACTCGCGTGTACAAGATCACTAGCGATTCCACTGATGTGCTTGATATAAAGTTCACCGGAGACGGGACTCATGCGGATGTGACGGTTGATGCCACGAATTGCGTGCTGAACAGTATAAGCAATCTAGGAGTAGCGACGTCCACTGATGTGGTGCTGGCGGACTCCAAGATCGTCTCGGCCTTAGCTGCGGCCATCGAGGTAGTGACCGGCTGGACAACGAGCATAGCAAGCGGGTGCGGTGATGAGGCTACGTTATATTTAAAGCCTCTCTTTGGTGAGGATGCATTGTCCCCCGATGAAGCCACGCTTTGCATTCCCGGTGCTGGTGCTGGTGTTCGATTGGTGTCAAAGACGAACAGGGGAATTGAAAGTAAGTATGGATATGAATTCCCTTATGGCCGGTCGAACATCTTCTGCTGGTTCACGGCGGGATATACTTTGCCGGTGGACAATGCCGAATATACCGCATTGGCCACAGATGGGAATGTTCCTGGTGGACTGACCAACATTGCAAACACGATCATCAATAGCGTGTTCAGGGACAGGAAGAAAAGTCTGGGAATGAAGTCGGAGCACATAGGTGATTACAGCTATACACGGGAGACAATTACGTCAGTAATCAAGCAGAACTGGAGTGATCTGCAGATGTACTCAAAGATAGGGATGTAAGATGTCCATTGATTCTTTATTCAATACGACTATGGCAGTCAGCAGATTGACTACCAGCCAGGATGTCATTGGTGGAGAAAAGGGAACGTGGGCAAGCAACAGCACCGGCAATCCATGCCGATATCGGCTGTTGTCCGCCGCTGAACGGCCATACATCGGCAAGGAAGGGGTGGTCAGCACTCATAGGCTGTATTGTGAGGCGGGAGTGGATGTAACGTCGAAGGACAGGATCGTGGCCGGATCAAATACCTACGATGTGAATTATGTAAACGACGTGGATGAGATGGATCATCATCTGCAGGTGGATATGACTTTGAGGGCATGAGCTATGGCAATCGTCACAAAATGGTCCCCACAGAAGTTCATAAGGGACTTTGAGAACAATCTAAATCGGAATCTGGATGAGGCGGCAGAGCATTTGCAATCTGATATCCAAGATACATTTCCGGGTCGAGGTAGAAAACCGTCTTTGGCTGGAGAAATTCCAACGGTGCAGTTAGGTGGTTTGAAAAGAAGCATTCGCCGGGAAAAAAGTGCAAAAGGATTTGCTCGAAAGGTGGGGAGTGATATAAAAGGGTATCCAATGTATTTGGAATATGGAACGCGACTGATGAAGAAACGTCCTTATCTCCGTCCGGCAATAGAGCGAAACAGAATGACATTAAAGACAATTATTGAAAGACCGATGAAATGATACTGGAATTGGCAACAGCGATACTCAGCAAATATAATGCCGATGCCGTGAGTGGTGGAGTCAAGGCATCTACTAATGGGATGTTTTCTGATGAAGCTCCGCAAAGCACGAAGGCTCCATTTATTACATACAGCTTTATTACCACCGGATCAGAATGGTCTTTTGGTTCAAATTATGATTCGCCACTCGTACAGTTTTCAATCTGGAGCGACGATGCTAGTGCTCTGGAGGCAGAGACCATCGGAGGGAAACTTGTAACATTGTATGCTGATCAGCTTTTGACAGTATCCGGTTTCACGACAGTTCGTGCCGACAAGGTAGGCGAGCACGTGATGCGGGATCCGGACAAGGGTTGGCAGTATATTGTAGAGATAAGGTACATAGAACAAAACACAGGATGAAAGGAGAAAGAATGAAGAGATTAGTTATCGCAGTATTATTTAGTTTGTTGTTTATGGCGTATCCTGCTCAGTCAGCAGATTCCGTGGAGCCGTCATCTGTGACATTTACTAACGTTCGGGATGAGGCAGTTGGAGCAATTAAGGGAGTCTATTATGAGGATTCGACGCTGATCTTTACAAACTGTATCTGCACTTCGGACACTGCTGGAATAGTCACACAAGGACTTGATGAAGTGACTGTCACCATCAATGTGGGAAATACCACCACGAATGTGCCATACGACGGAATAGTAGGAGGGACAAGTAATAATTGGTCAGTTTCAATTACGGTGCCGACTAATATCCCTGGAACAATCAGTGTTCAGACGAAAATAACGGATGCAAACACAAACATCTACATTTATCCTTGGAAGACTTTGAGTCACAAGGAATCGATGTAATTAACGAAAGGAGATAGAGATGGAAAAAGAAGGGAAAAAGGAGTTGGCCGTGTTGAAGGAAGTTATTGTTCCTGCTATCAAGGCCAAAGTCAAAGAATTGAACGACCTGCTCGTGGAGGTCAAGAAGGATCCTGCCATCCGCGCCTCTTTGGGAGTGCACGGAGTAACGATCAAATCAGTGGGAATCGTGAATCAAGTAACGCTTGAGCTTGTAAAGACACAGAAATTATAAGGAGGTGATTTCAAATGGCAACTAGCGCATTATCAGGTAAGACAGGGACGGCGACCAATGTCAACAGTGCGACAGAGGTAACTGAGTGGTCTATAACATTGACGGAGGCGGTTCTTCCTGCCACGAGTTTTGATAGCGATGGCTGGGAAGAGGTCATTGCAGGATTGAAGGGTGCTACGGGAAGCATCTCTGGCAAGGGCACGATGCCCACCACCGGGACCGCCTCGTCATTGGCACTGGCCAACTCTGCCGGAACAATTAGCATCTCGGGCAATGCTGTCTTCAGCAGTGTGAATCCGACTAATTCAGTGGAGGATGTATTGACTTGGTCAGCAGACTTCACGTTCACTGGCGAGGTAATGATCGTCGTATAGAAAGGCGGTAAAAGAGAGGAGGAGGTATGACGGAGTTTAATGAAATAGCTAATATTCCAATCGAGATTGAGATTGCAGGACATAAACTGCTTGCTCGCCGACCAGATCTCAATGTGGTGTTTGGTAAAGTAGAGGCCGAGATTGTGTCAAAAGCGATAGGGGTTATAAATAAAGCGGTTAAGGAATTTGGGCTTGAGGGAAGTGACAAAGTCAAATTCCTTAGTGACTCTATGCAGACCATCCCGAAAGGGTCGGAATTGCAGACACAAGCGCAAGATGCCTTAGCTTCAGTCGAGGGAACCACACTTCTGCTTCGATGCGTATTGAAGGAAGACCAACCTACCTTGACAGATGAACAGATTATGCAAATTGTTATGTCTGATCCTGAGGGAGCGAGTGAATGGATGGCTTACTTGACCGGTGACAGAAAAAAGCTACCGAGTCAAAAGGAGGTGAGGCTAAAGGAGGGATTGGCGAAATAGACTGGGGGAGGAAATTTGCAATCCTGGCATTTGCATTTGGTTGGTCTCCAGAGGTCATAATGAGATTAACTCTACCCCAGTTTGAGGCTTTTCAAGCATTTGCTTGTGAGCGACTAGCCAAGCAGGAAATGGCAGACGGGCTAGGAGGCGTATTCAAAGGTAAAGCAACCCAAGCACCGGCTCCTGCAGAAGATAATACAGATCAGTTTGCAGCAGCGGCACTTCGGTTGAAGGAGAAGCAAGGCGTGAAAGCATCTGAGAAGATAAACATACCAATCGGGAAGGTATGGGAGGAAATGAAACATGGCGGGTAAAATTGGAGAGGCATTCGTTGAGGTAGGAGCTCGGACCAAGAAGTTTGACTCCGCAATGACGCGTGTGGGGAAACGATTCAAGGCTGTAGGTGCAAGTCTTGCCCGTATAGGTAAACGAGCCGCTATTGCATTTGGTGTGGTACTTGCAGCAGGTTTGGTATTGGCAACTAGAGCGGCCATGCGTCAGGAGCGAGCCGAGGCCATGCTGGAATCAGTCCTGAAGTCTACTGGATATGCTGCAGGATTGTCAGCGAAGCAAATAAAAACCTATGCTGCAGATCTACAGACGCTTACAGGAATTGGGGATGAAGCGATTATTGAGATGCAGACGATGATTGCCACGTTCAAGGGAATCAAGGGAGACAACTTCAAACGTACCACCGAGGCTGTAATGGATATGGCTGCTGTGATGACGGGTGGGGTGGCCACGGCAGAGTCCATGCGTTCTGCAGCGATCCAGCTCGGCAAAGCACTGAACGATCCTGTGGCCAATATGGGAGCACTCTCAAGGGTAGGTATTCAGTTCGACGAGCAGACCAAGAAACAAATTAAATCCCTTACCAAGCAGGGAAAACTTTTTGAAGCACAAAGCATTATTCTGAAGGAGGTGGAGTCGGAATTCGGTGGGGTATCCAAAGCGATAGGGAAAACTTTTGCTGGATCCCTTTCTCTTGCAAGAGGTCGTTTTGGAGATATGATGGAAGAAATGGGGAAGATGATTACACAAAGCCCAATCATAAGAGATTGGTTGAAAAAAATATCAGAAATGATTCTCCGAGTCAACAAACGAATAAGAGCTTGGGTCAGTGAGGGCGGCTTTGAGAAGCTGACACATCGTGTGATGAAATTTGCCATGAGGGCAAAGATAGCGTTTTCAGAAACGGTGGAGGCAATTAAGTCTTTTTTCAAGGAAATGGGAGAGGTGAGTTTTTGGAAGTGGATAGGAACTGTTCTTAAAGGTATTGTATCAAACTTTGCAAATATGGTTGGAACAGTGTTTGGAAATCTAATAAATAATGTCAAGACCTTTTTTGTAGAACTCTGGGACTTTATTACCGATCGAAAGAAATGGAAAGAAGGATTTAAGCCGTCAGAGTTCAATTCACTTTTGGAAGGATTCAAACCAAAGAAACTGCCTGCTTACAAGCCTTTTTCAAATTTGATTATTGCTCTTAAAGAAATAGGTAAAGAACTTGGTATTGCAGATGAAAATATGGATAAGTTCCTTGAAAAGTGGTTGGCAAAAAGAAAGGAACTGGCAGGGTTGGCTGTTGGTAGGGCTAGACCAGAAGGTGTAACCACAGGGGCTGCTGTGGCAAAGAAGACTGCAACGGCCGAGACGTTTGCCTTCAGCGAGGCTTGGAAGAAACTCCAGCAGGCGGCAGGTGAGAAGAAGGACAAGAAACAGCAATTAGACCTTATGAAAAAACAACTGAAAGCGCAAGAAACCACGGCGACTGTGCTGATAGATATGCGCGCAAAACCGACTTCGCCCATCTTTGCCACAGGGGGAGTGTGATGCCTAAATCAGGTAATTATAAAGAAATGGTGGAAGCCTGGGAAAAAGTCACCACGTCTGACGGAGTGACCATGACAAGAAAGTTCCACGATAAAACAGAGGACTCTGGCGATCTACCATGGATAGGGGATTACTTTGACAAGCTTACTTATCCATATCTTTTTGTAAAAAGTGTAACAGAGAAGCCGTTGGGAGGATTGCCTGATAATAAGGTTTATATAATTAACTACGAGACGATGTCTGTTACTGCAAATGAAGCAGACGAAGATATTGCTCCTG
>Ga0222697_1000925_pt1 | contig 11925 bp, 14 predicted proteins | sample AntAcemetage1402_FD_179835 | JGI IMG/M metagenome (GOLD analysis project Ga0222697, IMG submission 179835) | Saline water microbial communities from Ace Lake, Antarctica - #1402 | ecosystem: Environmental > Aquatic > Non-marine Saline and Alkaline > Saline | place: Antarctica: Ace Lake... | reverse complement strand
CGGAACCTACCGCACCCGCCCCCACCGCCCCGCAAGAAGGCGAAACCAGCAGGGCAGAGGATGATTATAAGCGGCAGTCTGACTGGTCAAGCGGTGTAACTCAAAATGTTCCCACAGCGTCCAGCAGGCAGGTTGACGACCAAGAAGGTATATCGGAACCAGAGACGGCTGGCGTTATAGAATATAAGAATGAATTGAACCGAGCACTCCAAGAACTACAGCAACAACCTGTTTATAATAAATTGATGACCGGCCAGTCTGTTGACGAACAAGAGAGTAGCTTCCTGCGTAAAGCAGCCAAATCATTCCTTGCTACTGCTTACATGAATCTTCCTGCGGCGGGTATGTCTTATTATGGGCGTCAACTTAATTCGCAGAACTTAGGGCAAGCCGACCAGATGACACCAGAAGAACGTCGGGAATCTGCAAGGCGCGTAGTGAATGCCTATCAAGTAGCTCTTGCGATGGAACCCGAAAAGGCCAAGGATTTTAGTGGACATTTAGCAAATATATTAGGAACGGTAGCTGGTTTCGTGTTGCCAACACCAGGCGCGGGCTTGGTCGGAGTAGGAGCGAAGGCGGCTAAAAAATTGTTACCAACGGCAGCAAGAACATTATCGCAAAAGATGTTGCAAGGAGCAGGTATAGGACTTGGTGCTGGTGCTGTTTATGGTGCAGCAGAAATGCCAGTTGTTGCTCCTACAGATACAGCCGGAGATATAGCGGCTCAGAAGGCAATCCAATTTATTCAAACGGAAGCTGGGTTTGCTGCTTTCGGAGCAGGTTCAGCCGCCGCTGCTCATCTTCTTCCCAAGGCTTTTTATAGACAATACGATTGGACGCCAGAACGGTTTAAGAAAGAGTTTCCTCGTTTGGTTCGACGTGTTGCTGCTAATCGTGGGAAGGATAGCGAGGTTCGGCTTGTTCAAGATGTGAATGGTTATTTGACTAAACTCAAGCAGTCACCAGCACCTTACGTCAAAGGGAAACAAGGCTTGGACGTTCAAATTGAAGAACGCAGGGCGTGGGTGGATATGGTTCCAGTATTAAGAGACGTCTTGCGCTCCGGCAGACTGTCTAATCTGCGTCAAGCGCCCTATCGTAGCGACCAGATATTACCAGGGGCAGAAGGGGAAGCCCCGATTGGAGGCACAAAACGGGGGCCAGTAGCCACAGGACAGGCAATCCCCCCTGCCGGAGCCATAGACGTAGCCCCAAAGCCTGCTAAGGTCACTTTGGCACCAAGAACTGCCACTACAGTTACACCAGACGCCATTCCCCGCCTCATTCAAGCCGCCAAACCCGACCGTCAGGTGGTTTCCCAAGAGATAATGCTCAATCCAGCGGTCACAGCCTTGCCAGAATCGCAACGTGTGGCCATAGCTAACGTGCTGGATGACGCCAATATCCCGCTTGAGAGCCTGACGCCTGAAGGTTTGGAAGACCTGTTACAGAGGGCAGAGCCGCCGCCACCGGCCCCACCGACCGCCGCAGAGCGCGTGAAGGCCATAACAGAAGACATCAAAGGCCGTGACGACCCTGAATTGACCGCCAAAATGAAGTCATGGAAGAAGAAGGCCAAGAAAGAAGGCTGGAATGATGAGGTTACGGCTCAAGGGTTAGAGGCACTTGTGGAGCCGGTAGAGGCTCCTACGCCTGTCAAGCCGACCGCCGAGGGTAAGGGTGAAATAATTCCCAACACCAAAGACTTGAAAATTGCCAATCTCGACCAACTCGCTCGCGGAACCGGTGCAAGATACCTTGAAGTTGCCCGTGGCGAAGATGGCGCACTTATCGCAAAACAATGGCGACGCAAACCTATCGAAGATGTTATTCTTGTAGATATGGAACCCGCCAAAGAACCAATTGCCCCCTCCCCACCCACCAAACCATACATACCAGTACAAGGCGAAAGCCTAATACCTACAAAGGGTGCTGGCGAGGGGGCATTAACTTTTGAAGTGCGCTACAAAACCAAGGATGGCAAAACAGGAACGACAATAATAGAAGCCAAGGATGCCCAAATAGCATCTAACGAAGTGCAAAAACAATTTGATGCTGAAGGTACAGGGGAAACCGTAACATTGGCCGTTAAATCTGAAACGGATATGGTTGACGGAATTGTAGAATCATTAGAACAGGCGGCACAGGAACTACCGGAATTTGCCCCAAAAGCTCCGTCACCTTACGCGGATATAGCCGCGCAAATCGTAAGCATCATTCAAAACAGGCCGGTAATCGCCGCCGAGACTGACCAAAACCTTGCCGTGGAATCGGAGAACAAGAGGATAGGTGAAACCGCAAAACCACGGAATATAGTGACGCCTGCTATCCCACCGAATCCTGTTGACGTGAAAGCAAGTGAAATTTATAACAAAAACATGGCCGAGCAATATCGCAAAAAGAAGGTTGCCGACTTGACGTTAAGGCAAATTGGTATATCTGATACAGTTGACGTTATGGGCGAAATTGAAACCACTACTGGCGAACATGGTGTTCTCGATGCAGGACGCGGTGTTGACCGTGGACGGCACGTTCAGGAAAAGAAAAAGATTGCATTTTTGGAAGGCTTGGAACGTGTGGCGGGTTCGAGCATGGATGACATATACCTGTTGGAAAGCGATGAAGTCCAGAAGGCCGCTATACAGCGATACTTAGAAACCAAGGAGGGGAGAGAAGATATTAACCCGCATTGGTTGGGTATAGTTGATTATCTGCGTGATTATATGTACGAAGAAATAGGCCCTAAAGTTAAATACCTACGCACAAAACGATATTGCGTTGATGGTAAAATTAAAGGGTGGACACCAGAGCAGGAAGTCTTGCTTGCACCATTACGCGAGGCTTATCTTAGAACTCTTGAGGACGGCACCACTACAAACCCCAACAATGCTTATACCATTGCCCGTGACGAGTTTCTGGCGTCACCTGATTCCAGCATTCTGTTGCATGAAAATTACTTACCGCACAATAAAACTGACGCTGGCGGAATTGATGACGCAGATGTATTTGCACATAGTCTGGTCAAGGATTATAAGGATAACCGCCCACCGCCAACAAGGTCGCAGTCTGCGTTACAGGTTCGTGAGGATAATCGCCCGATGGATGAAATAGTTGACAACCCATTGATTCACCTTATCAACCACACATCCCGCACAGAGGTTAATTATTATTTGGGTGAACCGCTCAACGCCCTCCACGCCAAGTTAATTACTGGTGTATATGCCGATGGCAGGCTAGCGAATAAAGCATCCATAGACGCCGGTAAAGGCGTGCCTATCGTTTCCAAATACACCCAAAACTATTTGCAGAAGTGGTATGCTAATTTAATGGGTATGCGGCCTCCACCGAATGTTTGGGAAACCATGCTTTACAGGGCCAGAGGTAATCTATGGAAGGCTATTGCGTTTGGCGTTTGGATTAAAGAATTTCCGCAACGATTCTTTGGCGGCACTAACGACCCTCGCTATGTTAAGATGCACGATCTTGGTACATCAAAGTACGTGCGCGAGCAAGTTGACGCGGAAGTAAAGGCCATGTTCCCTGACGACGCCGACAGAATGTTGCGTGACCTCGATTATGACGTATTACTTGGCCGTATGATTGCGCGTGAATTAGGCGCACAGGGCAAGGATCAGCTAAATAGCTTTAAGGAACACGGATGGCGAGCCGCGATTACAGTTCCAGCGCACATTATGACTGACAATGCCTTCATACATTGGCTCAACCGCATACCAATCGTCGGCGGCGACCAGCATTGCGATTTGGTAGTTAATTCAGATGCCTTGAACCGTACTACCGGCTGGATAGAATGGGTGCGTAAAGGTAAAGATTTTATCCTTGACCGCAACTTGAATTACGAGGAATTGAAAGGGCCGATGCGTTTGAACCGTCTGAACGATGCCGAACGCGCTCTCTTCGTCAAGATGCTTGTATCAGGGCAACGGCTTGATGCACTCTTATACAATGCCGAACGGCAAGTAACCATAGCTAACTTCCGGTATGACCAGAAGCTATCATCGTTCTTCGAGCAATCCACCGTAGGCCGTCATCTCTCACAGTATTCTAAATGGTGGCGCGGATTGTCTTCGTTAGTTTGGCGTGATTGGAGGTCAGTAACGCACCAAGACTGGCTATCTGACGACCCCATCCGTCAGCGTGTCAATGGCGTAAAGACGTTCGTAACGATGGCCGCATTATACACCATGTCAAACTTAATCTACCGCTATTTCACCGGCAACTGGGATGAGGGCGAGGACAAGGAATCCACAGTTGAAAACTTCTGGCGTAATTATCGGGCGCAATTTAGAGTCGGCCCTTACGCACCGACCATATTAGGCAACGTCAACACCCTGGCCACGCCGCTAAACATGCTGTATCGGTTCGAGGCGCGGGGAGAAATGCCAGCGCAAGTGTTGGAGTCATTCAAAAACCTTAGCTCGCTCACCGTTGGAACCACGATGAACCTTACGAGAGCATACCTCTACCGGCTGGAAGGTATGTCATCTGGTGACGAAAAGGCATACAAGAAGGCTGACGAATTGCTGTGGAAAACCACCAAAGATGCCATGAAAAAGGGTAGGTCATACTTCCTGCAATACTCCGCAATATCGAAGTGGCTCTTCAAGATCATGGATAAATACGGTGCCGCCAATCCGGTCGGCTACCCCGTGGATTCTGGCAACTGGCTCAGGGCTGGCGTTGATAAAATCCTCGAAAAGACTGGTGCTCCCGACTGGTGGAAATGGTACGAACCCGAAGAAGCTGATGAAGAAGCTCAATGGGAAAAACTTGCCGGAGTAGTGTTCCGCTTAGATAAGCCCAAAGACAAAGAAGAAAAGGTCAAGCCCGTGGTGCCGATTAGGTAAATATACTAATTAGTAGATTATTAGTAACAGATTTAACACGTGCATTACTTCATGTCGAACATTTTTCTAAACTTCTCCACAGTCGGGTCGTTACGGATTTGTTCGCGCGCTTCCTTTGCCCACCGATCTGATACCTTGTACCGTGCCAAGCACTCGGCACACACCATGACTGCGCCCTTGCGGACGTGACCGCCGACGGAGGCTACAAACTTATTACACGATATGCAGTAGTATTTCATGCTTTACCGTTCGATTTAGGTTTAGCGACTGTTTTGTGCTTCGGCTCCAACTTCACTTCACTGAACACGAACTTATCGCCCGTCCATATTAAGGCGTTAAACTTTGCCCTGACGAAAAAGAGCAACATCCTATCGAGCGTTTCCTGCCCCAGTAGCCCAAGCGGTGTGAGTTGGTATGTGGCTTTCATTACTTACCTCCTGTGTTCACGTTACTATACAATCCTGTATATTATCGCTCATGTATAACATTTTGGTTATATTTGGCAGTAACTTGTCAATAATGATAAATAACCGCAACGTATTACACCACCATGCCATCAATGATCGTCTTGTTCTCGACAACAAAATTACCATTGCTGTCAACCCTGTGGAATACGGCAAACCCAAGCTCCCAATCATTGAACGGGGCATAACGTGGACTAAGGTTGCACAAACACGCCAACCCCCATGTTCCTATGTGTCTATTTCGCAGGGTTCGCACTCGATGTTGTGACGAAGTATGCCAATGAGCCACGATAGCACACTCCTTGCCCTTCAACTGCAATGTTCGGGCGGCATTGACCAGAACGGCTGTGCCTTTGCCCAATTCATGGCCGTGGATGGCCGACAGATAGCCCATGTCAATACGGCGCATATCATTGACCGATTCTATTCCAAGTTCCTCCAAACCCAGCTTCTCATCGGTGAAATTATCAAGCAACGCTCCGGCTTCTGGTATGGTCTTATGAACCTTGATTTGCCATCGAGCCTCATGGTTACCCTTCTTGTAAATAATTCTGCCTTTAGGAAACTGCTTGCGTAACCACCGCAGAGCTTGTTTGCCGTCCTTTAGCTCCTGTGTAAGTGTTGATACATCTGGCTGACGTGAGAAATCGCTTTCCTGGTAGTGATCGAGGAAATCACCGAGGATAACAACGTCCTTTGCGCCACGGTGCTTGCCATCCTTAACCGCCAGTTCCAGCGCCCCTTCTTCGTGGAATGGGATGTGGTTATCGGCAATCATCAGACAATCTGTGGTATCAAATATGAACGGCGTGTTATCCCAAAACGGCGTGGGAATTGGCATGGCCTCGCCGGTGAATGGCTGGCGAAACATACCCTTTCCGCTGGCAACTGCGTTATGGCGACGGTTGCCGCCCTCATTACCCGTAACATACCGCAAAGCAGAACGGGCATTTTCCACATTGATAAACAAATCGGGGTAATCCTTTGCCAACATCTTTGCCGCCGTAAGGTGCGGCGTAGACGGGCTATACGTTAGCAAAGCCGCGATTATTTCATACCTGCGTTTTGAATCTTCTTTTGATAGACGTTTCATACAATTCCTTTCTGTTTTTGCCACAAGTTCGTACTACTATTTGTGGCAATCTATTGACAAAGATTCCTAACTATCTACAGTTTTGCACATGTATTACTAATTAGTCCTTTATTAGTGTGCAGTAATAAAGCTAAAGGTTACAAATAGCGACACTTTATGTAGACTGTTGCGATTTGCGGCTTACCAAACACGCCCTGTTTATTTAGCACCTTGTTTGACAACTCTGGGTTTACGTTCATAGGGTGATTTTAAACTAACTAACTCCCCTTTTTGCAAATAAGTGGAATTAGTATATTATCACTTGCGAAACCACGCCGCTATCGGCGGATCATTTTCAGCGAATGCTGAAAGGGTGGTTACGGTTGCGCCGGACTTCAATTCGATGTGGTGGAATATGATCTGGCAAAATGCCTCATCTATAGGCTGCGTAATCCCGCCGCTATAACATACTCGCCAGTGTCCATATTTTTCCTTAATCGTATAACTCACCAGCCCCGGCTCGGCCTTCGGCTCCACAGCGGTAAAGTTTTCCTTTACAACTGGCTCCACCCCTTTGGGAATATACCCAAAGCCGGGAACACGGATGGCCTTTTGCGCCACTGGCTCCGGCTCCTTGGGCGTCCAGTTGCGATGAATCAGCGTCTTGCCATCATTGCAATCAACACAAACTATTCCACCTGTAGGCTGATATTTGCAATCTTCGCATGATTTCACCGGCGCGGCTGGCTCCGGTTGCTTGGGCGTCCAGTTGCGGCGTAACCATCCACCATCCTTTTTAAGGCTTGGGTCTAAACAATTAGAACAAGTCCCGTTGCGTATTGATCCATTGCATCCTTCGCATGAAAAATGCACCATCGGCTCCACCCACGGGACGCAGACCGCGCCCGCAATTCCCCCGTCCTTGTTTTGGCATAACCCCTTACATGCATCCTGCCGTAAGTGTTTTCCCGCGTGGTGGCAACCGACAAACTTGCACTCCCCCGCGTGGTCACAGATCATCTGGGCGGGTTGCTCGGGAGCATGGCATCCCGCCCCGCCTTCCTTTCGGTCGGGCGAACCTTCGGAGTCTTCCCCGGAGGTCTTCGAGAGAGCGGGAGCCATGGTTGTCATTAAGCTTGCGCAATAATTGCACCTTGTAGGGCCGCCAGAAACCAATACGCCACAATCAATACAGGCACTTACGGTTCCAAGCCCTTTGATAAAAGTTTCCCGTATCGGATTGGGCGGCTCCGTTCCACACGTCGAATCAAAAGTTGTCGTCGGGTCTTCCTCCATTTCTTCTGGTTGCCTTGTGCAATGTTTCGCCTTCTCCGGCGTGGGCGCGTCCTTCAAGTGCCAGCGGAGTTTGCCGATGAGTTCGTGGTATATTGCCGATACAATAATGCCGCCAACATTACACCACACATAATCGCCGTCCTTGCACCCTCTCGGCGTAGACCCGTCCAGCTCTACGCAGAGAACTTTCAACTGCTCCCCCGTGGGCTTGGGTGGCCCGGCTGGCGTCAATCTGTGAATTACGCTCTTCAGGGTTTTCATATCTTTTGCGTCCTGATCCTCTGGCTCCGGCTTGGGTGGCGCGGCGTCGAGGTCGCGGAGGATGGCGCGGAGCGAATGACCAATATCTTCTGTCATAGAATACTTTTCGCACCGATTAATCACTGCCCGTAGCCGCTCTTTCAGGTCACTTGTCGTTAGCATGGCTGGCCTCCTTTAACGCCGCGATTAGTTCGCGACAATATCCACATACCACTAACATATACCGCGCTCCATCGGCCCCGTCGTAATTTTCACCGCCATCCATTATTCCCTCTGCCCCGTCCTGATATTCTTTGACTTCTGTCTCAATTTTTTGCAATCTTGCTTTATTCATCCCTGCTCCTTCCTGTGTCGCTCGGTTGTGGCGGCGATGCCGTCAACTGTATGCGTAATGTTTCTTCTGACGTTAAGGCTGGTATGAAAATCACAATTAAAATAACACCATTCCATAATCTGCTTTTCCGTCCACGTCGTCCCCGGCGCAGGGACGCGGCCACCCCACAGACCGCCTCTTGTATCTCTGCCGCGACTTCGCAAGGAACCAAAAAAGTCCGAGTAAACTTCAACTGGTGTAAATTGATCGACCTTATTTGACGCAAAGTAATACCATCCCGGCTCCGTCGGCAGTGTGGCTGTGAAGGTGGTCATTTGTTCTCCTTGAGTATTTTCGCAATTTCATTCGCCGCCCAAAACACAGGCTCCTCATCGCGGATTTCATCATCCGTCGCATCTTCGAGAATGTCCGGATCGGTATCTCCGAGATGGTTGTCAAGTGCGTTGAATATCTTTTGCAGTTTTTCGTTTTTCCCATCCACCCGCCCCACCACGGCGCGGCAGAGGGTAATTCCGCTACGGCCGATTTCGCATTCCAACGCTGTGATTTCCGCCAAGGCTGTTCGTTCGCAGGACTCTTTAAATGTGTTTCCCGCCAAAACTTCTGCCGCAATACTTCCTTCTATGGCCTTGCGTCGTCCTGTCAGGTATTGATGTATTGTCAGTTTTCGTTTCCCTGCGATCTCGGCGTCGGTTGTGTTCATTTGCGTGTCCTCCGGTTGTTCATTCATCATCAGACTTAAACCTGTCGAAGCATCCCTGATTTTCTCCGCATGAGATACAAAGCGTCCCGTGTCGAGTCAAGACTGACGACCCTTTAATACCTTCACCGCAGACAGAACAATGTAGCGTGATTCGTTTCTTCACCATCCCGCACCGCTTTGGTTTCTTGGTTGTAGTCATTTAAGCACCCATTTCAAAGTGTCACGTTTTGCGACCAGTTCCATTTGTATCAGCGCAAGCGGCGCGTTTGAAAAGACGTTTGCTGGCGTATATGACAACCGTTCATCGGCTTCAATTTCACGCAGTTTTTCTTTGATTGCTTTTGCTGTCTTCATTTCCAATTTCCCTCCGATTTTGACTCGCATTTTCCGCAGATTCGACAAGTGCGATACTTGGTCACAACGCAGTTATTTATCACATACAGTGCATTATCGTTAAACCGAGGCCACCAATGCCCAAACACCTTGCAGATTTCACCGGAGGCGGCGAGTTTGCGGATGAACCCTGACGTATCGAACCCGTTGGTGCTACAAGCCTGTGTGAACGCATCTATTACGGGGTTGTTATTTGTGGTAATGGTGACACTATTCGTCTTCCCCCACCCCGTAGCGGCGAGCAGGAGAATAGAAAGCAGGAAAGCGAACAATAATACTGCGGGTATAGAAATTGCGATTGTGAATATGCGTTTCATTTGGACTCCTTAAATTTACCGGCCTTTGCATCCCACCGGACGCGGAAACCGGCCTTGCGTAATCTGACCGCAACACTATTCGGGTCAAGCCAGTCTGCGTCATATTTGTGCAACCAGTTCATTACCTTCGCCGCCTCGCCGCTTTGGTGCAGATGGTAGCGTTTGCGTTTGAAATACCAGCCCTTGCACATTACTTTGCCAACATCGCACGGTTTCATAAGACCGTTGAATGCTACCCATAGTGCTTTCGGCAGTTTGTTTGTTTTCATGCAACTCCTTTTTTAAATCCTTGTAGTAACCATTCGTCCATTGTTTTTGAATGTTTAACATGATTGTCTTTGGCCCACATTGGTTGCAGATTAGATAATGACCAACAAGTCTTAAATTCCGAATCATCAAAAGTTTGATACTGAAATCTTGAAATGGGGATAATGTGATCAATATGCCACAATCTTCTGTTTGCCCATGACATTCTTGGCAAAAACCTTGATTCGAGATGTTGCATTAAAGCATGGACTGTATATCCCACAAGAGATTCCCAATGTCTGCCAGATTTTCCACTCTTTAATGATTGGCTTATTCCTGACGACATCCGGTTATTCAAGTTTCCACATGCAGTCGCCTTTTCCTTTTGATAACTACGCTGATAATAAATCTTCATCTTGTCATGATTGTTCTTTTTCCATATCTTATAGTTTAATCGATATTGTTCCCGATGATTAAGCCGGTGCAATTTGTTGTTGTTTTTGTTCTGTTCCAAATGATTCAACACCCAAAGTTTTGAGTTTTTATTATGACATTTCTTGCATTGGCATTTTAACCCATCCTTGGTTCTCACGTCAGAATAAAACTCTGATGTTGGCTTATTAATTTTGCATTTAGAACAAGCCTTCATGTCGTCCACCGCTTCTTTCTTGCCTCGGCCAGCCGGAGCGTCCTGCGCTTGATTTCTGCCTTGGATAGACGCTTCGGAATACCCTTTGCCAGCTTGCCTAATTCTGATGCGTTCTTGTTCATGGTTAAAAGGTATCACGAAAGCGGTTAAGTGTCAAGACTTATTTTTGCTCCCCTATTTTTTGGCTTTGAACAGGTCGGGCAGTTTGCGTTCTAAGTCCCATTTATCACCGAGTGTAAGCCCGCATCTCACCCAGCGTTTTAACATACGAGCCATTATAGCATGTTCCAGCTTGAGTTGCTTGTGGGCTTCAATACTCTCCCACATATAACCATCAGGTATTCGCTCTGGATGCTTTATCCATTTTGGTGCGCTCATTAAACGAACCTCCCTTTCTTTGCATCCCACCGGACGGGGATACCGTTATCGCGTAACGTTGCCGCAACATCCTTGTCTGTAGTATTCAAATCGTAGTACCACACATCACTCCTCAATATGTTCATGGCCCTTGCCACCTCGTTGCCGGGGTGCAGGTGGTAGCAAAGTACAGATACTTTTTCGCCGTTAGAGTCTTTCCATTTGCGGGAAGGTTTTTTGAGAGAAGCATGCACGATGTCTCCGTCCTCGTTCCAGATTACAGCCCATAATTTCGGGTGCTTTAACTTTGCCTTCATTCGCCCTCCCATATTGAAATCATCGTGTATGTCAGCATATAACAGATTGATCCAAGGCATATTGAAAGATACCACGGCATTGCAATTTTGAACACCATGCCAAACGTTACGGCGGACATGACTATAAAAGGAATTGATAGAATCATTGCAAATATTGCTTTCACTTGCTCCCCCTCCTTTTGGCTTTGAACAGTTTGGACGTTATAAATCAGTGACAACTTCCCGCAATTTTTTGCAACGCAGGCAAGGACACTTCTTGACGCTTCGCTTACCGCCGTTCTCTCGTATAATCCATTTACGCATTGCGGCATTTTCCCGTTTGAGTTTGACCTCGTTGCCGGGGTGCAGGTGGTAGCGTTTGAATACATGACCCATATTGCGCTTTTGATAAAACGCTGCGTCCTTTTTGTTGTTTCTCGCATCCATCGCTTGTGCAAATTCATTGAATACGACACACACCGTTTTTGGATACTTTGTCATTCACCCTCCTTTGCTTCCTTCACGATTTTGCGGACTCCTCACGTTCACGCCCGGCGGCGGTTAGTTGAATTAATACACAATTTCCACAACATACTTGCCGCTGACTCTCGTAACGATAGTTTCACCACGTAATATTTTGAACCAAATAACGTGTGCCATTTCCCCGCA
>Ga0222697_1000921_pt1 | contig 11973 bp, 18 predicted proteins | sample AntAcemetage1402_FD_179835 | JGI IMG/M metagenome (GOLD analysis project Ga0222697, IMG submission 179835) | Saline water microbial communities from Ace Lake, Antarctica - #1402 | ecosystem: Environmental > Aquatic > Non-marine Saline and Alkaline > Saline | place: Antarctica: Ace Lake... | reverse complement strand
ATTACTGATTTAGATTTATCAGATAAAAAAAGAAAACAAAAAATTGAATCAAAAAATGCTCAATAACACAAAATGTTATTGGCACCAATAAAATTGGAATAAAAAAATAAAAAATAAAAGGTAATAAAAATGACTAAAACTTCACACTTGAAAAGCTTAGTTGCACCAAACACATGGAAATTAAATAAGAAACATAACACATTTATACTAAGACCAAAAGCAGGTGCACACAAACAAAAATTAAGTATTTCATTAAATAAGGTGTTAATTGATACAGAAAAAGCAAAAACTAATAGAGAAGTAACCTACATATTAAATAATCACAATATATTAATTGATTTAAAGAAAAGAAAAGATCCTGCATTCCCAATTGGTTTGTTTGATATAATAACTTACCCTGAAATAAATGAAGCTTATACTATTATAATTAATAATTTAGGAAAAATTATTTTGAAAAAATTAAAGGATCCTAAATCAGACAAAAAACTTGTTAGAATTATTAATAAGAGAAAAGTAAAATCTGGAAAAGTTCAGATAGAAACTTTTTGTGGGCGGAATATAATTACAGGGGATAAAGAAGCATTAAAATACAAAACAGGAGATTCATTAATGATAAAACTTCCAGAACAAAAAATTATTGAACATATTAAACTGGAAAAAGATGCTTTAATATATTTGATTCAAGGAAGTCATGTTGGTGTTATAAGTAAAGTTAAAGAAATAGATAATGAAATAATTATCTGCACCGATGGTAAGGAAGATTTTGAAACAAAAAAGAAATACGCTTTTGTTATTACAGATGAAATAAAAAAATTATTATCAAATGATTAAAGAGATTAAAGATGACAGATAAAAATACAAAAGAAAAAGAGAATTTAATGCGAGAAATAAAGATTAGTAAATTAACTATAAATATTGGTGCAGGAAAAGATCAAGCTAATCTAAAAAAAGCAGTATCTGTTGTAAATTCAATAACAGGAAAAGAACCTGTTAAAACAATAACTCAAAAAAGAATTGCTGCTTGGGGTATAAGGCCAGGATTACCAATTGGATGCAAATTAACTTTAAGAAAAAATCAAATTCCCGAATTATTAAAAAGATTATTGAGTGCGAGAGATAACATTTTGTCAGAAAAATGTTTTGATGATTTTGGAAATATATCTTTTGGAATAAAAGAACATATTGATATTCCTGGAACAAATTATGATCCTAAGATAGGAATTTTAGGTTTGCAAGCAAGTATAACCCTTAAAAGGCCCGGATTTAGAGTTAAAGATAGAAGATTAAAAAAATCAAAAGTTGGTCACAATCATATAATCATAAGACAAGAAGCAATAAACTTCATGAAAAAAAATTATAATGTACAAATAAAAGAGGAAATCGAATCAGAAGAAGATTAAGGTGAATATTAATGACTACATCAGACCCAAAAAAAATGCTTAAACAACTGGAAAATAAACCAGGAAAAAAAGCAAAATACATGAAACATAACATGCCCAAAGATAGAAAGTTTGGCAAGAGTGTAAAACCTTGCACTTTATGTGGCAGAAAAGGCGCACACATAAATAAGTATGGTTTACATTTATGCAGACAATGTTTTAGATTACATGCTTTAAAATTAGGATTTAAAAAATATAGGTAATTGAGGAATAAAAATGAGTTTAAACGATCCATTAGCAAATGTTTTGTCTTTCATAAAGAATTACGAAAAATTAGGTAGAACTGAATTATTAACTACAAATAATTCCAAAGTTATAAGGAAAGTTCTGCAAATCATGCAACATGAAGGATACATAGAAGGATTTGAAGAAATAGATGATGGAAAAGGAAAAATCCTCAAACTTAATTTACTTGGAAAAATCAACAAAGTTGGTGTAATAAAGCCAAGATTTGCAATAAAAAAATTAGATTTTGACAAGTTTGAAAAAAGATTTTTACCTGCAAGAGGATTTGGAATATTAATTATAACAACGTCAAAAGGTATAATGACAAATGTTGAAGCTAAGAAAAAGAACCTTGGTGGAAAATTATTATGTTATTGTTATTAAATAAAAATTAAAATGGAAAGATTTCACGAAAACGAAATTGAGATACCGGAAGGATGTAGTGTATCAATAGAAAATAGGATCTTAACAGTTAAAGGTCCAAAAGGAGAAATAATTAGAGATGTAAAAAATAAATTATTAAAAGATGATATAAAAGATAATAAAGTTATCTTATATGCAGCTAAAGCTTCAAAAAATCATAAAAAAATAATCGCAACTTTTACAGCACACCTAAGAAATTTGTTAAAAGGTGTGACAGAAGGTCATGTTTATAAATTAAAAATATGTGCAGGTCATTTCCCAATGACAGTAACTGTTAAAGGAGACAAATTTGAAATAAAAAACTTTATCGGAGAATCCAAACCAAGAATTTTAATAATAAAAGATGGTGCAACTGTAAAAGTTGATGGAAGAGATATAACTGTTACTGGAATTAATAAAGAAACAGTTTCCCAAGTTGCAGCGGATATAGAATTATTAACAAGAAGGCCTAATTTTGATAGAAGAATATTCCAAGATGGAATTTATATTACTGACAAAGACGGAAAAAAGATAGGTAAATAATAATCATAAAATAAATATGAATAAATATGAATAAATATGAATAAATATGAATAAATATGAATAAATATGAATAAATATGAATAAATATGAATAAATATGAATAAATATGAATAAATATGAATAAATATGAATAAATAATAATGAATCAAAATGGATAAAAAAGAATTGCTTGAACTGAGAAAAGGAATAAAGAAAAAGAAGCCAACTTTTCTTAGAAGAAACGTTAAAATAAAAAAAAGATTATCAAAGAATTGGAGAAGACCAAAAGGTTTGCATAACAAAATGAGATTAAATAAAAAAGGTTATGCAAAAACATTAAGACATGGTTTTGGTTCTCCAACTGAAGTCAAGAATCTTGATTATAAGACAGGCCTAATGCCTGTTATTATTTGTAACAAAAATGAATTACTTGCTTTAAATACAAAAAAAGAAGTTGCACTTATCAGTTCAACTGTTGGTGCAAAGAAAAAGCTTGAACTGATAAAATTTGCTCAGGAGAAAAATATTACTATTCTACAAAATGTAGAAAAAATAAAAGAGCAAATCAAGAAAAAGCAAGAAGCTAAAAAGAAATTGCAAAAACAAATTCAAGAAAGAAAGAAAACAAAAGAGAAAAAGAAAAAGAAACAAGAAGAGAAAAAGAAACAAGATAAAGAAGACAAGGAAGAAAAAGATTCAAGTAAAGAAAATATTCATGATCAAGTTGATTCTCAAAAAGCAAAAGAATCTGACAAAATGAATAAAGAAATATTAAAAAAAAGAGTATAATCCTTGGTGAATAATTATGAAACTAAACTTACAAAAAAGACTCGCATCCTCTGTGTTAAAAGGATCTAAAAAAAGAGTTAGATTTGAACCAGAAGTACTTGATGAAATAAAAGAAGGTTTAACAAAAGATGATGTTAGGGGAATGATAAAACGAGGATTAATCAGAATAATTCAAAAGAAAGGAGTTAGTAGAGTAAGAGCAAAAAAAAGAGCAAAACAAAAAGTAAAAGGTTTAAGAAAAGGACCTGGTAAAAGAAAAGGAACAAAGAATGCAAGAACTCCCCAAAAAGAAGTTTGGATGAGAAAAATAAGATTACAAAGAAATTTCCTAAAAGAGTTATACGACAAAGAGTATTTAACTCCTCAAAATTATAGAAAATTATACATGAAAGCAAAAGGTGGCTTTTTTAGAAGTAAAAGACACATTAAGCTTTACATCGAAGATAATACTTTAGCATTAAAGAAAAAATAAGGTGACTAACAATGAGAAGAAGCGTCCCAACAATACCTTACAGAAGAAAAAGAGAACAAAAAACTAATTATAGAAAAAGATTAGCGTTACTTAAATCAGAAAAAAGTAGGTTAATCATAAGAAGAACAAATAAATATATGATTACTCAAATTATTTCCTATGAACAAAAGGGAGATAAAATATTAAAATCTGCACATTCAAAAGAACTTATAAAATTAGGATGGAAATATTCCTGCAAAAATGTGCAAGCTGCATACTTAATAGGACTATTAATTGGAAACAAAATGAAATCAGAAAAAAATAAAGAATGCATAGTTGATTTTGGATTACATACTCCATTAAAAGGATGTAATAAGTTATATGCAACTATGAAAGGAGCTATTGATGCAGGTTTAGTAATCCCTGTTAATGTAGAAGTTCTTCCAACTGAAGAACAAATTTTAGGAAAAAATGATAAGCTTAAAAATGATTTTGAATCAATTAAGAAAAAATTATTATCATAAGGTAAAACAAAATGGTTAGACCAGAAAGAGCAAAAACAAATAAAAGAGAAGGTTCAAGAAGAGATAGACCAAAAAGAGGCGGTCCTAGAAGGGATCGGCCAAAAAGAGTTAGTGAAGCAGAATTAAAAAAATCAAGATTTGATGCTTGGAATCCTAAAACAGAAATAGGAAGAAAAGTTAAATCAAAAGAATTAAAGAATATTGATATTTTACTTAATTCTGGTAAAAAAATAATTGAATCTGAAATTACAGAAACATTACTAGATTTAAGTTCAGAATTATTATTAATTGGCCAGTCAAAAGGAAAGTTTGGTGGTGGTCAAAGAAGAGTTTTTAGACCAACTCAAAAAAAGACAAGAGAAGGTAACAAAATTAAATTTTCAACAGTATGTATTGTAGGAGATCATGATGGTCATGTTGGAATCGGTTTTGGTAAAGCAAAAGAAACTGTTCCTGCAAGAGAAAAAGCAACCCGTGAAGCAAAATTAAATGTCTTTAAAATAAGGCGGGGTTGTGGAAGTTGGGAATGTAATTGTGGAGAACCACACACTGTTCCATTTGCAGTTGAAGGAAAATGTGGTTCTGTAATTATTAAATTAATACCTGCTCCAAAAGGAAAAGGTTTATGTGTTGAATCAGAAATTGCAAAGATCCTTGATTTTGCAGGAATAAAAGATTGTTGGTCAAAAACAATAGGACAAACAAAAAATAGAATAAATTTAATATTTGCAGCTGAAAAGGCTTTAAGAAAATTAACAACAACAAAAGTTAGAGACATTGATGCTAAAAACACTTTTATGGTTGATGAATCAATAAAAAAAGAAAAGAAAAAAATTATTGAAGAACCTGCAAAAACAAAGAAAACAAAAGATGTGGGTGAGGATATAATCAAAGAAGATATTGTGGAAATTGAATCTCCATTAGATAATAAAGAAAATAAAGATAAGATAAAAAAGATGCCCAATAATAAAAAGAATATTATTGGCACCAACAAGTTGGAAACAAAGCCAAAAAAACCTTCAATATCAAAATCTAAGAAGTAATAAAAATGACAGAAGAAAAAATAATAAAAAAAGATAATGGGAAAAAACTTGCAATCATATTAGTAAGAGGATTAATGGGTATGAAAAGAGATATGAGGCTCACTACCGAGCTTCTTAAAATATTTAAGAAAAATACTTGTGCGGTTGTTGATGATAATAAAGTAATGAGAGGAATGGCAAATAAGATAAAAGATTTTGCTACATATGGTGAATTAGATGACAAAACTCACAAATTATTATTAGAAAAAAGAGCAAAAACAAAAAAAGGAGAAATAACAAATGTTTTCCATTTAAATCCTCCAAGAAAAGGATTTGAAAGAAATGGAATAAAACAACCTTTTACAAACAAAGGTGCTCTTGGTTATAGAAAAGATAAGATAAATGATTTAATTCAAAGAATGATTTAAGGTTGATTATTATGACAAACATTAGAAAAAAGAACAGCAGACAAAGGGGAACTCACACTCACGGATGGGGCGGAAAAAAGAAGCATAGGGGAGCTGGAAGCCGAGGAGGTAGAGGTAACGCTGGGTCTGGTAAGAGAGGAGATGCAAAAAAACCATCATTCTGGAAAGATTCTAAAAGATATGGTAAATCTGGGTTTACAAGTAAAGTTAGAAATAATTATAAAACCATAAACTTAGCTGAGCTTGACTCAAAAATTGATAGTTTTGTAAAGCAAAAAAAAGTAGAATTTAAAAATAACATTTATATTATTGATTTAGCAAAATTAAAAATAGGAAAATTGCTTGGTGCAGGAAATACAATAAAAAAGTTTGAAATAAAAGTTGATTTGGCATCTGCAAAAGCAATTATTAAAATAGAAAAAGCAGGAGGAAAAATTATTCTTCCACAAAAAATTAAAATTGACAGCAATAAGCCGGAAACAAAAGAAATTAAAACAAAAGAAAAACCTATAGTGAATACAGAGTCCACAGAAAAAGAACAAAAAGATTAATATTAATAATATAACTAAAAAGTTAATAATTAAAAATGGGATCTGCATTCGATAAAATATTATTTAATCTTCCAGAAGTAGAACATCCAAAAGAAAAAAAACTTTCTTTTAAACATAAACTTAAATGGACTCTTATAATCCTTGTCTTATTCTTTGTGCTTGGTCTTGTTCCATTATTTGGTGCAGATGCAAGTGTAATGCAACAATTTGAATACTTATCAGTGATTCTTGGAGCACAATTTGGATCTATTATTAGTTTAGGTATTGGCCCAATTGTAACTGCATCCATTGTCTTACAATTACTAAATGGAGCCGGAATAGTTAAATTTAATTTAACTACTGAAACTGGAAAGAAAAGATTTCAAGGAGTGCAAAAGTTATTATCCATCTTTTTCATAATATTAGAAGCATGGATATATGTTGCAGTAGGAGGATTAAGAGCAACAAATGGGGTTTCACCCATTCTTATTATATTCCAATTAATACTTGGTGGATTCCTGATAATGATGATGGACGAAGTCATAAGTAAATGGGGCTTTGGATCCGGTATAAGTTTATTTATTGCTGCAAATGTATCTCAATCCATATTTATCAGAGCATTAAGCTTTATCAAGCCAGCAGGTTCAACATTTGCAGTTGGTGCAATTCCTGCACTCTTCCAAGCATTAGCATCTAATGCTCCAACAGAAGCAGGATTAAGATTTGCTTCATTAATAGCAACTGTCACAGTATTTTTAGTTGTTGTATTTGTGCAGGCAATGAAAGTTGAGATTCCTTTATCTTACGGAAGAGTAAGAGGTTATGGAATAAGATGGCCTCTAAAGTTTTTATATACAAGTAATATTCCTGTTATTTTAATTGCCGCGCTGATGGCGAACATACAACTGTTCGCGCGTATGTCGGGGAACCAAGGTACTGGATTTATTTCTTGGTTGCAGGCTCCTGCACTTGTATCGATGATTATAAAAGGAAATGTCGCCGCGATAAACTTTGCACAAGCATTTGTTTATATGTTAATATTAATAGGCGGTGCTGTAATGTTTAGTATGTTCTGGGTGCAGACCTCTGGTTTAGATGCTAGAACACAAGCAAAAAATATTATGAATTCAGGATTACAAATGCCTGGTTTTAGACGAGATGAGAGAGTTCTAGAAAGAGTTCTGGCTCGTTATATAAAACCATTAACGGTGATGGGCGGTATAAGTGTTGGTATCTTAGCTGGGCTGGCGGATATTTCGGGTGCATTAAGCAGTGGAACAGGACTTCTTCTTACAGTCATGATAATCTACCAATTATATGAGCAGATTGCAAAGCAGCACATGATGGACATGAATCCAATGATGCGGAAATTCATGGGTAAGTAGTTTATTCTTCTTATTTTTATTAATTCTTAATTAAATTTATAAATGATTATTTCTAAAGTATGTTATATATCAATTATAAATAATTAATTAAATTATAATAGTATATAATCGAGGTGTTTTATGGCAAAGAAAAAAAAAGCTTCTGCAACCAAGAGCAAAAGTAAATTTACAATCAAAGAGGGCTTAGAATATTTTCTTGAAATATTAAAAGGAATGATACTTCCAGGATTACTTAATGGATTAAAAGAAAAATTACATGATGAAGTAAAATATATCACAGATAAATTTGAACATAAAGCAAATAAAGTAATAGTGAGTGCAACAACACAAATAGTTTACGCATTTATGATGATAATTGCTTTAGTTTTTTTAATTTTTGGTATATTTTATCTTGCAACAGATATTGTGGGGATTGCAAGAGCTTATGTTCTTTTGGGATTGGGTGTAATAATTATAATTATTGTTATGCTAAGGAAACCAAAATTAAAAACTGAATAAAAAACAAAATTAAAACAAGGAGGGATAATAATGCCAGCAAAAAAAACAAAAAAGAAAGTAGTAAAAAGAAAACCTGTTAAAAAAAGAGCAGCAAAAACAACTGTAAAAAAAACTATTAAAAAAGCAAAAACAGCAGTAAAAAAAGAAGTAAACATATTAGAAAAAAGAGCAATGAGTGACTTAAAAATAGCAAAAGCTAAGATGAAAAAAGCAGAGGGTGATGTTAGAAAATATGCAAAAACTCATCCAGAAAGAGCTGCATTGATTGCAGCAGGTCTTGGTGCAGCAATAGGAACAGCAGTTACACTTGCAGTAAGAAAAACTGCAAAAAAGAAGAAGAAAAAGTAATAAAAATCATAGATTTTTAGTATGCCAATATTTTTAATATTGTGCATAATTTTTTTTAATTTATTGTGTGTAATAAAAATCGTAGATTTTTAGTATAAGAATAATCAAAGATTATTAGTATGCCAATATTTTTAATATTGTGCATGCCAAACCCTGTTTGTGCATGTCAATAATCAAGTGATTATTGAGCATTTTATTTTCTTATTCTAAATAATGCTTAACTTCATCTGCAGTTTTATTATTATGCACTATTTCTCTGAGAGCTTTGCTGAGTGCAAGAGGATTTTCTGATTGCCAAATATTTCTTCCAACTGCAAGCCCAGAGGCACCTGCTTTTATGACATCTTCTGCCATTTTTAAGAATTCAAAATCAGGTCTTTTATTTCCACCTGCAACCACTACTTTTGTTAAACCTGCATTCTTCACTACCCATTGCAATCCAGCAGGATCATCATTATATTTTAGCTTAACAATATCTGCACCTAATTCTAACCCAATTCTAGCACTGTAAGCAATTAAATCATTTCTTAAATCATCTACAATTGCTCTTCCTCGAGGATACATCCATGCAACAACAGGTATTCCTAAGTCATGGGCCTCTTCAACTATCTTACCAAATTGTTCAAACATTTTTGGCTCTTGCTCACTACCATCATAGATTACATAACCAACTGCTTTTGCTCCCAGTTGAACAGCTCTTTTAACACTGCATATTTGTGTGGATATTGGGCTCATTTTTGTTAATGAGCTTTTACCATTAAGCTTAATTATAAGGGGGACATCTTTGTATGCTCCATGATAGTATTTTTCTGCAACACCATGTGTTAATATTACGGCATCGTATCTGCCTTCTAAAGCAATATCAAGAATGTATTTTGGATCAACATTTTTTAGATTAAAATCTGTTGGACCATGTTCAAGACCTTGGTCATATGCAAGAAAAATTGATTTACCATTAGTTGTTATAGTGCTTAGTCTTGGAATAATCATACTACACCTCTTTTATGATTTTAATTAAATAAAAAATTTATTCATTCTCAACTCTTGGAGCGAGAATAAACACTAATTGCATTTTGTTGAGAACTTTATACTCAACTTTTAATGGGTAATCATTTGCAAATTGTAAACTCACTTTTGGTGCGAGTTTTGCTCCTTGAATCATCTTTTTTAAATATTCAATGGAGTATTTACTTTTAAATTTGCCTTCTGAAACAATTTTTGTATCATCATCACTATCAATTTCAACATCAGCTTTACTCATATCACCTTTACTTGAAACCTTAAATTTATTTTTATCTGTTTCAAGACTAACACTTTCTCCAATAATATCCATGTCTTCAATTGCTTCTGTTAAAACAGCAGAATTAGTAACAACAGTTGCTTCAAAGTTTAAATTAGGCATTTTTCTTTCAGATTCTTCAATTTCAATTAAAGGAAGCATAAATGTCTTTGTGCTTTTACCTTTCATTATGAATTTTAATTTATCCTCAAGAAGTTCAAGTGTTATTTTGCAGTTTGTTGCTCTTTTAAGCACTTGTTTAACATTGTTCAAGTTGAGTGCAATTGTTTGTTCTTCTTTAACATCATATTCTTCAAAGCTACTGCTTAAAAGCTTAAATGTTACCATTGCAACACTTGCTGGATCCATTGCTATTAATTCAATAGCATCTGGAGTTATTTTAAATTGTGCTTCTGTAACTAGATCTGCAATTATAGATATGCTGTCTTTTAGTAATTTTGGTTCTGCAAGAGTTAATTTCATATTTAATACCCCCTAATGATAATTATTTATATATTATTGTGTAATTCATTATTTATTATAAATGTTATTAAAAATTAAGTTAGTTCTATATATAAACATTTCTATATATAAATAGATATTTTTAGTTTATTTTAAAGAATTTATGTATTTAAGATATTCTTCTGCAGATATTTCAATAGGTTCAAATACCTTTGAAATAGATTTTATATATTCCCCAGTATCCATTTCTCTAATTTTATTAGCTTCTTTGCCGGAGATTATTTTAAAGATTCCTTCATTAATAAAATATTCTAACAAACTCAATTGGAAACCTTCTTGTCCTTTTTCATGATTCTCTTTTTGATATTTTTCATATACATCTTTTTGAAGGCAATAACAATCTAATCCTCCATAATCATTGATACAAGTTATTCCCTCATCTCCTAGGGGAATTAATAAATCTGTCAATCTTGCATACAGAAATGAAGGTTTGTAAATTACATTATGAGTTTCTTGATCTATTCCAGAAGCAATAAAATCACATATTACCGGTGCTTTATACTCTTGACCGAGGTCAAACTGTGTTGATATTAAAATAAATTCATCTTTTTTGTTTATTTTAACTGGGATTTGGGTGTGATCAACTATTTTTTGTGGGTCCTCATCAATATTAAAATTTTTCTTACAAACAGGACAACCCCAAGCATTGACTTTATTTATCAACCCTTGTTTAATTAATTTCTCAAATTCTTGGTTTGTTCTAGCCATAGAATACGATTATCTTATTTAAATCTAACTTTTTTTATTTATAAAGAGAGTTATTTTATCTTATAAAATATTAAGTAAAAATGAAGAATTGATGATTATTTATGTTTGTATTTTGCTATGTATTCTTTAACAGTCATTTCAATAGGTTCAAATAAATAGGGGAACTCTGCCCTATAATATTCAGATCCTGTGCTAAAAATCTTAACTATTTCTTCTTCAGGTATTTTTTTGAGGTCCCCTGCTTTTATAACTTTTTCCAATAACTTTATTGGGAATGAAAGTCTTCCTGTTTTTTTTATATGTGGTTCTATATATTTTTCATATGTTTCTTTTGAGAAAAATTGATCATAATTTCTATCTCTTTCTGGAACCCCATCAAAATTAATGAACTTACCCATTATATTATATTCAGAAGTAATTTTTTGGTGCTTTCCTAACAAAAACATTAGCTGGTAACTTACTTCATGTTGAGAATTTATTATAGGATTACCATATGTATATTGCTCACTACCTGGGTCCCAAGATAATATTTTTCTTCTTTCATTAAAATAACCTATTATGGGTTTTTCATATTGTTTTCCATATTGTTCTTCGAATTCGTACTGTGTTAATTCTAACATGAACGCTCTTTCTTTGTTCATTATAATAGGAATTTTTAAATGCTCTATTATTTTTTCTTCTTCACCTATATTGAATTTTCTTCCACAAGCAAGACAATTATAATTATGAACTTCATTTATTAATCCTTGTTTAATTAATTCTGCAGTTTTAGATTCAGCCATAACATTAAAAAAACATCTTTGTTATTTAAATTTATCTATTTTTAGGGTGTGTCCAGAATGGGTTGCTGAATAGCAACTTTAACAAAGAGTTTACTCTTTGAACCATTTTTTCTAGATTG
>Ga0222697_1000917_pt1 | contig 12033 bp, 18 predicted proteins | sample AntAcemetage1402_FD_179835 | JGI IMG/M metagenome (GOLD analysis project Ga0222697, IMG submission 179835) | Saline water microbial communities from Ace Lake, Antarctica - #1402 | ecosystem: Environmental > Aquatic > Non-marine Saline and Alkaline > Saline | place: Antarctica: Ace Lake... | reverse complement strand
AGAAAGAAGGTGCTCTGTTTACATTGTCTGAATTTGATCTGTGGAATCTCCCTAAAGCAGTAGGTCCAAAAACATCTAATTGATAAAGTGGATCATCATTACCTATACCTACTTTTCCCTCAACCAACAATCCATTTGTCGGAGCTGTTTTAGTTCCTGAATAAGTTGCACCAATAACTGCAGCTCCTTCTATGTCTAGTTTGTTTTTAGGGGTTGTTGTTCCAATTCCGACGTTGCCGTCATTTTTAATCCTCATATATTCACTACCATGCCTACTAAAAGTATAATCTTGGTAAGAATTAAAGTTAGTTCTTTCTCCTCCATGGTCAATAGTAAAATATCCCCCTGCATCTGTTCTATCAGTTTGAAACACACTTCCACTTCCAGAAATATCTATTTCCAACTTTGCATTCGGACTCGTCGTCCCAATCCCAACATCCCCGTTTCTAAAATAAAAACAACTATCCATTATTTCAAACATAGTTCCATTGACTGCGGTGTCAATATCTCCTACTCTATAATATCCAGAGCTATACCAGTTATCTCCCATTTCCATCATCTTTTCATCTGCGGTGTCATAAACAACAAATGATTTGTCTGTAATTGTTGCACTAGATCCATTAACTTCTAACTTTGCCCTCGGTGTATTTGTTCCAATCCCTACACTCCCCGCATTGGTGTTGTAAATATCATTTCCATCTGCATCCCAGTGATCATTCTCATCTACATATTTTTTATTGGCAATATCTGATTCATTAACAGGTACTTTTTCAATGGTTCCTTCTCTCGTCGCTATATTTTTACGGATTGCAAAATCATCTAAGATTCCTTTACTTTGATTTGGAGGGTTTATAAATTTCTTATTTACCATGTTAATCCCAATTGATGAGAGTATTTATATTTTTCTAGAGTTGCTCGTGACGCTAATTAAAGGCCTTTGAAGTAATTTAGAAAAGATTGACTAGAGTCATCTTTGGAGAATTACGCTGCTCGAACGTATTTAACAACAACATACCGATCAGTTCCAACACCATTTTCAACATACAAATCGTGGTGATCTGTTGCTGCTGCATCAGTTCCTGCATCCATTGCTGCAACTGCGAGATCCATTGTTCCGTACCTTCCAACGATTGTAACGGTTAACTCTCCAGCTATTTAAGCGTCCTGCACTGATGTAACTAATTCCCAAGAATTAGTTGCCACAGTGGCTGATTTAGAGAAGCATATTTTAGATAAGTCTGTATCATAAACAAGGGTTCCAATTTCTGCTGCTAGAGAACGCCTCACAGTAGTGGTCATCTTAGGAAGAATTAATGCTAATGGGTTAAGAATATCTCCAGGTGAGAAAGTCATTTACTTTTTCTCCTTCTCTTTTACTTCGAATCCTGGAAAACTTTCTAGAATTTCAGCAGCGTGTTTAGCTGCGTTTTCTCTAATTACTGGTTTAAAATCTTTGTTTCCCCTATCTTTGGTCTTGTTTTCAGCGATCCCTTTATAGTGAGTGTATAATTTCTTTTGATTTTCTTTAGTCATTTTTATTTCCTTACGTTTGTTAACAAACAAGCTGCTTCTGGATCAGTCAATTCAGTCAATCCAATTTCACTTGCTCGAATAGTATATTTCTTTTGTGGATCTTTTATCACATCTACGCTTAAACTTTGAGCACTTTTCCAAGTTCCTACTTTCTTTGCCATAACAACTAGTAATTTATCCGCCGTAACAACAGGAGAAACTAATATAGTTAATCCTACAAGTTTAGCTAAAACTCCATTTTTAATTATTCCTTGAGCTTCTTTGAATGTTGGATGATTAACAACTTTTGTATTTCCCATTAACAGAGCATAATCAGTTTCATTCATTACTGCGAAACCTTGTCCGCTTGTTAAAATTGGATATCTATCGATTGTTATTTCTCTGATACAATCAAGTAAGTTTTGAACAGGGTCTCTATTTGCAACTGTTGCACTATCCCATTCTGATCCTGCAGTTATTGCTACTGTGTTTATGTTTACAGGAGTATCATTTTCAGTTATAACAGAATAGATTTCTCCATCTATTGCATTTACTACCGCATCGGTAACATCTAAAATTGTTTCATTTTGAATTGAAATGTTAGAAGTTAAAATATCTTGCCAGTAAATTACTCCTTCCCCACCATATTGTTCAATAACTCCATTTACCAAAGTGGTTCCTCTGAATACTGCAGGGAAATCTGCACCTCTTGAAATTCCTTTAATTGCGCTTCCAGTTCCAGCTGTTAAAGAAGTAGCAGTTTTTTGATAATAAGAATTAGTCCACGCACTTGTTCCAGCATTCTGTACAAGTTGTTTCATAACGTATCTTTTTGGAGCGAAACCTTTAATGTCTCTTTCCCATACTTGAGCTCTGTTGTCAGCTTCAGAAAATTGATCGACCATTTTAGTTGCAAGCTCCCACTCTAGTTCTAGTTACAGCAGCTCCACCTGTTTGAGCTTCCTCGTATTTTCCGAAAGTTGATCCAGTTAATAGGTCTGCAGCAGCTGCCGGGGCAGAAGTATTTGCAGCTTGAATATTACATAAGGCTCCAAGAGTCACATTTCCGTTAGTTACACCGTCCCAAACTCCATCCATTGCACAAGCAACGTGAGTTAAACCTTCTCCACCAGTAAATTCCTCAACAGTTATTCCTCCAAAAACATCATTATCTGCTGAGCTTGCCTCAACTGTGTTAGTTCCAGTAAGTTGCATTACAGTTCCCAATGGAATTGCAGTTGCCTCGGCGCAAACTCTATTTACAATAATTTTCGGTAGTTCTATGTTCACCCATTCGTTTGCCATGTAAAAATGTAAATAATAAACTATATAAGTATTTCGGTTATTCGGTTAACCGATTAACTTTTCTTTTTTTCCAATTCAATAGGAAATTCAGCAATCTTTTTATCACACAATTTGATAACTTCTTTCGCCATTTCTATTTGCATTTTGTTGTTCACAATTAGAAATTCATTATCTGATTTGCTTCTCTCCCAATCTTGTTTTGTTAAATCTGTTTCCATTTTAAGCAAAAGTTGTTGGATTATTGTCTGGAGTTGGATCTAATCCTGTCCCTGCATATCTCTCTTTTGCACCTTCTGCCCATTTTTCATCTTCAGTTTTTTGTTTTGGAATTTGCCCTGCTTGGCTTCTTCCATTAACTAAACTCTCAGAAGTTGCTTTTTCGATTCGTTTCCTTTCTTCTTTCATGTCCTCAAGAAGTTTTGTGTTTTCTTTATTTAATCTTTTTGCAGTTTCAATTGGCGATTCATCTCCGCTTTTTTCTTTTGTTCCAGGCTCTGGCCCTCCATTAGAATTCTCAGGTTTCTCCTGCGGTTGTGATCCCTCTTCCTTTTTTTCTGGTGTTTCACTCATAATCTCACCCCCTTTTTTTCGCTATAGAAGATGATAAATTATTTATCGCAGCGGTTAATTTTTTTAAAAGAACTTGTCGGTCATAGATTAGATAACTTACGAAAACACCCATTGCTCCGTATTGAATTAATTGGTCTTCCATCATTTTTTCATTATGTTATTTATTTTTCCTTCTTTCTTTCTATCGTCTGAAGGGGGATTATTCACTGGTTCGTTTATCTGTACTGCGTCCGGTTCAAGGCTAGCTGGAAATTCATAATTAAGTTCTATTCCTAGTTGCATTTCAATTTGATCTTCAAGGTATTTTTGGATTCTTTCTATTCTTTGTTGGAATGCTAAATAAACAATTTTTGAAGAAGCATCGGTAGCATTTTCGCTCCATCCCAAAATTATCTCTGGAACTCCACAAGCGGTTATTAATTCTCTCATTAAAACATTTAGATATTTGATTGCGTCATCTGCGTTGGGGATTGTTGCAACGTCTTTTGCTTCAAGAGTTCCTCGTGGAATTACAATGAATTCACAATTCTCATAACCAGCTTTAAGATTTGCCTCTGTCTCAGCTAATTTTGTAGGGTCATTAGTTGTAGCTTCAAAAAGTCTTAAGGGTTTTACAATTCTATGAAATCTTAAACCTAGATCATCAGTTAATTGTTTGATTTGTTTTATCAGAGATTCGACTCTTTGAGCATAAGGTTTTCCATGGATTTCATCCCCCATTCTTTGCCAAGTCAGATGAAATATTTCTTTAGGTTTAAAATCTTCTCCTACTTTGGCGCTATTTTTCCATTGTTCGTAATGATCAATTACTCCGAAAATATTTACGACAGTGCACATATTTCCTACATTCAAGGGTTTCAAATTTGTTAATCTTATTGCCTTGTCTCTTACAATTTCTCCCATAGAATCTCCAGATAATAAACAAACTCTTGTTGCATTTTCCATTACTGTGTTGAAATCGTCTTTCCCCCAGCCTTTTATCTTTTTTAATTTTTTGATTGTTTCTTCACTAGCTTCAAATCCTTTTCCAACTGCCCAAGTTGCGAGAGTGTCAATTATTGCTGCAAATATTGGGACATCCTGATAATATTTGTGCCATTTAGCAAAATCTACATTCCATTTCGTTTCATCTCCAGTTGTTCCATCTAAATCCTCAGAACCCCCATTATAAAAATCAGTTGATGGCCCAGTTGGATCTGAATAACTTGAATCATGAATTGTGCTTACAACTGCATTGGAAACATCTTTTTGTTTAATTTGTGTCATCAGCTATGGCCTCCTGCAGTTGAATCTTCAATTGCTGTTATTAATCCATTCACCACTGTTATTCTGAAATTAGTTCCATCATCGAACCATCCTGAAATTTCATTCAAAACATTTACAAAATTAACTCTATTATCTCCAGTTCGTTGCATGAATCCTTCTTCGTCTTCTACTTCAATGGTTTCAAATTGTTTTTTTGTCATTATGCTGCTTCCATGAAAGTTCTAACTTCGTCATCTTTCAACTCCCTTATATTTTCGTTTGCTAGAACTCTTAAATTTTCAATCTTCCTTTGACTTTGTAATGTGAACCCTCCGGCGGTTTCTCCATAATTGATTCCATAAATTGCTGCGAGAGTTGAAACTGTGTCGTTAAGAACATATTTTTTATTTTCTGAAAGTCCAGAATAGGCTGAGACCCAATCTTTTAAGGTGAGGGCGTTTAATTTACTCTCTGCTTGTTGAATAAAACTTGTTAATAATAATGGACTTTGAGCAGTTGCATTTGCATTTGCACCCATTTTATTAAGAACTTCTCCAAAATTTGTTAAGGTTCCAGTCTCTTCAGTTCCTCCATTTACTTGAAACATAAAATCAGTTGTTGCATCTTCTGTCCAAGTTGCTCCTGAATCTGCTGAAAACCAAACGGTTCCCCCTGTGTAACTTGGTGCACTTCCATCTGCTCTCACAGAACAAGCACTATCTGCTGAAAGAATTAATGCATATTTAGTTGCTGGTTGAAGAGTATATGAAGACATGGAAATGCTTCCCCATATTCCTGTAGCTCCTGCATCAAAAAGAGAAGCTGCTGCACTTCCAGTAGATAAGGAACTCCCAGTTGGGGCTCCTTGTGGAGTTACCGCATAAATTGAAGCATAAATCAGTCCTGCCCCTACATTTGCTATTTTAAGATCTACTCTGTCAATTATTGAAGCGATGTCTAATCCCACTGTTCCGATTGTTATTGTTTGGCATAACCAATCGTTAGAATCAAGAGTTTCTGCATAGCTCTCATCTTCTCCAGTAGTGTATTTTTCTATAACTGCCATGTGCTTTTATGTTAAAACGAGTGGACGAATAGTTTTAAATCTTTGTCTTTTGTGGCCAACCATACTGCTCTGATGATTCCTTCCACTACATGAGAGTAACTCCCATAAATCCTTCCATCATCATGTTGAATTGAACTAAGAGAGTTTCTAACTTCGTCATCATCTAAGAAATAAATCTTTTTATTTTCCATTAATGTCAAGAGATTTATGTACATTTCTTCTTTCAAAAGCTTTTTGGATTTAGTTCCCCATTCGTTTGCATCCCTGGAAGAATTGTTTAAAGCGATTGTTTTTCCTTTTGTTTGATCTTGATCCATCAATTCAGAATAAACTCCGAAACCTACGCCTCCATCATCAACTCCAATCTTTTTTAAATCATAACTTTTATCTAAAATTGTTATTCTTGTTGTTGTTTCAGTTGTATAATTTCTTTTTTCAATCACATTCTCCATTTGTTCTAGTTTTTCCTTTTCTAATTTTTCAAAAACTTCAAAGGTATTTTCATCCTTTCCAAAGCCTGCTATATCTACTCCGAGATAATGATCGTTTTTTTTATTAATTATTTCCTTTCTGGATAAAATGCATAATTCATTAATTAGATCATCATCGAATAATCTTTTTAATTCATCTGTGAATATTGCTTCATATTCCTGCGCATAAGCTAATTTGCTCATTCTTCCTCTTTGTTTTTTCAGAAATTTTTTTGAATGCCTTGGACAATCCTTTGCTGAAATATAATATTTTTTGAAGCCTTTATCTTTTGAACATTTGAAGAAGAATTTCTCGCTCCCATCCTTGTGTTTTTTTCCTGCTGGAGTTGAAGCTATATCCATGCTTCCCTTGGAAACTGAGAGCATAGGCATTGTTGCTTCGAAATATTCCTCACTCATTCTGGATCCTTCATCAATTAGCACTTTTTTAATTGTGAACCCTCTCTGACCTTGACCAGTCTCTCCTGCTGCATAACATAAAATTCCTGTGCCATTTTTAAACATCAATCTGTGCATTGTTGGTTTGTGTTTCCCAGACCATATGATTTCATCAAAATATTTCTCTTTTGCATAAGTTAATGCTTTTGTAAGCATATGTTGGGCTTGTTTTTCTGTTATTGAATTGATTAACACATAATCACCCTTTTTAAAGAGTTTTAGACATAATTCCACTGCCCTCATACTCATGGCGGTTGTTTTGCCTCCCTGACGGGTTGTTAAAAGAAAATTATCTTGCTGAGTTTCTTTTGAAAAAATATATTCTTTTTGCCACGGATCCAGGGTAAGCCATGGTCTGTAAATATCATAATCCATTTGATTTCCTGAGATCATTTTCTTCATTTGTTTTTATTTGATGACACTCTTTGCATAAAACTTGAAGATTTGAGACCTCACAAAATAACCTTCCAATATGTTCATTCCAATCATAAATTTGTCGATCTACTGGGATGACGGGGATGATATGATCCACGTTTATTTCCTCTATTGAAAATAAGAATCGACATTTTCTGCAAATGTATTTTCTCCCCCCCTTTGGGCCTCTTTCTGTTGGATGGATTGCTGCATCCCGACATTCTTTTTTTTGAGGCATATACCTACTTAATTCTCTCAGTTTCGCTCTGATTTGAGTTATTTGTTTTTTTTCCATAATCTAATATTGATTTATCCTTTTTTTTGTGTTTTTCCATCCATTCGCGTTGTTTCTTGTTTGGAATGGGTTTTAGTTTCATTATTTGAACACTTCCTCGACTTCTTGGTCGATCTGCTCTGGAGTCCCTATATTTTCGCCAAAAAACGATATTTCTCCTGCTGTTTGGAATATTTTTAATAATTCGATTCCTTTTCTCTCAGTTGAATTATTATCTAGACAGAATTGGGCCAATAATTTTTTTTTATTCAGAAAGATTTCTTTTTCTTTCATTATTATGAATCTTTTTCTGAACCAGTTTAATTTTTTTTCTAGTGAGTATTGAGTTCCCATAAATAATCAAAATCTCGAATCTTTAAATATGTTGCGGTCTCTCTTTCTAAAAGAAAAAAAAAGTAACCAAAAAAAAAGAAAAGGCTTTATAAGCAAAAGGCTAAAAGCTGTGGGGCTAAAGGTAGTTGCAGGGACACAGACACCGCCCGTCTGTTTGGGCTGCAGTTAGGAAGGGGGCTTGCTTTATATAATTTTTCCTGCGGTATCCTAGATCTACACATTTCCAAACATGCAAGATTCGCTCAAGACAAGTGTTTTATGAGTCCAAACATATATCCAAATAAGTGTTTAAAGAAGCATTTCCTTCTCTATTTTGTCTCTAATTAATGCATCCAGGGGCCCCATTTGAGGGTTTATTTAGTTCCTTTATTTCTTGAACTTCTCCCAATGAACTCTAACAATTCAAATCTACTTGTCCTTGCCTTGCGGAGGGCTGCCCTGCGGGAGGGCTCCCTCTGTGTTCTAGCTCAATTGGTGTGTTGTAGGGCAGTTGTTGGGTCTCTTTCCTTTTGCCTTAAGCTACCACAAAGCCGCAAGCCTTTTAATGCCAGCCAGCAATCCCAAGGGCTGGCTTTAATTGGGTTGCAGGCTTGCCTTAGCGTGCAAGCAGCACGCCACAGGCTTTAGCTTGGCTAGCTTGCCCGCCGCTAGCAAGCACAATCCATTATTTGCCGGCTGACTGAAGTTTGCAGACACCTGTTCGCCGTGGTTGGGAGCTGAAGAAAGCAAGGCAGCTAGCTCTGAAATATGTAAATATTGAAGAATTCACCTCGTAGAAGCCTCGGCTCGAAGGCTGCTAGCGACTGTTTTTGTTTAGCTAGCTAAACAAAGCAATGGAAGTATTTAAAGGCTTTGCTTGCCGAGGTGTGGGATATTTTTTATTATTAGTAATCTCCATTTCTTCCTAGGGCGGTGCAATATCTCCAATTCTAGCTCTTGGTGTTTTTTAGGAATATTCTCTTTTATCCAATCTTCAGCTTCTTTAATAATTGTCATGAATATGAAAAAGAGAGTAGAAGGATTCAAACCTTAAACTCTCTTTTATTCCAAGGTTACAGAGCGTTTTTACATCCGTTGCTTCCTGGAATCCCAGTCTCTCTCTGGGGTGTGGCCGAAACTGGTGTTTATCAAAGGGCATTTTACCAGCCTGCACCTTCATCTTTTCTTTCGACCTATGATCCAAGTCTTTCCTTGGTGTCAAGCTGTTTTCGTCTTTTTATACTCTGACGCACCTTGCTGTTTTAGTATACTAATCATATCAAGGCCGAAGCGAGGGGCAGGATTCGAACCTGCAATAGCCCTTATCCAACCTAGGATTCTTATGGCCTTACGCTACCCTCGCATGTTAAAAAAAATAATAATAATATGGAACAATCTAATTATTCCTTTTCCTGAATAATTGTACCAGTGCAATCTAGTTTCAAACCAATATCCTCTCCAACTCTTGAAACTATCCTCAGAAAACCTTTATCAGTAATCCATAAGATAGTGCTTTCAGCAGTTCCATCTGAATTTACTGAACTTAACGCAATTCCCTCCCCTATTTCTTCTAGCTTGAAATAAGTTGTTTTCTCAGATTTGCCTTCATTGTATACTTTGAAGTTCATTTGCTGCCCTCTGACTTCCAGTCTGCAGGCATTAGGTTTTGAGTTTCTAGCTCTTTGATCATTTTCTCTAGCTCTGAGACTTCATCGAAGTAAAGCTTTATTTGATCGTTTCCTTTTCCAAACGTTCTGCTGTTTGGTTTGGTTTTGATAATCTTCAGCTCCTCTGCTGCAGCTTCTTCTTTAGCTATTGTCTTTCCAGGTTTTCCAGTGCAGTTCACAACTTCTATTGCTGGCTCCTTTTCTGTTTCTCCGTAGATTTCTGTTATCTTAGCGAATTTTGGGTTAGATCTATCTATTTCAACTTCGAAGGTTTTCCCCACGTTGTCTTCAAGCTTTCGTCCAATCTCTTTCTCATGAATGAAGATTGTTCCATTCAAATGATGGTAAGCTTTCCCAGATGTCTTCCCAACTTTCGGAATGCAAGAATCAATTTTTATTATTTCCTTACTCATTTCGAATTAACCTTGCCAATTGAATTGCCCAGTTGTTTGAATGCATTGGAAATCCTGCTAAAATGAATGCGGCTTCTTCTGCATGTTCTGGAGTATCAAATGATATTTCTACCTTTAGCTTAGTTCTTTTGTTGCTTTCGCCTAGTAATTTTGTCTTTGTCATCGTTTAACCTCCTTATCATTATGTAAAATATCAAGAAATAGAAATTGATGAAGAGACCGAGCATCGTGTATTGTAGGAATAATTCAAAGTTCATTGCTTCGACTCCTCAATTTTGTTTACAATTCTATTGAAATAATTAGCCATACTTTCACAAGGATATGGTTTAATTAATCTCTTTACTCGACAGTAATCCTTAAATGTTATCCTTATTGTGAAGTCTTTTGTCTTTGTCATACATATTAGATGTATTACTACTATATAAGCCTTTCTATCTAGTTCTTATATTCCATAAATCCTTGGTACAAAGAAATAGTATTGTCTGCTGCTGCACTTGCCCACTGGGCAGTTAGGGTTACATCCATCGAGGCTGTTGTGTCTACATTTGCAACTGCTATTGCATGAGAAGTTATGCTATCAATGTCTAGCTCTAAATGAATTGCTCTGCTTCCTGCTGCTCCAAGTGTTCTCTGGGTAGCGTTAGCATTTATGTGCCAATGTGCTCCCACTCCCATTGCTCTTGTTGTTGGGGTTAATGTTACTAAAGTATTCCCTCCAACCTTTACTCTAAAGGTTATTTGATCTGTAGCACTTGGTCCTCCATTGGAAACAATGCCATCTGCATGGAACTTGAAGAGATTGCCTGCACATAGTGAGTTAGCTGCCATTGCTCCAGTCCAGAGTGTAGTCTCAGTAGTCGTATTAGCCACTGTAACGGTACTTACTGCAACATCTGATGTTCGATCTATTGCTTTCTGAGTTGCTACGTTAGTGACCTTTAAACGACATCCATCATATTCTACAGAACCCACTTCTGGATTTGTAAGATCTGTTCCGCTAGTAAATTTAAGAGGGGGGTTTGTTGCGGTTCCTGCTTTTATATTTAAGGATGCAGTGGGGGCAGAAACACCAATTCCCATTTCTCCAGTTGTCAAGAAACTTATTTTTTCAGCCCCAACTCCATCATAGAAAAATAATCTTCCCGCTCTATTCAAATCACTTGAAATATATCCTAAACCTCCGTAACTCATATCGGCCCCAGCTACTTGTCCATAGAATTGAAACTTACCAAGCCAATCCCCAGCATTAATATTTGCACCACTTGCTCTTGAACGTTTCATCAAGAAAGAAGGTGCTCTGTTTACATTGTCTGAATTTGATCTGTGGAATCTCCCTAAAGCAGTAGGTCCAAAAACATCTAATTGATAAAGTGGATCATCATTACCTATACCTACTTTTCCCTCAACCAAAAGCCCGTTCGTCGGGGCAGTTTTAGTCCCAGAATAAGTTGAACCGATGACTTGTCCTCCTTCGACGTCTAGTTTGTTTTGAGGAGTTGTTGTTCCGATACCGACGTTTCCACTAGCAAAATTCCCCTGTATCAAAGGCACAGCATTTATGTTAGCCTGTTGAACAATAAATTGATTATTTACTGTATTATCTTTTCCTGCTTGATAACCAAGGGCAATTACATTATCTCCTGAATTATTATAACCTGCATAATAACCTGAAGCTGTTTGATAATTACCTGTGTTTAGATAACCTGCTTGATAACCTGAAACTGTTTGATAAGCACCTATGTTTTGGTAACCTGCTAGATAACCTGAAGCTGTTTGACCATCACCTGTGTTTTGACGACCTGCTTGATAACCTGAAACTGTTTGACCAGTACCTGTGTTTTGCCTACCTGCATACATACCTGAAGTTGTTTGATAAGTACCTGTGTTTTGATAACCTGCATAATAACCTGAAGCTGTTTGATAAGCTCCTGTGTTTTGATAACCTGCATAATAACCTGAAGCTGTTTGACCAGCACCTGTGTTTAGATAACCTGCTTGATAACCTGAAACTGTTTGACCAGCACCTGTATTTCCTTCCCCAGCGTGTTCTCCAATTGCTGTTGAGTATGTTCCTGTTCCTCCTGCGTCATCTCCGATGAAAACCGTGTGAGCCGTTACTTCGTCTGTCTTGAAAGCATCTGCTCTAAAACTTCCTACTACTTCTAAATCGTAATCTGGACTCGTCGTTCCGATGCCGACATTCCCGTTTCTAAAATAAAAACAACTATCCATTATTTCAAACATAGTTCCATTGACTGCGGTGTCAATATCTCCTACTCTATAATATCCAGAGCTATACCAGTTA